>ERZ1106943.221-NODE-221-length-79323-cov-20.667987_pt1 | contig 79323 bp, 78 predicted proteins | sample MGYA00403671_ERZ1106943 | MGnify/ENA primary metagenome ERZ1106943 (study PRJEB35170, sample SAMEA104062427) | human gut metagenome | biome: human gut; feature: human-associated habitat; material: faeces | place: Denmark | collected 2012-06-14 ...
TGCCTGTCCGAATCAGCTCTTCCGGAATTCCTTCAACTTCTACAGGTACAACCTTTTTCTGTGTCTTCTTGAACCAGTCATAGAATGCCGTGTATGGAATATTGTTGCCAATGCAGAATGAGTTGATGGAAACTCCTTTGGGCTCACCCTCGGTCTTGTAGAGGAACCACAGTCTTTCAAAATCTTTTTCGCTAAACATAATCTTTCAAGTTTTAAGTTTAGCACGAAGGTATGGGAAAGAGACATGCTAGTCAATACGCCAATTTTGGAAGCTTACTGTCCGTTGCATAAACTGCAATGGCATGAATACATCTCTCATCATCATTTAAAGCCGGTTCACTTGAACCCGATTCAAGAGTCATCACATTGTCTGATAACAAATTACCACTATCATCGTATATTCTGTTTCTGCGAATAAACTGATATACCAGTGCCAGACGGCTTCCATCGGGTTTAGCCACAATTATATTTGAATAAGCCTGATTGCGTGACAGCACATTTTCAAACCGGCCTTCTGACTTTTCAGGGTAAGCACCCGATTCCTTGTATGTGCCGTCTTTAAAAATGTATCTTAGTTCATACTCTGATTCAAATCCGGCACTACAGACATAAGACCCGTCCTTCAAATATACCAAATTGTTTATTACAAAATTCTCAACCGGGAACTTACTGGAGAGCACACTGAACCTGTTATCTTCAAAGACAATTGTTTTCAGACAGTCGGAGTCGAAAAGACTAAAACTATCATTCTCCGTACGGACAGCATAAACCAAAGGCAGATTGAAATCTCCAGGTCCCTGTCCTTTCTGCCCGAACTGGCCCCAATAACTACACTCCGGCAAATTATATACAGAGAATACAGTGTCAGTTTTTTCATTCAGAACAACAAGTCTATCATTCAACAAATACACTGAACGCGGATACAACAAGACCGGCGGCACTTCTATCCTGTCTGCCTTCAACTCTGCTTTATCCTTAAAATCAGCATATTCATTGAACGTACCATTCTTTTCTGCAGAGCAGCTACATAGCCCCCATAAACATATGCATGCCAATATAAAGCATGCAGCCAATCCTTTCCCCATAAAACAAATACTCCAGAAGATTTTTCTTTTCTTCAGCAAAAACCGGTCAATCAGTCACCGGCAAATTCCTTGATACGCTGTTCTTCGCTCAGCCGGCAGATCAGCAGAGTATTGTTTTTCTCTGCAACAATATATCCGTCCAGTCCCTGAACTACGACCTTCCGTTCCTGTGTAGCATGTACGACGCAGTTTCTTGTCTCATACAGTTTGATATTTTCACCGATGCAGACATTGTTCTGCGCATCTTTCTTAGAGTTTTCATGCAATGATCCCCATGTTCCCAAATCGCTCCATCCGAAAGATGAAGGGAAAATATAAATCTCATCAGCCTTCTCCATAATGGCATAGTCTACTGATATATTTTCGCACAGAGGGAAGTTACGGTCAATCATCTCCTGCTCCTTATCTGTATAATAATAAGGTAAGAGCTGTTCAAAAATATTGGCCATAGCAGGCTGATATACACGCAGGGCATTCACTATGGTATTTACATTCCATACGAAGATGCCGGCATTCCAGAAAAAGTTATTGCGACGTAAATAGCGTTCAGCAGTAGCCAGGTCAGGTTTTTCCTTAAACGCATCTACACGGTATATCTCTTTATTCGAAGGACAAGGTATAGTCAGGTCTGCCTCGATATAGCCATAACCGGTTTCCGGACGCGTTGCCTTCATACCTAAAGTGACAATTGCATCCGAGTCGGCGGTAAAACGCATGGCCGAAGTAATAACACGGGCAAACTCACGCACATCCATCACAATATGGTCACTGGGAGTTACAACGATATTGGCTTTCGGATTCTTCGCCTTAATCTTCCAGCTTACATAAGCAATACAGGGAGCTGTGTTCCGGCGACAGGGTTCCAGCAGGATATGGTCCTCTGCTACCTCGGGAAGTTGTTCCTTCACAATATCGGCATAAGCTGCTGAAGTGACAATCCATATATTGTCGGGCAGGCAGATTCCCTTAAAGCGATCCATCGTCAGCTGGATCAGTGTACGTCCGCATCCCAGTACATCAATAAACTGTTTCGGAAGTTGGCTTGTGCTCATTGGCCAGAAGCGGCTTCCCACACCGCCTGCCATAATGACCAAATGATTATTATTCTGGTTCATAAGTCTGTTTTTTATCAAGGTTATGTGACAAAGATAGCGATTCTATTGAAATTTTGAAACAAAAATCAGAATAATTTAACGATCTGAAGAGCTTCGAAAAGAATCCTGAAACGAGAAACAAACCATTTTCCCACTTCCGATACGTAATTTGTGCCACAGAATCTGTAATAAAGGTAATAAAGATCACTGAGAATCCCGTACCTTTGCAAGAGTAATATAAGTGCCTCACTTTTTACAATAAGACAATGAATGAAATCATCAACATAGACAGCGTTGACGTTTACAACAAACAATTTGGATTAGAGACCTTGCATCCTCTCGTAAGCGTCATTGACATGAACCAGGCTACCAGACTGATCGGGCTTAAACGGTTCAACTATGGAATTTATGCCCTTTTTCTGAAAATGGAGAAAGCCTGCAACATCAAATACGGACGTCAGACATACGATTATCAGGAAGGTACCGTGGTCTGCTTCGCACCGGGACAGACTGCAGAAACGACTCCTACCACCGACCGGCCACAAATGAATGTGCTGGGAATTCTTTTCCATCCGGATCTGTTGCGCGGCACTTCACTGGGAAAAAACATCCGCAACTATTCATTCTTCTCCTATGAAGCCAACGAAGCCCTTCATCTCTCAGAAGAAGAAAGGGATATCCTCATCCATACTCTTCAGATCATCAACAAAGAACTGGAACATGGCATCGACCGGCACAGCAAGACGCTGCTTGTCAATTACATTGAACTCCTGCTTAACTACTGCATGCGTTTTTATGAACGGCAGTTCACCACACGCAGCAAAGTCAACAGTGATATTCTGACCCGCTTCGAGAAATTACTGGACAGATACTTCGACGAATGCCTGTCTGAAGAGTTCGGTCTGCCCAGCGTGAAATATTTTGCAAACGAGCTCTGCCTGTCTCCCAACTACTTCGGAGATATGCTCAAGAAGGAGACCGGAAAGACTCCACAGGAATATATTCAGGAAAAAGTTATCGAACTGGCCAAAGAACGGCTTACTTACACTCCGGCAAGCATCAGTATGATTGCCTATTCCCTGGGCTTTCAGTATCCCCAGCATTTCTGCCGGCTGTTCAAAAAAAGAGTCGGATGTACTCCGAATGAATATCGCGCCCAAAATACATCTGGACTGTAATCCGTCTCAATCATGAAAGCCAATACAACAAATGAAAACCCTGTATATGCCTGCATGGCTCTGTTCGGACGGAAACCTCTCCATCCGATGATGGGACTTGCCAGACTGGACGAAACAAAAATCAGTACGGAACAGATCTCTTTAGGATGTTATCTGACTGTTTTTACCCAGAACACCAACACCTGCAATCATACATGCGACTACTCCGAGGCTACTCTTACCTTTCTACCTCCCAACGGCTGCTTTTCCCCTGCATCCAGCCTCAGTCTGTACGGCTCAGGATATCTGGCAGCCATTCATCCTGAGCTGATGTGCCGTGCTGCGTCCGGACTGAAACGGCAGCATCCCAGCTTTTTTGATTATCACACAGACGAAGCTCTGCATCTTTCCCTGCGGGAGTCAGACCAGATCCGTACCTTGTTCAACCTGATGGATCACGAACTGCGCCACCCCGTTGACAACTGTACAGAAACAATCCTGTCGCATCATCTGCAACTGTTTTTCGATTATGTCGGCAGGTATTATGAACGTCAGTTCATTACACGTGAACACCAGAACCAGATTCTTCTGCAAGAAACAGAAAAACTCATTGATACCAGCATCCGTTCCGGCCTGTCAAAAGGAAGAAATACCCCTACCGTTGCACAGATAGCCGGCAAACTTGACCACTCTTCTGCTTACCTCTGCGACCTGATCAAGTCGGAAACAGGCAAAGACTGGAAAGATTATCTCAGCCTGAAACGGCTGGACATAGCCAGAAGTCTGTTATGCCAGCCGGAATATAGTGCAGCAACCGTTGCACATTTACTGGGATATGCAGACTGCCAGCTCTTCTGCAGAATGTTCAAACAATTAACTGGAAATACGCCTGCAGAGTACAACTCCCTGCACCTGCACACATCGTCTTCGTACAACTGAGTACCAGGTAAGAAACTTCCAATCAGGCCGCGGGCTTTTTTTAAAACGTTTCGACAAATAAAAAAAACGTTTCGGCCTTTCGATTAAAATGCCGAAACGTTTTTGGAGCATCAATTATAGCCTTCCGGCCGTTCCTCCTTGATTATTTACGGTTCATGATCTCTTCTACTGTTTTAATCATTGCGTCTCCACGCAAATTACGCTTCAGGATAGTACCATCGGGCGAAAACAAAATAATGTGAGGAATACCATCTACTCCGTACACCTGAGTGGATTTGCTCTCCTCGTCAACAATTTGCGGCCAGGTTATTCCTTCTGACTCCATTGCTTTCTTCAGGTTCTCCTGTTTGTCCCAGACAAATAGACCTATCACGGTCAATCCTTTATCCTTATACTGATTATGCAGTCTGGCCAGGTTGGGAATTTCTCCTTTGCAGGGACCGCACCAGCTTGCCCACATGTCCATCAGAACGTAATTTCCTTTTCCAATGAAATCAGAGAGAGCAATGGGTTTTCCATCAGCATCAGTACCCGTAATATCTGTGTACGGCATACCTTCAGCGGTCTTTTCCTGAGCTTCAATTTTTTTGCTTATTTCTTGTACGGCTCGGGTAGATTTCAACCAGTTACCGAACTTCGCAATCAGAGCTTTCTGTTGTGCAAGAGGGGTAGAATCAAAAAATTCGGAATACAGAAGAGCATATCCAAAAGCATCATCCCAATGGCCTTCGTATAAATCAGCACATTTATTTGCTACTGATTCACGCTGCTGTCTTATGAATTCTTTCATCTGACTGTCAAAAGCTCGTTCATCATCTCCACATTGTTCTCTGATCTCTTGCCCCCGGCGGTTAATCAGTTCACTAATACTGTCCTCTGCCAGTGCCAGTTGAGCCACTTTCTCATTCAACAAAGTACCTGATGGCTGGTTATGTTTTTGCAGATCCACCCGAATATCCCCATTTTCCAGAATAAAATTAGCATACACACCTCTGTCAACATCAATGCGGCAATAGGATGCAGTATCGACCTGACCTTTGAAAGTAAACTGATTCTTTTCAATGACAGTGCTGTCTATATACTGATTGTCATCGTAACGCAGAATATAAATCTTCTTACCATTAGCTGCCGAATCACTAACCACACCTGATACAGAATATTCCGTAGAATGAGAAGAAGGGCTACACGCATACAAAATGCTCATAAAGCCGACAAAGACAATATTTCTCATAATTATTACATTTTAAGATATAACTGTTCGCATTAAATAAAAAAAGAAGTTGACTACAACTACTGACAGAGTATCCAACTTCTTTCTTAAGTGATTCGGCCGAGATTCGAACTCGGGACCCACAGCTTAGAAGGCTGTTGCTCTATCCAGCTGAGCTACCGAACCATCCTTGTGATTGTAAAGCTTTAAGTGATTCCGCTGCGATTCGAACGCAGGACCCACGCCTTAGAAGGGCGTTGCTCTATCCAGCTGAGCTACGGAACCATCCTTAATTGCGGTGCAAAGGTATAGCTTTCTTTTTAAATATACAAGTTTTTGCAGGTCTAATTCTTATTCCCGTATAAGTTTACCTGAATATTTCCTGCTGAAGAAATGCCAATGCCCCGATAATGAGAAATGTACCGGACATATAAAAAAAGAGACCGGACTCTCTTTACGAGCCGGCCTCTCCTATTTATTCAAATCACTATCAGATTATCCGCCGAAGTTATCGTACATGATAGAAGATTCTTCTACGCCGAGGCTATCCAGCATAGCGACAACAGCTTTTGACATCGGGCCAGGACCACACATGTAGTATTCGATGTCTTCCGGAGCTTCGTGATCCTTCAGGTATGTATTCAACATTACCTGATGAACAAATCCCGGAGTATACTTCACGCCAGCTGCATCAGCTGCCGGATCCGGACGGTCAAGCGCCAAGTGGAAGTGGAAGTTCGGGAAATCTTTCTCCAGACTCAGGAAGTCCTGCAGATAGAATACTTCGTTCAATGCACGTGCACCATAGAAGTAATGCAGTTCGCGGTCTGTTGTATGCAATGTACGAGTCATATGCATAATCTGTGCACGCAACGGAGCCATACCGGCACCACCACCGACCCAGATCATTTCCTTCTTAGAATCGAAGATCGGATGGAAGTCACCGTAAGGACCACTCATCAATACCTTATCACCCGGTTTCAGAGTGAAGATATAAGAAGAAGCGATACCCGGATTTACATCCATGAATCCGCTGCGATCAGGCTTAAACGGAGGAGTAGCGATACGTACAGTCAGCATGAACACATCACCTTCAGCCGGATAGTTGGCCATAGAGTAAGCACGGATAGTCGGTTCCGGATTCACACATTTCAATCCGAACAAACCAAACTTCTGCCATGCCGGCAAGTATTCGTCACCAATCAATGACTTATCGATATCCTTGTCATAATCCATAGAGAATGCAGGAATCTTGATCTGAGCATAAGAACCCGGAATAAAGTCCATGTGAGCTCCCTTAGGCAACTGCACTTTGAACTCCTTGATAAAGGTAGCCACGTTCTTATTAGAGATAACAGTACATTCGTATTCCTTGACACCCATTACAGATTCAGGAACCTTGATAGCCATATCGCTCTTCACTTTTACCTGACAACCCAGACGCCAGTGGTCTTTCTGCTGCTTACGGCTAAAGTGACTCACTTCTGAAGGCAGGATTTCGCCACCACCTTCCAGAACCTGACATTTACACTGTCCGCAAGAACCCTTACCACCACAGGCAGAAGGCAAAAATACATTGTTTACAGCCAGTGTATTCAGCAATGTAGAACCAGATTCTACTTCCAACTGGTTTTCACCATTCACTGTCAGTTTAACCTTTCCGGATGCAACCAGAAAATTCTTGGCTACCAACAGGATAACAACCAACACCAGAATAGTCACAAGGAATACTCCAATGCTTGCTAAAATAAAATTCATATCCATTGTCTTATTCCTTTCTTTATTAGATATTCAAACCAGAGAAACACATGAATGCCATGGCCATCAGACCTACAGTGATGAAGGTGATACCCAATCCTCTCAAAGGAGCAGGTACATCTGAGTAAGCCATCTTTTCACGAATAGCAGCCAGACCAACGATAGCCAGCAACCATCCGATACCAGATCCCAGGGCATAAGAAATAGAGTCAGCTACGCCACCGATGAACTTCGGGTCAGATTCACCCAAACCGATACGCTGCTGCATAAACAGAGACGCACCCATGATAGCACAGTTAACGGCAATCAGCGGCAAGAAAATACCCAGTGAAGCATACAAGGAAGGACTGAAACGCTCCACGATCATTTCTACCAGCTGTACGATAGCAGCAATAACGGCAATAAAGAGGATAAAGCTCAAGAAGCTCAAGTCAATACCCAGAATACCGTCAGCAGCCAGAACCTTTGTCTGAAGTAAATAGTTGACCGGCAATGTTACTACCAATACAAAAGTAACGGCAATACCCAGTCCCAAGGCAGTCTTCACATTCTTCGAAACGGCCAGGTATGAACACATACCCAGGAAGAATGCAAAAATCATGTTGTCCACAAAGATAGAGCGGACCAATAAACTTATAAAATGTTCCATAATTCTCTTTCCTTATTTATTATTCCTTTTCCTGCAATTCTTTATGCTTTGCACGCTGGTACCAGATAAGACACGCTACAATGATCAACGCCATAGGAGGCATCAACATCAAACCATTGTTTACATAACCTGCATTCTTGATTACATCATAATTCAGGATATTAAAGCCTAACAATGTACCAGATCCCAGCAATTCACGGAAGAATGCTACAATAATCAACACCTTGGCATAACCCAGACCATTACCAATACCATCCAAACAAGACTCCCACGGTCCGTTTGCCATGGCAAACGCTTCCAGACGTCCCATCAGGATACAGTTAGTAATAATCAAACCAACATATACAGACAACTGTACACTCACGTCGTAAGCAAAAGCTTTCAACAGTTCACTTACGATAGTTACCAGAGCAGCAACAACCACCAACTGTACAATGATACGAATACGGTTAGGAATTGTCTTGCGGATCAAAGAAATTACTACGTTTGAAAAAGCAGTAATGATCGTTACAGAAAGTCCCATCACGATAGCCGGTTCCAGCTTGGAAGTTACGGCCAGTGCAGAACAGATACCCAAAACCTGTACAGTCACAGGGTTGTTCATGCTGATAGGAGCAGAAAATACTTCTTTATTCTTAGCTGAAAATAAACTTGACATGAATTATCTCCTCCTTAATTATTTAGATGTTAAAAACTTAGTGTAATGACCCATGCAGTTTTTCAGCATTGCATCCACACCCAAAGAAGTGATTGTACCTCCAGAAATACCATCAACCTGATATTCCGGATTCTCAACCTTACCATTCTTTACAACGCTCAAGCCAACGTTTTCTCCATCCAGAACGTGTTTGTCCTTGAATTCACCCTGAAAATGTTCAGTAGCGATTTCAGCACCCAGACCCGGAGTTTCTGATGCATGAGAGAAATAAGTTCCATAAACGGTATTCTTATCTTCATTCAGAGATACATAACCCCAGATAGCGCCCCACAAACCGGCACCATATACAGGAATTACATATTTAGTCTGTCCGTCTACTTCACAAACAAATACATGTACACGGCCGTTTTCCTTAGCTTCTTTTTCATAAGCAGTAACGAAAGCACCGTCATATTCAGTCAAGGAACCATCTTCAGCTACAATCATATCTCCTTTTACAATTTCAGAGAATGTAGCCTCAGCATCTTTCACATCTTTGATTCCCAAAGAAGACAGAATCTGTTTCTTGGTATCCAATTCAACATTCTTGCCCTGCAAATCACGAAGAGAAGAGTTCACAAAAGCAAGCAGGAACGCTACGATAACAACCATTACCGAAGCATAAATGATAGTATATGAGTTACTATTAGTATTCATTGTATATTCGGTTTTTATTTGTTAGACATAGCACGTTTTGCACGACGGGAAATATTGTTCTGAACTACAACGTAGTCAATCAACGGAGCAAAGATATTCATCAGCAGAATAGCCAACATCATACCTTCTGGATAGCCCGGATTCAGTACACGAATAATAATTGCCATAGCACCGATCAGGAAACCATACACAAACTTACCGTTTTCTGTACGTGAAGAAGTTACAGGGTCTGTAGCCATAAAGACAGCACCAAAGCAGAAGCCGCCCAAGCACAGATGTTCATACCAAGGCATGTTAGCCATTGCTGTATCCGGACCGATGGTATTGAATACCCAGCCCATGAAGGCACCACCTACAAATACAGACAACATTGTTTTCCAGCTGGCAACACCGCTCCACAACAAAATAACTGCACCAATAGCAATAGCAATAACACTGGTTTCACCGATAGAACCCGGAATCAAACCTGTTACCATATCCAATGAGAATGCAGGATAACCCATCGCATCAGTAGCTGTAGAAGCCTGTCCCAGTGCTGTTGCAGCAGTCAAACCATCAACAGTCTTTCCCATTCCGAAAATGCTGTCACCAGATACCCATACAGCATCACCGGACATCTTGGTCGGATAAGCAAAGAACAGGAATGCACGAGTAATCAATGCAGGGTTGAAGATATTCATACCTGTACCACCGAATACTTCCTTTGCAAAGATAACAGAGAAAGCAGTAGCTACAGCCAGCATCCACAACGGACAGTCAACAGGAACGATCATCGGAATCAACATACCTGACACCAGGAAACCTTCCTGAATTTCTTCCTTCTTCCACTGAGCTACAACAAACTCAATACCCAGACCGACAACATAAGATACGATGATCTTAGGAAGTACAGCCAGAAAACCGTAAACAAACTTTTCAATAAAGCTACCTTCTGCGCCTGTAGCCAGGAAGTGCTGGTAACCTACATTATACATACCGAACAACAGAGCCGGTATCAAAGCAATAACCACGAGCGACATGATACGTTTACTGTCAATCGCATCGTGAATGTGCGTACCTGTCTTCGATGTTGTATTCGGGACGAACAAGAAAGTTTCGAAACCGTCGAATACAGAACGAAGAGCCTGGTATTTGCCTCCCTCTTCAAAGTTCGGCTTTATCTTGTCTAGATAATTTCTTAACGCTTTCATTTATTTAATGGATTCTTTTTAAATTAGTATTAGCACATTTCGCGACGAAGCATATCCAGTCCTTCACGTACAATACGCTGCAGTTCCATCTTAGAAGAGCAAACGAATTCGCACAAAGCAAAGTCTTCCGGAGCAACTTCATAAATACCCAGTGCTTCCATACGGTCAATATCTCCGGCAATGATTGCTTTAATCAGATATTCCGGCATAATGTCCATCGGAAGAACACGATCGTATTCGTTTGACATAATCATGTGACGTTCGCCTCCTTTTACGCGGGCATCCAGTGTATATTCCTTCTTGCCCATCAGCCAGCTGAAGTATGAATGGCTGGTACTGAACTGATCAAAACGCGGCATGATCCAACCCAGCATTTCATGTACATCGTCTCCTTCCGGAATGACGGTTACCTGACTATGGAAAGCTCCCAAGAATCCGTTAGCAGTAATTTGCTTACCAATCAAAACGTTTCCACTGATGTAACGCAGATTCTTGTCTGTAGAAACATTACCGGCAAACACATTTGTAAGCAATGCACCTACTTTCAACTTACAATAAGACGGTTTCTTCACTTCAGAGCCGGTTACTGCAACCAGACGGGTCAAATCTACATGACCTGTATTGAAAAGACGACCAATGAAGATTACAGCCTGCGGATCAATTGTCCATACAGTTTCACCTTTATTTATAGGTGCAATGTTGTTGATCTGTACACCCACATTTCCTGCCGGATGAGGACCATCAAAAACAGTCAGGGTTACATTCTTAGCCTGAGTCAATGCAACAGCCTTCTGATTAACACTAATGCTCAGATAGGTTTTTGCAATCTTAGCCAAAGCATCAAGTCCAGTCTGGAAATTTGCTTCTTCACCTTTCAGTGCCAGTTCGAAGTCTGGAGCCAGCGGATTTGTATCGAAAGCAGAAACAAAAATTGCTCTCGGAGCAACGGTAGGATCTGCTACGATATCGTACGGACGCTGTTTGATAAATGCAAACATGCCGCTCTTCAGCAAAGCAGCCTTTACTGAGACGGCATCCATCTTGCTCACATTCTCTTTTCCGAACTCTTCATAGTCCTGTTCCTGAGCAGCCTCTACGGTAATGCTCAACACTTTACGGCGAGCTCCACGCTCCACACTTGTTACTACGCCACTTACCGGCGAAACGAATTGTACTTCTGGATGGTTCTTGTCTATAAACAAAGGACCTCCGGCCATTACATATTCCTGTTCTTTTACGACCACCTTAGGAGTTACACCTGTAAAGTCATCGGGGCACAAAGCATAAAATCCCGGTTCCTTCACAGCCACAACCTCAGCGGCAGCCTTGCCTTTCAGGTTTATGTCCAAGCCTTTACGCAATTTTATTAAATTTGCCATATTGGGTTATAAAAAATGGTTTTATAATTTGCGTGCAAAAATAAACAAAAAATAAGGAAATCAAGAAGAATTCCTGTGCTAATTAAAGAAATAATTCCTTAAAGGCGGAGTTTAGCCAAAGGGAATCTGTTTTTCTTCAACAAAAGCTACAAATAAATTACCGCCGGCATAAGTCTCAAGCTTATTACCAGCGGTAATTTCATAAAACATCTGTCACTCTTCAGGAGCAAACATCGGATCCCAGGCAGGCAGACGAACTGGTTTCTGCTTGAATATGTCAAGAACCTTCTTGGGTACATACTTGGTCTCAAGCACCAGACGGAACATGTATTCATTAAACCATTCATCGGTCATGATCAAATGTCCTTTATAACCAGACTGAGCGCCCCAGCTATTTTCTACCATCCATTTCTTTGGCTTTCCGTTTTCATCCAGATCTACAGCCATTAGAGTCATAGCATGAGCTGACATACTGGAAAAAGTCTGGATTCGCTGTTTTTTATCCATACCGAAAGTCGTTCCCAACAGAGAACCAAAGTCATAATTATTCACATCCAGCAATCCTCGCTTAGAGTCCAACTGAGTCACATCACTGGAAAAATACATACGTGTACTATCTTTCAAGGAAGCTATGGCCATCTCTTTGATTTCCTCTACCGGAAGATTCACATATGTCCAGTTCTTACCGTCATAACGGTGACGGTCAAAATCTATTTCATAACATTTATAATACTCACGTGAAGGGTCATTCATCACCATCACATAATTGGTCAGCAGATTCTTATCTCCGTACTTCTCCAGAAAACTCATTGGAGTGTGATGCTCTGTCTCAACAGGATTTCCCTTTACATCCTTACGGACATAATCAAATTCCGTAGGAGGAACACCCAGATTCAACACCAGTATCCGATATACCGTTTCCAGCATTTCGGTCTTACGCGCCTCTATCTTCTTGACATCCATTCCTTTCTGTACGCTTTCGCGCAGTTCCAGCCCATATTCTTTCAGTTTCAGTCCGATCAGAGACGACATCTGAGAAGTGTGTTCGCTGCTATAAGTTTCAGGCATCACTTCTTTGGGAACTAATCCATATTTTGAAACGATATCAGCTACTCCCGTAAATGTACCGCCATCACTCAAAGGATGTTTGAAAAGCCATTCTACTGTCTGGTTACTCATCGGCTCTTTTGCCGTATCAATTACTCCCTGCAAAAACAGATTGGACTTCTCCAACTGATCCCAGAAAAACGAATATGCCTGAGAAAACTCCAAAGAAGGAAGATTATATCGGGCGATAGCCTTTGCCCGCATCACATTCAGACCTGTAAAAAGCCAGCATCTTCCAGACGACTGCTGGTCTGTAATACCTTTTGATTCTACCTTAATGGAAAAATCAGTATCAAGTCCTTGCTGATTCTCCTGATTTAACGACAGTTTCCGGATATCAGTACCTCCTATTGCATTGCGAATCGCTTTATCTGCCGACGTATTCTTATACGAGGACTGAATCTGTTTCAGCATTTCATTGGAAATGCCTCCCTGCTGCGCCTGAACCGTCAAAGTCAAGGCAGCCAGGCAAGCCAAAGTAATATGTTTCTTCATGCTATCTATTATATTGGGTTAAACATTCTTTTTCTCACTTACATCTGTCCCTATCCGATATATTTTATAACCTAAGCTAGCCACCAGGATACTCATTAACGGACTGAGCAGATTAAAAAAACAATAAGGCAAATAAGTCAGTGTTGGCACACTGAGAATGGTTGCCTGTGTCATTCCACAGGTATTCCATGGAATTAATACAGAGGTAACAGTAACAGCATCCTCTGTTGTACGGCTCAGCAAACGGGATTCATAGCCATTCTTCCGATAAATCTCCTTAAACATGTTTCCGGTAAGAATAATGGATATATACTGATCTGCCGTAGCCAGATTCAAAAACAGACCGGCTCCTACCGTAGAGGCAATCATTCCAACCAGACGTCGCGTCAGACGTACAAAAACCGAAGTAATACTTCCCAACATACCACAAGCTGTCATTGCACCGCCCAGACACATGGCGCAAAGGATCAGCCAAATGGTATCCATCATACCTCCCATGCCACGAGTTGCTATCAATTCACTTAATTCCGGAGAAGAGGCTGTTAATTGAGTTGCACTGAACAAAGAAGTCAATGTGGCCCGATATAAAGCTTCTCCCCTATTCTGTACCGTACCGGCAATTTCCAGCAAGACATCCGTTTGAAAGCACAACATACAAATCACCGCCAAGGCTGTAGAAATAAACAGGGTAACAATAGAAGGAACTTTACGCGCGATCAAAATTCCGGTAATAACCGGAACGATCAAGAGCCAGAGCGAAATATGAAACCGCTCAGCCAGGCCATCTGTAAATAGTACGGCATCAGTCCCCAACTCAGAAGAATTCATAAATCCCACTGTTGTAAAAATAGCCAAAGTGATCAGCATAGACGGAACAGTAGTAAATATCATGTAACGTATATGCGTAAAAAGCGGAGTGTCTGTCACGGAAGATGCCAATACTGTGGTATCTGACAAAGGAGAGATCTTATCTCCGAAATAGGCTCCTGATATAATGGCCCCGGCAATCCATCCCTCCTCAAATCCCTGAGCTTTACCAATTCCCAGCAAAGCAATACCAATAGTAGCAATGGTAGTCCAGGAACTGCCAGTCATTACTGACACAACAGCACAGATTATACAGCAAGAAACCAGGAAAAACTTCGGATGAATAACCTGTACTCCATAATAGATCAAAGTAGGAACTACCCCACTCAACATCCAGGCAGCAGAGAGTGCTCCGATAATCAACAGAATAATCAGGGCCGTGCTTACCCCCGCAATATTATTTACAATGGCATGTTCTATATCTTTCCAGGGGATATGGTATCCGACCATGCCTATTCCGGCACAAAGCGCCGTTGTCACCAGCAAACAGATTTGACTGCCACCTCCCAAAGCATCAGCTCCAAACAAACGGATCGTGAAAAACAATAAAATAATCAAAACCACAATCGGCAATAAGGAAACAAAGGGAGAAGGATACTTTCTGTTCTCTACGTAATACATACTTTTTTTTACTCTTTCAATAATAATATTTTTAATATTCAACTTTTCCGCGTGCAAAATTCCGAATATTTTTTCATTTTACATAACATTTAAAGCTTTATATTTGTTTTTGAAGCCAATATATTCCATTTTACGCATAATAATACATATTATAACCGGTTCTTTAATTCCTTTAACTAGCCGGATCATGCTGAAAACAAAAAAAATTGTACTTTTGTAGACTTTTATAAAACAATGAGTCATTTCAAGCGAATAAAACATACCATACGAACCCTTATTATTCTGACACTGGTCATCTACTTCGGAATAATCATACTTTTGAGCATCCCTTTTGTCCAAAAGCAAATCAGTCATTATGCCAGCCAGGAATTGCATCGTTTGTTTCGCACTGAAGTCAATATAGGAAATATCAACTTAGGTCTTCTCAACCGCATCATCATTCAGAATGTATCACTTCAGGACCGCTCCGGAAAAGATATGCTTAAAATAGCCCGCTTTTCCGCAAAAGTGGATATTCCTTCACTCCTGCAAGGGAAAATACGCATCAATAGCGTACAATTGTTTGGCCTCAACGCCAGACTGAACAAACCGTCTCCTGATGAAGATGCTAATTTCCAATTCATCCTGAATACTTTCGCGAAGAAAGACAGTACGAAAGAAAAAAGCAATATTGATTTAAGGATTAACACGATCCTTATTCGTCGTGGACAAATTCATTATGACCTGTTGTCTGCTCCGGAAACTCCGGGTGTATTCAACACGAACCACATCGGAATTACAAACCTTTCGGCAACTTTAGCCTTAAAAGCCCTCTCAAATGATTCTCTGAATGCACAGATACGACGTATGAGTTTTAATGAGCGATGCGGACTCAAACTTAAACGTATCACCTTGCGTGCTACCGCAAACCATCAGGGATTACAAGCTAACGGCATAGAAATAAGTCTGCCCAAAACAACATTCCGAGTAGATACGCTGTCCGCTGCCTATGACAGTATCAGGCAAACGTCCGGCATGCCACAAGACATACGTTACATGGGGAAAGTACAGGCTTCAGTCACCCTATCCGATTTGTCCTGCTTTCTGCCAGCCTTTCAGCACTTCAACGATCCGTTCGAGTTACAATTCTCGATTAACGGACATAACCGGCATATCCAATGCAGTGATTTTTATCTGACCAATCCGGATAAAGACCTCCAGCTTCAGGCTGAAGCACTCTTCAATGGAGAACGCAAAAATTCTTCTGCATATATATTCGGCAAGGTATCCCATCTGGACATCAATGAAAAGGGATTTAACTGGCTGCATCAGAATCTGACCGGGAAAAAGGACTTACCGGGAATCTTGAAACGAATCAATTATTTCCATTTTAACGGAGATGTTTCCGGGTATCCCCATTTGCTGACTATGCACGGCCTGATCCGGAGTGGAGCCGGAAATGTACAGGCTAACGTAACCATGCATACTGATACGTTGACAAATGCGCATTCTTATTCCGGAAAGATAAAGAGCAAGGAATTAAGAATAGGAAAACTGTTAGCCAAAGGAAACAAATTCGGGAATGCTGCATTCGACATTGAACTAAAAGGACTCAAATATCGTAACAACCAGCCCGAATCATATATTAAAGGAGTGATTTCTTCTCTGGAATACAATCATTATGAATATCAGAATATCACATTGGACGGACAATACCGTCCAGGAAGCTTCAACGGACGCCTCGCACTGGATGACGAGAATGGACTGATCAATATTGAAGGAAATTTCAATACGGCGCAAAAAACACCCGATTTTAATCTGAGGGCTATCATGCGCAACTTCCGGCCCAACGCACTCCGGCTGACTGATAAATACCAGAATACAGATATCTCATTAAACCTGACAGCAGATTTCTCCGGTCATTCGATTGACGATATGCAAGGGGGAATCCAACTGGACAGCTTGTCCGTCAGAAATCCGATGGAGAATCTATCTTACTTTATGCCCAATCTGACCATTACAGCTGGGAATAAAGGTATAGAAAAAGAAATAAAAATCAATTCTCCCTTTTTGCAAGGAACTATACAAGGGAATTATTCTTATCAAACCATTTCCGCCAGCATCATCAAAACAGTGCAGCGTTACATCCCGTCACTTTTGACGGCAGAAACCAAACAAATCAAATCCAACAATGATTTCCGTTTTGATTTAAAAATGGAAAACAGCGACTTGTTGTCTAAAGTCATTGGTATTCCGCTGGATCTCAAAATGCCGGCAACCTTAAACGGCTACTTCAATGACAGCCTTACCCGTCTGAAAGTAAACGGATATTTTCCGGAATTCATTTATAACAATACCCGCTATGAATCGGGAACGATTCTCTGTGAAAATCCGGGAAACCAGCTGCAATGCAAGGTCCGGGCAAACATGATGATGAAAAAAGGCAGCATGCTTAACCTCAGCCTGAATGCCAATGCCAAAGACGACCGTCTGCACACTACAGTGAATTGGGGAAACAACACCAACGTAACTTACAGTGGGGAAATTGATGCAATTGCCAGTTTCAATCAATCAGCTGACAAGAAACAAATACAAACCTACATAGATATCCTGCCCAGCCGTGTCGTTCTGAATGACACAACCTGGCACATTCATCCTGCAGCCATCAGCATAGCCAAGGACAGCATTGAAATAAATGACTTCCTGTTTGAACATCAAGACCAGTATTTAAAGATTAACGGAAGGCTTGGAAAAACCAGCGCAGATTCTTGTCTGGTAAATATGAAAAACATTAATCTGCTTTATATTATGGATATGATCCAGTTCCATGCTGTCAAGTTCTATGGACTGACCAGCGGAAAAGTCTCTCTCTATCATATTCTTGATGAACCTGTCATGCTGGCAAAACTGAATGTAAAGGATTTCTACCTGAATGACGCTTTGCTTGGACAGGCAGACATCACTGGCAGTTGGGACAAAGAGCTGGGTGGAGTACGCCTGCTTGCTGACATTCGGGAGGACAGTCTCCATACCACTATGGTAAACGGCTATGTTTCACCCAAACTGAAAGGACTCGACTTACATATACAAGCCGGAGGTACAACTTTGGCTTTTCTACAGCCTTTTGTCAAGAGTATTTTCACCGATGTAAGAGGAAGAGCCCACGGAAATGTCAGATTATACGGGCCATTCTCAGGACTCGACCTGGAAGGAGATGTCAAAGCCAATATGGGAATGAAAGTTAATATCCTTAATACCCGCTTCGAAGCGCAGGCAGACTCTGTCCATATCACTTCCGGACAATTCAAGTTTCAGAACGTGCAGTTGACGGATGCTGAGGGAAACCACGGAACGGCCCAGGGAACATTAAGACATACAAAACTGAAAAACTTAGCCTATCAGTTCGCCTTCAACACCAATAATATGCTGGTTTATAATACCAGCAGAGAAACACCCGACTTCCCGTTCTATGGAAGAATTTACACAACCGGCGATGTATCCATACGAGGAGGAGACAATGCTTTGAATGTAGACGGGAACATGCGGGCGGACAGAAATACAGCTTTTGCCTATGTTCTGGGTACGGCGGCTGAAGCCACCAATAACCAGTTTATTACATTCGTAGACCGTACCCCCAAGCGCAAACAGGAAATCATACAGACTGAGGTTTATCACTATCTGAACCGCCCGGAAGAGGAAGAAGATGATGATACCCCTCTGGATGTTCACATCAATTTGCAGATCGAGCCTATGCCCGAAGCGAACATGAAGATTATCATGGACCCGGCTGCAGGTGACTATATTTCAGCTACCGGAACAGGAAACCTGCGTATCAACTTTTTCAATAAAGGCGATTTCCAGATTTTCGGAAACTACAATATAGCGCAGGGTATTTATAAAATGAGTATGCAAAATGTCATCCGCAAAGACTTTACGCTCCAGCCGGGAGGTATTGTTACTTTCAACGGAAATCCCAAAGCTGCCAACTTAAATGTACAGGCAGTATACACCGTCAAATCAGCATCTCTTAACGATCTGATTGCCAATGCAACATCATCAAAAGGAAATGTACGCGTCAACTGTCTGCTGAATCTGACCGGAAATCTTACCTCTCCTAATCTGACCTTCGATCTGGAACTGCCAACGGTCAATGAAGAAGACCGGGAGTTGGTGAGAAGTCTTACCAGTACAGAAGAACAAATGAATACACAAATCATTTACTTGCTGAGTGTTGGTAAGTTCTATGCATACGACTATAACAATGCCAGCCAGTCTGACGCAACCAGCTCTCTGGCTTTCAGCACGCTGTCGGGACAACTGAACAACATGCTTTCACAAGTCATTGACAGCCAGAACTGGAATCTGGGAACTAACCTGACGACCGGCGAAAAAGGATGGAGTGATGTGGAAGCAGAAGCAATCCTGTCCGGACGAATGCTGAACAACCGTTTGATCATCAACGGTAACTTCGGCTACCGGGAAAATACCATGCGGAACACAAACTTCGTGGGAGACTTTGAAGCCATCTGGCTGTTAAGTAAAAACGGAGATTTCCGATTAAGAGGATACAACCAGACAAATGACCGGTACTTTACTAAATCAACCTTAACGACACAAGGTATCGGTATTATGTACAACAAAGATTTCAGCAACTGGAAAGAGCTTATCGACTGGTTCCTGCGCCGTAGAAAACTACGGACTTCCAGACAAAAGAAGAATGACGAAGAGAAATACTCTCAGCCACAGACAATAGCCCGACCGGCTGACGAGGAGAAAACAAGTTCGCCAGACAAAGACAATAAAGAAAATTAAGTGAATCACATATACATAACAAACAGCTATGATGGAAATAAAAAACTATTATTTACCGGCGGAATGGCATCCTCAAAGCTACATTCAGCTAACCTGGCCTCACAAGGATACAGACTGGGCATACATGCTGGAAGAAGTAGAGAAATGCTTTCTGGAGATAGCCACTCATATTGCTCAACGGCAACCCTTGTTGCTTGTCGCGCCTCAGTTTCCTGCAGTATTGGAAAATTTTGCCTATCGCGACAACATCTGTTACATACCGTGTCCGACCAATGATACCTGGGCACGCGATCATGGATTTATCACCTTGCTCCAAAACGAATCAGCTCCGTTGCTGCTTGATTTCTGTTTCAACGGATGGGGCATGAAGTTTGCTGCCAATAAAGACAACCTGATCAACTCGGAACTGATCAAGGCTGATTGCTTAAAGGGCAGTTATGTCAATTGCCGCAACATCGTTCTGGAAGGCGGATCCATTGAAAGCGACGGATGCGGAACCCTGCTTACTACCTCCACCTGCTTACTGGCTCCCAACAGAAACGATACGATGGACCGTGCACAGTTGGAAGATTATCTGAAGGAACGCTTTAATTTGCAGCAGATATTGTGGCTTGACCATGGTTATCTGGCCGGAGATGATACAGACAGCCATGTAGATACTCTGGCGCGTCTCTGTCCGGACCATACCATCGTATATGTACAATGTACAAACCCTGAAGATGAACATTATGAGAGTCTGCAGGCTATGGAAAGACAACTCCGGACATTCCGTACTCTTGAAGGTCTTCCCTACCGGCTGCTTCCTCTCCCCATGCCTGATGCTATTTACAGTGAAGAAGGAGAACGGCTGCCTGCAACTTATGCCAATTTCCTGATTATGAACGATGCTGTATTATATCCGACATATGCACAGCCGGACAAGGATCTGCAGGCCAAGGATGTTCTGGCACAAGCCTTTCCTGACAGAGAGATTATCGGAATTGATTGCAGAGCCCTGATCCAGCAGCATGGTTCCCTTCATTGTGTCACCATGCAATACCCCAAAGAAGTAAAATAAACCGTTAAATATGAAGAAGATCATTCGCGTCGGTATCGTTCAACAAGCATGTTCCAACGATATCAAATTCAATTTGGAAAAGCTTCACCGCAACATTGCCTCTGTGGCACAGGCTGGAGCACAACTGGTTGTTTTGCAGGAATTGCACAATACACCGTATTTTTGCCAGACTGAAGACACCAACATGTTCGATCTGGCAGAGCCCATTCCCGGTCCTTCTACCGGTTTCTACAGTGAATTGGCTGCAGCATATCACATTGTACTGGTCACTTCACTTTTTGAACGCCGGGCGCCGGGGTTGTACCACAATACAGCCGTCGTTTTTGACTCCGACGGAAGCATCGCCGGAAAATACCGGAAAATGCACATTCCCGACGATCCAGCCTATTATGAAAAGTTCTATTTCACTCCCGGTGACTTAGGTTTCGAACCGATCCAGACTTCTATCGGAAAACTGGGCGTCCAGGTTTGTTGGGATCAGTGGTATCCCGAAGGAGCACGGCTAATGGCACTGAAAGGAGCCGAACTGCTGATTTATCCGACTGCCATCGGCTGGGAAAGCAGTGATACGCAGGAAGAAAAGATGAGACAGCTCGGCGCATGGGTAACCGTACAGAGAGGACATGCCGTAGCCAACGGGCTTCCTGTCATCTCAGTCAACCGGGTTGGTCTTGAACCTGATCCTTCCGGCCAGACCAATGGCATTCAATTCTGGGGCAACAGCTTTGTAGCCGGTCCTCAAGGTGAACTTCTCGCTCAGGCCAGCAATCTCAAAGAAGAAAACCTGGTGGTTGAAATCGATATGAGCCGAAGCGAAAACGTCCGCCGCTGGTGGCCGTTCCTGCGCGACAGAAGAATCGAACAGTTCCAGGATCTGGCCAAAAGATTTATAGACTAACTGTTCTCCAAATATAATGGCATGTGCTCATGAAATCCATACTTCTGTTTCATTGCACATGCCATTCTTTTTATCCTCAAGTTCCATTCCGGGAATTTCGGCTATTTTTCCTCCTTATACGAACTGTAGTACCCTGCATCACAATTCTCAGGGCCCGCAGATTCATTTAAGTACCGGTGTCTCCATTCGCCGCCACATTTTTTTAAAACGCCGAAACATTTTGCTGCAAACGCCGAATTCTTTTCATCAATACAACGAATCGTTTTTTTACCTTTTTTGCAACAGTGCCCGGTGTTCTCCTTTCACCGACAAAACACCAACGGCCCTTCTATCAGCCGTACACAAGCGTTTCCCATCACCGCTTCTCCCAGAAACTGGGAGCAAACATCAATAAGATTCCAAACAATTCCAGACGTCCGATCAGCATCAGGAAAGATACAAGCCATTTCGCAACATCGGGAAGTGCACTCCAGGAAAAGACCGGTCCGAATGCTCCAAGTCCAGGGCCGACATTACCCAGACTGGAAACAACAAGACTGAAAGATTCCGTCAAGCCAATACCCAGAAACATCAGCACAGTCCAGCTGACAAAAATACAGATCAGATAAAACAGAATAAACGTAGATACCGTAGAGATAGTGGCCGGAGAAACAGCCTGTCTGTTAACCTTCACTGACAAAATTGCCCTGGGATGCATCAACCGGTTAAACTCATTCTTGATATTACGGATCACAATCAGCAGACGCATATTCTTGATTCCTCCACTGGTCGAACCAGTACATCCTCCTGCCAGCATTGTATAGATCAGCAACATCCATGTAAAAGGTGCCCATTTTACATAATCATCTGTTGCAAATCCACAAGAAGTATGTAATGAAGCAACCTGAAACAACGCCTTGCGGAAGGCAACTTCCATGCCATAATGATTCTGAAGGACCAGGGAGATTGTTATCAAGAGAGTAACACCACCGATCGACATCAGGTAATACTTGAATTCATCATCCCGGAAAAGCTGCTTGCATTTTCCCTTCAGACACATAAAATAAAGAGAAAAGTTTACGCCTGACAAAATCATGAAAATAGCCGTCACGTATTCTATAAACGGAGAATTCCAATAAGCGATGCTATCCTGCTTCGTAGAATATCCGCCGGTTGACGTCGTAGCAAAAGAATGACACACGGCATCAAAGACACTCATGCCTCCCCATACCAGCAAAACAATAAGAGTCAGCGTCAGGATCAAATAAACAGTCCAGATCCACTTGGCCATTACACTGATTTTGGGATGAATCTTATCATGGGTAACTCCCGTGGCCTCAGCAGAGAAAAGGACCTGATTACCGACTCCAAAAATCGGCAATACCGCTATGGTAAAGAACACAATACCCAATCCGCCAATCCACTGCGTAAAACTTCTCCAGAAAAGCATTCCATAAGGAAGCGCTTCAATATCGTCCAATATCGTAGCTCCAGTTGTAGTGAAACCAGACATCGTTTCGAAAAAAGCATCCGTAATGGAGGGTATCTCGCCACTCAAATAAAAAGGCAGCATACCAAAAGCGGTAAACAGCAGCCAGGTAAAAGCCACAATGCAATAGCCGTCCCGTCTGGTCACCATATTCGGTGCATTACGGCCCAACAGCAAAAGTACTCCCCCTACTCCCACATTAATCAATATGGAATAGATGAAATAGATATATTCTTTTTCCCGATAATACCACGACACACTCGCACACACCAAAAACATGGCAGCTTCCATGAAAAGCAGAATTCCCAATATACGGAAAATCATTTTACGATTGATCAAGCTGTTTGTCCTGCTTCTTCCTGTATTTACGTTGATTGATACAAAATCTTCCATTTTTCATTTCGTTTTGGACTGCAAACTTAATCAAAAGATAGGATTTTTCAATAAAATTCACGTTATTTGCAGGAATAATTAAACCAAACAGACAAACAATGAACAAATACGTACTTCAACTGCTGAAAAAGTTTGCAGGAATTGATATTGATGAATTACAGGCCGAATTTAATCGGGTACAAGGTGAGAATGTTAAAATTTCCACACAGTTGCGCCACGCTTCAGATAAAATCAGTTCCATGGAAAAGCAGATAAGCCGTCTGGAAGCCGAAGCGACTGCTTATCAGACCAGCGTCAGGGAAAACGAGGAAAAACACCAGAAGACCATGGGGGAAATATGTCTGCAAAACAAGGAGCTCAACAGTCACATCGACGAAAAAGATGAGCTGATCAAACAATTGCAGAAGGATATCTCAGACAAGGAAAAAGCCTTGGAGGATCTTCAGGAGAAATATAATCAGCTGAATAACAGTCTGAAGGCCCAACAGGATTCTTACGAAGAAAAAATAAAGAATCTCCATCAAGATACTGACACTTCTTTACAGCAAAAGGAGCAGAACTTGCTGAATGCCCGGCAAGACATCCAGGAGCTGCAGGAAAAAATACGCCGTACAGAAGCTGAACGTGATGCTCTTTCCCAGACCGTTTCAGAAAAAGAAGAGAAACTTAAAACAACAGAGACTGCACTCAATGAAGCTCTTATCCAAATCCAAAAGATGGATATCCGCTACAAAGACAGTGAAAACCAGAATAAAGAAGCCGAAACAGAACTGACTACTCTTCGGAGTAACATTCAGAAGCTGGAACAGCAACTTCAGCAGTCAGAAGCCAGTCTGAAGGGACTGAACACCCGACTGGATGAAAACGAAAGCAAAAACAGCCAGCTGGCTTTCCAGGTAGAAGAATATACTTCCAAGAATCAGGAACTGCTTTCCAGTCTGAAAGAAGCGCAAACATATTCCCAAAAGCTGGAAAAGGAAATAGACCAGCTGAAAGAACTGCAGGACCAGACCGAAACGAAAGGTCAAGTTGCAGAAAACAAACTTGCACAAACTCTTTCAGCCAACAAAGAACTGGAAGCTCAGATCAACGAAGCAAAAGAAAAACTGACCGGTTCTGAAAACAAACTGAAATCGATTGCAGAAGAACTGAAGCATGAGCAATCCAAACGGCTCACAGCAGAAAAACAGCAGAAGGAAACCGAAGATAAGCTTTCATCAGCCCTCCGCGAAATAACAATCCTGCAAGAAACGATCAAAGCGCTGGAGCAAGAACAAACATCACCGTCTGCTCCGTCACAGAAGGATACAAAGAATACGCTGCAGGAGTTAAGCGAACAATATGAATATATACGCATTACGACCGTCCGGAAAAGCCAGCACATCTTCACAACCAAAAACATCCATATCAAGAATGGACTGTTTGACTGGGGCGTCGAAGGTCATGAACTGATTCTGGATGAAGAATTTTACATTCCCAATGAGGAAATCAGCCGGATAGAAGGAATGAAAAATCCGTATTCCACTCCTGAAATCACCTGTGACTTCTCCAATGAAGGAAATGGCCCGGAAGTTGCCGAAACACTCCTTACGGCAATCTGCTGCTATCATCCGGTACGCATAACCTACAAGGATAAGAACGGAAGAATCTCCTTACGGCACTTGCATTATATCTGTTTCCAGCCACAAACAAACAGCTACAGCTTGCCTTACAAACAGATGTTTCAGGAAATGTTCAGTGAAAATCTGGACACAGACCACATCACGGCAATCTGCGCCCATCATCCGGAAGCACGCACCTTCATCATCAACCAGATCCAGACTATTCAGGTTTTTGATGCTTTTGTAACGACTCCGGAAGGTCTGGAAACCTTAAAAGAAGGTATCCAGCTGGCAACCGATAACGGACAGGCCGAACTGGCAGAAGTCCTTTCCGGATGCATTCCGGCCTGAACCGGACAGACTTCATTTTGACTGACATATAAGGGGACCAGACAGCCACTGCCAAAGTGTCCCTTATATGTCAGTTCTTTTATTTCAATAAAGCTTTCAATAGTTTAAAATCTCCGTGCCTCTGATTAAAATAGTTTTCAGTCGTTTAAAAAAGAGTTCATACTCTCTGACAAACTGACAACAGGCATACATCTTGCACATTCTTAGGCGAATCGCGAAAGCCCTGAAGGCTGAGAGGTTCAGAAACAAGAAACAAAAAACTAAATATAGGAGATTACAACTATGACACCGATTAGAAAAAATTACAATCAGAATTGGTTACCGAGCATTTTCAATGATTTCTTCGACAACGACTGGATGGTAAAAGCCAATGCAACAGCTCCGGCCATCAATGTCCTGGAAAGTGATACTGATTATAAGGTAGAAGTTGCCGCTCCAGGTATGACAAAGGAAGACTTTAACATTCATCTGAGTGAAGACAACGAACTGGTCATCAGTATGGAAAAGAAGAATGAGACCAAAGAAGAAAACAATAACAACCGCAAATATTTGCGTCGCGAATTCTCATACTCCAAATTCGAACAAGCACTTGTCCTTCCGGACGATGTTGAAAAAGATAAAATCAGCGCAAATGTCACCGATGGTGTATTGACCGTTGATCTGCCTAAACGTACTCCAGAGGAAAAGGCCAAGATTAATCGTGTTATCGAAATTCATTAATCTGATTGATTTGAGAAGGCTGTTTCACAGAAATGTGGGACAGCCTTTTTTTATACCCGGAAACTTGGGGTATGGACATAAAAAAAAGGAGTACCGCTGTACTCCAACCTTTGTTAACCTTAAATCTAATACTATGAAAAACACATTGCAAATGTAGGGACTTTTGGGGATTCCGCAAATAAAATCAGCAAAAACCGCTATTTTATAACACGTTTTAAGAACTCACAAACAGCCATAAACTTCCATTAACAGAAACCTTTGGAAGAATCGCGGTTAACTGTACTTGAAATCCCATAAAACCGGATGAAATTTTTAATGATAATATCCTTCTCATTTGATTATCCTGAGCTAAAAAAACATACCTTTGTTCAAAGAAACAACCAATCATTCATACAAAAAATGGAAAAAGAACAAACCCACACCTGTGTAGACTGCGGAACACAAAACTGCAAATTCAAGGACCGCACTTATCCTCCCTTCTGTCCGACAACCCATTTGAAAGAAGACGACAGACAATGGGCTCTGGAACGATATGACGAAGGTAAAAACCGGGAAATCATGATTGCCAGTGCTGAAGTGGAATATGAAGGATATTGCCAATGGACAAGAGTTCAGGAAATCATGGAATTTGCACGTAAGATCAATGCACACAAAATCGGAATAGCCAATTGCATCGGACTCATCAACGAAGCACGCATTTTTGCCCAGATTCTCCGCACAAATAACTTTGAGCCATATTCTGTGATCTGCAAGGTGGCCGGACAAAGCAAGACTTCCATGGGAATTCCTCCACAATGTGAAAGCATCGGAGCTTCCATGTGTAACCCCATCTTACAGGCACACTTACTGAATGAAGCACATACTGATCTGAATGTTGTCATCGGACTTTGCGTGGGACATGACAGCCTGTTCTACAAATATTCCGAAGCATACGTCACTACCCTGGTCACCAAAGACAGAGTTACGGGAAACAATCCGGCCGCAGCTCTCTATACCGCCAATTCTTACTACAAGAAGAAATTCTTCCCGAATCCTTCCAAGTAAAGAAAAACATTCAACACATTTTTCCATCCGCATCCTGCTTCCATCCGGGACAAGATGCGGATTAATTATTTAAAAACGATCTAAATTAATTGCACAATCGGAGACAATGCTATATCTTTGCACGGAATTTAGAATTGCTTTAAATAAAGTATCGCTATATGAAACTATCTGATCTGAAAACAGGAGAAAAGGGGGTTATCATCAAAGTCTTGGGACACGGAGGGTTCCGCCGCCGTATCATCGAAATGGGATTCATCAAGGGGAAAACAGTAGAAGTGCTGCTCAATGCTCCGCTTAAGGACCCTATCAAATATAAAATCATGGGATATGAAATCTCCCTGCGACGTCAGGAAGCTTCCATGATCGAAGTCGTAAGCGAAGAAGAGGCCCGCAACCTGAGTACCGGCACCACCTACCATGGAGGTATTTCAGAAACAATTCCTGTAAACGACAATGAAATGAGGGCTATAGCCCAGGGAAAACGGCGTACCATCAATGTCGCCCTTGTCGGTAACCCGAACTGTGGAAAGACTTCTTTATTCAACATCGCATCAGGATCACACGAACACGTAGGAAACTACAGCGGAGTGACAGTGGATGCCAAAGAAGGTTACTTTGAATTCCAGGGATATCACTTCCGGCTAATAGACCTCCCCGGTACTTATTCCCTGTCTGCCTACAGTCCTGAAGAACTTTACGTCAGAAAACACATCATTGAAGAAACTCCCGATGTCATAATAAATGTCGTAGATGCCGGTAATCTGGAACGAAACCTGTATCTGACTACCCAACTCATCGACATGAATGTCCGCATGGTCGTTGCACTCAACATGTACGATGCCCTCCAACATAGCGGCAATACTTTAAACATAAAAAAACTGAGTCAGCTCCTCGGGGTTCCAATGGTTCCCACGATCAGCCGGACAGGAGAAGGGGTTGATGATCTTTTCCATGTCATTATCGGCCTGTATGAAGGTGCTGACTTCATGGGACAAAAGGAAGAAATACAGAACGAAGCTCTACGTGAGTTCCGTGAATGGCATGATGCATACGTTCCAGACCATAAATTCGAAAGCCACGAAGATGACGAGAACAGCTTTACTCCGCGTAACTTCATCCGCCATATCCATATCAATCACGGACCGGAACTGGAACGAAGCATAGATGCTGTCAAGAAAGAAATCGGAAAGACAGAAACCATCCGCCACAAATATTCTACGCGTTTCCTGGCCATCAAGCTACTGGAAAATGACAAAGACATCGAGAAAAATGTCATTGCCAGCCTGCCGAATGCATCTGAAATTCTACGGATCAAGGAACAGGAAGTCAAACGTCTGCGCGAAACGATCAACGAAGACAGCGAACAGGCTATTACAGATGCGAAATATGGCTTTATAACAGGAGCACTGAAAGAAACCTATACCGACAACTACCAGAATACAGAAATGTTCACCCGGATTGTAGACAGTATTGTTACGCATAAAGTCTGGGGCTACCCTATTTTCTTTATCTTCCTGTATTTAATGTTTGAATGTACCTTTATTTTCGGTGAATACCCGAAAGAAGGCATCGAATGGCTGGTAGAACAGTTAGGCAACGCAGTCAACACATACATGCCGGACGGATCATTCAAGGATCTGCTGATTGACGCGGTGATCGGCGGTGTCGGAGGAGTCATTGTATTCCTGCCCAACATCCTGTTACTGTATCTTTTCATTTCTTTCATGGAAGATTCCGGTTACATGGCAAGAGCAGCCTTCATTATGGACAAGATCATGCATAAGATGGGACTGCACGGAAAATCCTTTATCCCGCTAATCATGGGATTCGGTTGCAACGTCCCTGCCATCATGTCTTCACGCATCATTGAAAGCCGCAAGTCACGACTGGTAACCATTCTGATCAATCCCCTGATTTCATGCAGTGCCCGTCTTCCCATTTATCTGGTTCTGGTCGGAGCCTTTTTCCCCGGTAAGGAAAGCCTGATGCTGCTGCTTATTTATTCTGTCGGCATCCTGCTGGCGGTATTAATGGCACGAATCTTCAGCAAATTCCTGGTGAAAGGAGATGATACTCCTTTTGTAATGGAGCTCCCTCCCTACCGCATGCCTACCAGCAAGTCCGTATTGCGCCACACATGGGAAAAAGGTGCACAATACCTGAAAAAGATGGGAGGCATAATCATGATTGCTTCCATCATTATATGGTTCCTGGGATATTATCCCAACCATTCCAGCTATCAGACAACGGCAGAACAACAGGAAAACTCTTATATCGGCCAGATAGGAAAATCCATCGAACCGATCATCAAGCCTTTAGGTTTCGACTGGAAAATGGGAGTCGGACTTCTTTCCGGTGTCGGAGCCAAAGAACTTGTTGTAAGTACTCTGGGAGTTCTCTATACGAATGACGGAAATCTGGACGACGATGCACTTCCCGAACGTATCGCCCAGCAGTCGGATATCACTCCGCTCATTGCTTTTGCCTACATGCTCTTTACGCTGCTTTATTTCCCATGTATTGCGACCCTTGCTGCCATCAGGCAGGAAACCGGAAGCTGGAAATGGCCACTTTTTGCAGCCTGCTATACAACCGTACTGGCCTGGATCGTGGCATTCCTCGTGTACCAAATAGGAAGTTTTATTATTTAAACAGGAAAAGATGAACTTACAGGATCTCATTGTATATCTTATTTTGTTTCTCTGCATCTGGTATGCAGGGAAACATTTTCTAAAATTTTTCAGAAGAAAAAGTTCTTCAACAACAGGCTGTGGCTGCGGATGTTCCGGGTGCAGTATGGCCTCAAAGCAAAACACCTGTTCGGAAAAGAAAACAAAAAAATAGCGTCCAGGTATTGCAGATTCCAAAAATAGTTGTACCTTTGCAACGCAATTGAGAAAAACAATAGCAAAGCGAGACTGGTTCCTTGGATGAGTGGCTTAGTCAGCGGTCTGCAAAACCGTGTACGGCGGTTCGAATCCGCCAGGAACCTCCAACTTACTGATAAATCAAAACAATCCGGTTCCTTGGATGAGTGGCTTAGTCAGCGGTCTGCAAAACCGTGTACGGCGGTTCGAATCCGCCAGGAACCTCTTGAAAATATGAATGCACTCTTAGCTCAGTTGGTAGAGCAACTGACTCTTAATCAGTGGGTCCAGGGTTCGAATCCCTGAGGGTGTACAAAGGAAACTTTAAAAAGTGACCTAAAAGATTGAAAAGCAGCTTTATAAGTAAAAACTTATGAAGCTGCTTTTCGGCATTTAAAACAGTCCTTTGCGAAATAATCACTCACGCACGAAATATGGATTACAGCCTTTGAATCCTACTATTTCGGGTGGGTGTAGTACAAATGTAGTAAAAATTAGACGAAATTATGGCTGTAATCACATCTTATCAGAACACATCGTATGTAAACAAGGAAGGATGTGCACCTATTTACGTATCCTTCTACCTCGAACGAAAGAAAATCGCTCTTTCATGTAATTTATCAGTTCCGGTTAAGTCATGGGATAAAGAGAGAGGAAAAGTCCTACAGACTGAAAAGAATCATAAAGATTTGAATTTATGTATTGAAAAGGTAAGGGCTAGGGTAAACGATATTATGGTCCGGTACAGGTTGGCTAAAAAGACTTTATCGAAAGAAACCTTTATGAAGGAATATTCACGCCCAACTGATTTTCAAACATTCTATGAATACTTTGAAGATTATGTTAAACGGCATAGTGGAGAAATTGAAGATTCTACACTAGATGTACATAAAGATGTTATTAGTAAAATGAAAAAGCATTCTCCCCAGCTCACCATTGACGAACTAACTGAAGACTGGTTAAACCAATATAAGATATATCTCAAAAAGGAATTAAAAAATAAAGATAGTACAATCAACAAGAATTTAGCATGTATAAAAAAATATTGTAGAGCTGCAATTAAAGAAGGCTATATGCTACACAATCCTTTTGAAAATATAAAGGTCAAAAGCAGAACTTCATCAGGATTTTGTTTCCTGACAGAAGATGAACTTAACAAATTCGTTATTCTATATAAATCCAACACTCTATCTCCTAACAAGCACAAAGTACTTGAATTTTTTCTATTCCTATGTTTTTCGTCTTTACACATTACTGATGCCAAAAATCTACAAATACAACAAATAGGAAAAAGAACATTTACTTACTTCAGAATAAAGAACAGAAATTCCAAACCGGAACCAATAACCGTGCCACTATCAGAACCGCTCAAGGCCTTAATTTCTGCCCTGAAAGGTGACAGGAAAGAAGGAAAACTATTCGAAGACATGATTGCAGACCAAAAAATTAATGAATATCTGAAAGAAATTGCCAAAGCTATAGGGATAAATAAGCCTTTATCCTGCAAGGCTGGTAGACATACGTTTGCCACCATATTCCTTCAAAAAACCAAGGATCTGACAACCTTAAAAGAAATTATGGGACACAGCGATTACCGAGAAACCCTCATATATGCCCATGTTTTGGAAGAGAGTAAACAGGAAGGAATGAAGATTTTTAATAGCTTCAGCCTTTAATTCTTATTTCCTACTGTCCTACCGTCCTACAAAAAAACAATCCCTTACCTAAATACTGGGTAAGGGATATAAATGCCTCACATACCTATGAAAACAAACTACTACTTTGCAAATGTACTAAATTCCTCAAGTAAACAAAGCAAAGAATCTTCTGGATTAATTTTTTCCATCTGTGTTTTTAGCACACAAAAAATCTTGTAGTCTAACTCCAACCGTACATCCTCGTCTGCAACATAACCCCGGAGAATTTCGCTGATAGCACGATGAGTACTTGCGAGTATGTCTGTCTTAGCATTTTCTTTTGGTTTATATGCTAAAAACGTACTAGGGTGAGGATTTTCCACTATTTTCTAAAAAAATAATGCAACCATTCAAAATAACCACAGTTAGCAAGATAATCACCATTTAACTGGTTGCTGTATGCCTCACGTTCAAATGACAGATTCCGATATGCTTCTTTGCCATAGAATAGAAGTTTAAGTAACCACTCCAGTACATAGAACACATAAAACATACCAATGGATAATAGAAGCCACCATACCGATATGTTTGCAAATAGAACCAAAGCCAGAATGATTATACCACTAACTATCATACATTCGGACCACTGCCTGATGTGAATGGCCTCATGATTACGCACATGCTGCGGCATATCCTTATCATTTTGATACTTTGTAAGCACCCACGCCATAATAGTTATCGTGCTATACCCTGGTAGCAGGATGTGCCTGGCTACCCAGCTATTATATACAATCTTTTTCATAATTATACGATATACAATTCAAAAAGTCTCGGGAAAAAACGTCCGATAAACTATAAGTCTAAAAGCCTATATAAGGTATATTTAGCAAAGATGTAATTAAGCTTTTTCAGTGATAGAATAGCATCAGGTATTTATATCCTTTCCGTTTTATACCGTATCCAGTAAAAGCAATGAGATATAATTTAACTACTCTGCATATACCTTCTCTTATAATCATAAAAAGGAAATAGAAAAGCATAAATAACGCACAAAATAATATTATATATGAAAACATATAATTTATCATGATACAATCTCTTTTGCATAATACATCTGATAAATATTGTTCATGTATGGCAGCATTGCTCTTGCTACTTTCATGCCACCATCTGCGTTATGGTGCAAACCATCAGTCCTGCTAAACCACGTACCTCTTTGTACATCAAGTGATGGGCACATACCCGAATAACTATATAAATCTATTACAGGCAACGAATAAAATTGTGCTACATCTTTAATAGCATCAACATAGTCTTTTAATCGTTTACCACCATATTCACGGAATGTAATAGAACCATCTTCATTAATTTTATACTCCCCTCTTTCATCGAAAATACCTGTATCTAAATTTTTTTCATAGCTGTGCATTGGTGTCATTATAATTACAGGCTTGCCGAAATATTTAGTTGCAAGACCTTTAAATAATCTATGCAAGCCAGCATAAAAAGTATATTTACCAGGTGCTGCTCCATCGGATAATTCTCCCCAGTTTCTGCCATCTAATCCTACACGAAAGTCATTTATACCTCCAAGAACAACCACAGCATCCAAGTCGTCATCCATGGAAATGTATCTCTGCTCAAACGTATTGGTATCTTGTGCATTTAACATTGCAATCCTTGTACCGCTAACTCCATAATTTACAAATTTACATCCTGCTAATTTTACAAATCCATTTATATAATGCTGGTATGCTGTTATAGAATTACCGAGAAATCCTATCTTTTTATTCTTCCATGGTGACTCTAATCCACCCTCTGATAATTGATTTTGGATGTTCTCAACAGCTTGTTTAATAGAAGTTTGTTTTGATACACCCTCAATAGCAAATCCCATTTCAGCATTTTTATTTCCGCTATCAAGCGTACCTCCAGTTGTCAAAAATCCTCTTGGAGAACTAACACCGCTTCCGGTAAACATAAATGTATTTACAGCTGGAATATAATTTACGTCTTTATTATATGGTATAACATATACATTGTCTCCTAATTCTGATGATTTATATTCCTCTTTTAATTTTATAGTATCTATTATTCCAGCACTAACCAACTTACCCCCAGCATCTAGATATAGGCCCATTAAATTAAAATCCGATTGTTCACCGTTAGACTTGTATATTATATTCTTTATGAACCCTCTCTGAAAATGTATTGCAATATCAGTAGGAACATATATACCTCCATTTTTTACTGACGTTGTAAGTAGTTCTACGCTATTAATTTTGTCTGAAAATTCATCATCTGTATAAACAAAACTTTCTACTTTTTCGAGCCTGCTTTTCAAAGTCTCTGCATTCAGTATTGACATAGAATAGGTTTTAGGGTCTGTTATAGGCAAACTTGGTCCTAAAGTAGAGACAGAGAAATATTTTGCATTAGCCGGTTTAACAGAAAAATATTCTGTAGTACTTAGTTCCTTTATTACACTATCTGTTATATAAGATTCCCTGTTGTTGTCAGAATACCATGCAATAGGTACACAAACATTTTTTTGCGTAATATCAACAGTCAATGCTTCTATATTAGATGCATCTATTAAATCAGAATATTTGGCGCGTTCAAAATCACTTAATTCGCCTTTATTATTAATGTACTTTCCTTCAATATAATCAATATCCAACAATTTATCTATTGTATACAAATACCCAATCTTCTCTTCTATGCCACTAATTGAAGAAAATATTACTGATAAATCATTCTCTATGATACACTTATATATTTTTGAATCTTTAAATATATATAAGTGGCCATTATGATAAAACGCTTTTCCTTTGAATGTATACCCAGTCCAATATGAGCCATTATATTCAAAGAATACATTGTCTTTTGTTCGGAATAATAAATCCCCTTTCAGCATTCCTTCGCTCGGTTGATTTTCTTGTACATACTTTACTTCTATAATACCCACACTAGAAAGTTTTTCTTCATTAGGAACAAGTTCCCAGTTTGCCACATCTGTAAACACACCTCCGTTATAAATCCAGCATTCAGGTTTCCCACTTGAGTTTATGAACGCACATTTTATCCCGATAGTTCTATACTTACTTGGCACCTGTGCAATAGCTGTCTCCAACGTATATTTATTACTACCTCCAGAACCTGATGTCGGGTGTAAAACAGACACATTATATTCTGTGACTCTCTTATCAAGATAGTTTGTTAAGTTGCCGGATCCGTCAGGCATACCGACTGCTTCTGCGCTGGTAACAGGATACTGCTTGTTGCCTGTACCATCTGTCATCTGTACAATATTTGTTGCCATAATCTTAAATATTTATGTCTGTTGTTTCTTTAATAGTTTCTAGTTTCACTGGTATATTTGCAGCAGCTTCAGTCGCTTTCTGAGATGCAGCGTTCGCATTACTGATAGCATCATTAAGCGACTTAGACAACTCTAAATATTTCAATTCTCGCTGCGTTTCATTCTGCTTCCGCTGTTGCTCAGAACTCATCCTTTGCTGTTCAGCTTGCTTTACCTGACTATCTGTTTGATTAAGTTGATCAATCATATCAGTAGCTGGACGTTGAAGCTCTTTGATTTGCTCTGCAGTAAAATCATCAAAAGTAAAGGCATCCCCCTTAGGACCAACCAAACTGGCCAACCATTCGGCTTCTGTACCCTCAAAACCGTTTCTTACAGCTATTTCAAAAGCAGAGTATCCCGGCAAGCCAACATGAATATCGCTTGCATCGAGCTGTACAACCGGACGAGCAATAAGACTATCATCAGCGCCATCAATCATACAGGACCATGGTACCAGCTCAAAAGCTGAACATTTATCAACCACCGTCTGATGCTGTTTACCGTAATTTTCCCATAGAGTCAGGCTATATACACCTACAATTTTCTGTTCAATACCAGAGTACACAAACAAAACGACATTATCTTCAACAGAAAATTCCATTGGTATTTTTTGCCTCAAAGGAGTGGTAAGTATAAGTTTTAAATCACGTTCTTCCAAAGTAACCACCTCCCCATTGGTCAATATAGGCCAACGAATTTCAATATCAGTACCTATTCTAAATTTTCTCATATCGTAACCTCCGTAGTTGATTTTACTATCTGAAATCTAGAGTCAATTTCCGACTTATTATAATAGTTTGTAAGAGGAACTTCTGCTGAGCCACCAGTCTGACCAGTGTTACTCCACGCATTTCCATTCCATTTATATATCGGTGCCGGTAAAGATGTCCCGATAAGAATTAATTGTCCTACATACGGAGAAGGAAGATTTTTCGATGCTTCAGCAGTGCTACTGAACAAAGGAATTTTTATACTCCTCGTATTTTTCAAATTTGCCAATTCCAAATTTACAGCATTAAAATTGGCATTCAGTTTTGGAGCTTCAGTGCCCCAATCTGAATTGACTTCTATTTTTGATACATTAGCCATACTAACACTTCATTATATTAATTGAGTTGTCCCTACATAAAGCCCTTTGACAAACTGTGCATATGTTTTCAGCATACCATCTGAATCAGCATAAAGAAAAACATTCTCTGTTTTTCCTTCTACTGTAGGATCGGGACTTGTCGGATCTCCTTCAACCGTTACAGGTTGTCCATCCTTATCACACCAAGATTCCAAATCATCAGAAAAGGAGCAAGTATTTGCTGTCTCGACTATCCATTTTGAGCCGTCTGAAATAAAAGAAGAATAACATCCATCATGACATGCACAGTATAGTTTTGGAAGCAATATCGAATTAACCGAAAACCTTCCTCCATTTGCTATTTTCAATATAATAGGCCCTCCTTTGCGGGATAAACGAGATGTTCTAAAATTCAAACGAAGGCTCTTCCAAGTTACAGGATCCGGCAAGCCCAAGGTGATATCCGGTGTTGATGCACTCCAGCTACCCTCTCCAATAAAATAGCATCCATCCAATACGGGATCAATAATATCTGAATTTACATCCCATACTTCTTTAATATCCGAGTAGACAACTCTTGCTTTAACAACACCCTCGAATGTCCCATTTTGGGCATAAACCGTACCCCTAAAGACACCTCCCAGCGCATAGATATACCCCCTCATAAAAACATCACCACCATGTGTAGCAACGAATTTTGCCAAAGTTTTCCATTCTTCATCCGTAGGAATATCACCTTCCAACAACCGTTGTACCGTTTTAATGGCACCTTCAAGTGTACCTCCAGCCCAAAACGCTACATCCTGATCATCATTGTATATTCCAGAAACTCCAGCATTTACTTTTTTGAGTATACCATCAACCCATTGACCAAGCATAATCATCGTAGTAAGAGTCAAACCACCCAATATCTCTGTATTACTTTTCAAAGCATCCTGAAGATGCCAGTACTCACGAAACTCTGCTGCCACATCATTCCGATCGAGAAGAGACGGACACCAATCTGTAGGGACTGTTCCACGTTCCAGCTTCACCTCACATACTGTAGCATTTCCAGACATCATAAAGATGTTACCGTTGATATATTCAAACTTATGGATATACTTTCTGTAATCGGAAGACAAATTGATTGTTTCGGAAAAACTACCGCATCCAACCGTCAATGATATACCTTTTGCCTTATATGAAACGACATAATGCTCGCCAGAAATTAGCTGTACATTTTGAGCTATACTCCCAATTTGACATGCATATTTGCTTCTGGAACTTTTATCATCAACAACAGTCCCTGAGCCTTCCCAATTTTCCAATTTTTCGGAATACATTTCCTTTTTATTGGTCAGCTTTGTAGAAGATGTAAGACCGGAACTTTTATAATTTCCAGTAAAGCCTGTATTTAGCAATATATTTTCAGAACCTACAGAAATACTTCCAAAGAGTTTATCTGAGTATTCTTTTGTTGCAGCAGCTATATTCACCAGCAATTTTTCACGTTCCTGATAGAACAATGACTGTGATGCTTTAAAAGAATCACGTATTGGGATACTTTCCGGGGATTCAGCAGAATGATATTCAAGCTCCGTTTTATATGCAGCCCATGCAGTAGAATAATCATAAAAATCAATAGAATACTTCTCGGCATTCTTAATATTCGTATCGTATTCACTCTGGAGATTTACCAATTCTTGTTTCAAAGCTGTTTTCTCTGTAGGAGAAATAACACTATCGCTAGCCCATTCATCAAGACGCCCGGCTGCATCTTCAGCATCCTGCTTAGCTCCAGCAGCATCTTCAGCAGCCTTGTCAGCCGTTTCTTGAGCTGCTGCAGAAGCGTCAGCAATATCCTTTATCTTATCTGGTAATCCCTGCATATTCTCCCAACCAGAGGATCCCGGACCAATCACAACTTTTCCCTTAATCTCTGCACCATCAGCCTCAGTGAACTTGAAATAAGAAGACCCATCACGTTTTCCAACATAAAATTCGCCAAACACCTTAAGATGGGCCTTCCCTGTAGATTTATCAAAATACAGAGATATGACATCTTTATCAATAACACTATATGAATTAATTCCCTGATAAAAGATAATAGCTGGAGAACGTTCATCGACTGAAGACAGAAGAATGGCAGCCTGACGTGTTATATCAGTTTTATGACCAAAAGCAACGATATCATCTCCTTCAGCAGGAATATCACTATCCCTGTCACAGTCTATTTTTGATAAATCAATATAATCCGGACCAATACCTGTAACCAGACGCCAATAATAACGATTTGAAACATTATGTGATGTACCTTCCTTGATATTACATTCTTTGGCCATTGCCAACTGGCCAACAGAAAAATCATTTTCTATGGTTACTCCGTCTACTTCAGCTTGAAAATAACACCTATAAGCATCCGTAAGTTCTTCCACCTTAACACACTTCATTCCTGCTGGAGATAGCATTTCCTCACCACCTACATGAGTACGACGTTTTACTTCAAGCTCATCAAATACAGCCTTAATCTTTACATAAAGCCTGTCTACAACAGCCTGTGATGTTCCATCCTCAAGTACAGTTATTCCGCTGCCATTTTCACCTATCAGTAAGCCTTTCATAAAAGTTATCAGTTCCAAAGCAGAATCTGGAATATCTCGCCTCAGGAACTTTTTCATCAGACTTTCATCGAATCCACCGGCCTTGTCTGCATAGCCGGCATTTATCTTCTGGCCATTGAAAGTAAGATAGCCATCAATATATTCAAGAGCCTTCAAAACTTGATAATTGGCATGGGTATGCCCAACACCACCCGTACCATCGCCACTCAAATCAATAATCCGACTTAAAACATAAGATAAGATTGCACCGATGGTCGTGGTAGCCCAAGCTTCAGAATAAGGATTCTGCACCGGGAAAAGTACCCCCTCAGTCAGATTCTGAGATGGAAATTCAACCAACCGAGGGGGTATAGTAAAAGAACCCAAATCGGGAACAGATATAGACAAATCTGCAGGAAGCTCTTCTACTCGTTGCAAATTAAGATATGGTTTTGCATCAGCAAAACGATAAGTAAAAGTATATGAAGATGGCAGTTCATTGCCTGTGTACGAAGTTTCATCTTCTGTCACAACAATTCTCCTCAAGTAATTTCTGGAGTAAAGGAATTTCTGCCGGGAAGGGAAAAAATCGAGTAACCACTTACGTTCCAGATCTGCAAGATACCCTGTATTCTTTTGAAAGTTACGATTTGTGTCTACATTATACTCTTCAGTAATTTCGTCGAGTTCGGCCAACTGATGATCATGATCGGCAGTGAGTGATTCCTGACCGTATGCACGGAACGTATCAAAGCCTCCCAACGAGTTTTCAAAAACAATCCATTGCTCATCTTCACTCATCATCCCGGATGCAACATACCTTTGAATATAACTAAGACGTACACCATGAACTGTTTCGAACCACACATCATAGAATGCCGGTGTACAAGAGCCAAACTTACCAGTAATAACTGCATACTGAACCGGAACAGTATATGCTTTTCCTGCAACAATGGAAAGAAGCTGTTTCGTTTCCTCAGTATATCTTCCATCCGGCTGCAGAAAATAAGCCCTCACCTTAACGACTGAGGCTTCGACACTGTAGAAGGTAAGACTTTCGGGCAAATAGTATGTGATATTCTTTACTTGCGGCTGCCATGTAAGCCAGTTGGATTTCAAAAAATTCGCTGCAGATGTGGCCAAACGGTCAACCCCAGCCTTAATAACACTGAAGGTATATGCCTGTCCAGCAATTTCGGCAACGTAAGCCTTCGCAAGTTCTGACTGTTCATAAGGATCCGAAGCATCCTTAAAGACTGGCTTCAGATCGGCTTCAATCACATCTTTAACATTAATCTCAATCCGCTGGTTCTCATTTGGAGTATAGCTAGCTTCGAATAATACTTTTCCACCTTGCTTAAGAACAAAGGTGACAGTGCTTGCCGATGATATTATAAAATCGGTAAGATTACCTGAAAGATTTATATTTTCCGGTTGTTGAAGTATAGTCATAACATTTATCTTTTCAGCGAATTTAATATCATGCCCATGAAACAGAAAGGACAGAATCAAACTTGAACAACCTCAAGCCAAGCTGTGGTTAACAGATAAACACCGCCAATCTGAGCAGCGGTTTTTGTTTCAAAAAAACGCTTACCCATCTTATCACCGGTAGGAGCCGGAGGATAAACCATACTATATTGGGCATTCTTGTATGGCGAGTTCTGATATTCATCTGCAGGAATAGATTTATCTTCTTTTTTCACCACCCATGCGTATCCATTGTTTCCCGGCAAGAGTTCAGACATATATTTGGCATTGGAAACCGGTTCATAAAGCTGCAATGTAAGAAAATCAATCTGAGTAATATCCTTTTTCCCTCCTAGCTGATAAGTCATTTTATCCATCAAAAGCCTGTTTCCTTTAACATCGAGCATTGCAATTGAAGGGATATTACGCTTTTCGGATAAACCAAGCAAAAATTGTCCTTTGACCGTATGCAAAGAATTACGAAGAAGCGTATCGTATTTCCGATAAAACTTTTCGAATATACCTTCATCACCATTATATACAAGGGAATAATCACCAATCCTTATTTCCACTCCTCCCACTATTCCTGTAGAAATATAATTGGATACCGTTCCATAAGATGTGGTACCATCACAATAAGCAAAGGCCAACATCAGATACATCTTTGTTGTTGAACTGTCTGACTCTGTATCAGAAGATGACTCCCCATCAACCTGAAGAGTAGAATTAAGAAATTGTTCATCACCAATATAAAGGAAAAATGATTTATAAACAGGAATACATTCCGGTATTTCAATACTTTCTGTAGGAAGATTTCCACCCTCATAATATCTCTGTGACGCATCGGCCACTACCTCATAGATTTCTCCGGCAAATATAGTGCCCAAATTATATCCATACCTATAAAACTCCCCACGCTTAGAATTGAACTGGACTGACGAATACTTGGACTTCATCTCCGGAATGCTATCAAAAGACAGGCTTCCAATACTGTCACGAGATTCCAAGATAAGCTGCTTATATTCTTCAGGATATTCTACGACAAGCTGGTCGACAAGCTTAGCAGAATAATCCGAATAGGCCTGTTCCGCAAGAAGTTCATTGAACAAAACGATTCTTACAGTTTTCTCCACCTCGTCTGTAATAAACTCGCACATAAACTTCTTGCGAAACAGCTCCAGGATTTCCTTACAGGTTACATTGGGCAGCAACTGTGAATAGTATATCTTTCCTGTAACCACGGCATCGGCCACATTGTTTATGAATACCATATTCCGAAACTGTGATGTCTGGGTAAAGAAATTATCGAGTAACGTGTATCCAAAATAAGAGAACATTCTTTTCAGCACGAAGTTTGCCTTAAGGAAAGGCGACAGATAGAAGCCTCGTGGAACTGTTATTTCCTTACCATCTACAGTTTCCTTCTGCTCCGTTTCTGCCATAAGAGTACCATTATAATAGACATTCATGAACCGAGAATTACTTATCTCTACCTGAAAAATGGCAAATTCAGAATTGTCACTTTTAAACAATGATTTTATAAAACTCAAAGCCTGGTCCAAACTGTTCACACCAGGAACTGTTTCTTCGCCAAAAACATCACTCATATATGTATTCTCCAAACGGCTATAGAAAGAGCCTTCGTTCATGTAAAACGAGGTCTCAATCTTATCCCCCGGAGTGACACCAAGTATGGCCTGACGGCATGGAACAAAGTATTCTCCATCCTGTATTGAGGTATCATGGAATGTGACCTTGTGTTTCCGGTTAACCTTATCAGGCTGATTCATTATACTCCTGTTGTATTCACTGTCCGGCAATGATACCGGAAGTGTCTGCTCGCCATAATCGTTAAAAAAAGGATTGGTACGTTCTACACTGAGTTCTGTGTCAGGGAATAACTGATAAGCTTTTCCTGACTCGGTATTAATAATTTTCATTTTGAGCCAATTTTACGTGAGCGGTTTCTGAGTTTCTGTTTGTTTTCAAATTCATCAAGTAAAGTGTAAGCATGTATTCCGTTCTTATCGAGGGAGTCGAGGAGCTTGAGTAACTTGAGTTCGATATCAGGGCATACAGGGGATGCAGCAGGAACAACTTCTGCAGGAGATGAAGAAGATATGTTTCCGCCTTCGGCTTTACCCATAAGACTACGGGCCTGAATGTATTTGTTCAAGTCGAGCGAGCGGATGGTTCCGGCCTGTTGTGCTGCATCGAGTATGCTCAATATAGGAGCAACTGTAGGATTCCGGACAGCATCGTTACTTGCCACCCACTCACGTGACATTCCTGCAGGTCCCTCGCCTACTATGACCGTAGGCCGTGAAACGAAACCACGCATTGAAGGTTCCAAAGCTGCATGATACGTCCTGCCATCCTGAGCACGGGTCACATCGATGTAACCACCAGACGCTTTTCCCGGCACACGGGTGTAATAGGTATTCCCATCAGAACTGGTGGTAATAGAATCCGCTTTACTACCTTTACTGAGCAAGCCTTTAAGAGCTGTTTTTGCAGCAGTAAGTCCAGCCATGATTAATCCACCAATAACAGCAGTACGGGCAGCAGCCGTAGCACCGAAAGTTGCAACAGAGTCCGGCTGTGCGGCCGATATTGCAGCAGCCTTAGCCTGTTCTGCTATGGCTACAGCAGTAGCTTCCGCTATTTTCTGGTTAATAATCTGTGATAAAACATCAAAGAGGATATCTACCATAGTATTGCCAAAAGCCGTCAGCATGTTTTCCTGTCCGGAAAGTACCTGTCCTAAAGCATTACCTATCTGGGAACCATATTCCTGATACTGCCCAACCTGCGCCTGTAAGGACTGTTGTATAATCTCAGTACGTTTCTGATGGTCGTCCTGTAGTTTTTTCATCTGCTGTGACATCCACTCATCGTTCTGGGCCATTGCTTCTTCATTAGACCGACGTTTCAGTGTAGTTTCCCGGCTTTCCAGTTCTGCCTTTTTCTGATAAAAGTCCTCCATCGCCTTGATACGTATGTCCAATATCTGCTGCTCCAGCTGCTGACGCTGATCCTTTTCAAGTCCGAATATGGCTAGTCGGGCATTCAAGTCCTGAAGCAACAGTTCTTCCATAGCCTTGTTGAACTGAGTCTGTGTCTGGAGTTGTTCATCATTTCCAGAAAGGTAACTTTTTTTGAGTTCTATCTGCTGTTGATTGTATATTTCAGTCTGATGTGCAAGGGCCTCTTTTACTTCTTTTTGCAGCTCTTCATCACCTCCATTACCAGCAACGGAAGCTTCAGGGAAACGAGTTTTTCGCAGTTCTTTTGCCAATTCAAGGTACTGACTATTTGCATTCTTTTCGTCAGCAATCCATGCATCAAGCTGCTGCTTATTCATTTCATTAAACTCTTTACGCTTATTAATCATCTCAGTATTATTCTTAATCAAATCATCCAGTGTAGTCCCTTGAAGATTGTCTAACTGTGCATTTATTCCGGTAAGCTGATTAAGAAGCTCCTGCTGCTGTTTTCTGAATTCAGACTGTTCTTTAGCTGAAGCTCTCCTGTAGTTCATAGCTTCTGCATTACTTCCAAATCCTCTTGCTCCAGTATATACAGCAATAGAGTTGGCCTGTCCTTGTTCATCAGTGCCATAAAGCCGTTTACTTATCTCTTCTTGCTTATCAAGCAAGGCCAGTTTATCTTCAATAGCCTTTTTGTCCTTCTGGGCCTGTTCAATCTGACTTCTATTTAAATATGCTAACCTGGCTTTTTCAGTCTTTATCCATTCACGAGCAAAATTTGTACTAACAGAAATAGCTTGTCCATAATTATCAAATCCGGTTATTGCAGCAGGAATAATCTGGGATATACGACCAATCAGTGTATTCATTTCTTCCTGCTCCTGAGCACTTAGATTCGTTTTCGTTTTCAAGGAGTCATATCTATCTAAAAGTGGAAGTAAATCTGTTTCCAACGATACAACCTTATCCATCTGTATATCAAATTTTTCTGCACTGGTATCCAAACTACTGGATAAGGAACCCATAAGACTTCCCAAAGTGCCCATAAAAGACTTAATGGCCGGCTCCAGCTTTTTCCCGATTTTATTGTAAATAGAATCCATCTGGTCGCCAAGATTTGATTCCAGTCCGGCAAGTTCCTCCATCTGTATGGCCATCGCTCCCTGCACTCCCTGTACCTTTCCAAGAGACAGGATATAATTCTTGATGGCCTGATCCGTATTCTGCACCTCTGTAGTAACTCCACGGAAAGTGAAGGCCGTAGTTTCTCCATTCTTGGATGCAGTGATACCAAATTCCTTCAAGCGTTCGTTTTCCCCGGTCATAGCATCGAGCAATGCTTCGATGAACTGGTCGATATCCTTACCCTGGGAAGATGCGATATCACCCATCTGGATAAGTTCTTCTTTTGTAGGAGTAATACCACGATTAACGAGCTTTATATATGCCTGTGTCCATTCGGCCACACTTGCCGGAGTGTCGGCAGCAAGTGTCTGTATCATCTTCATGGCCGATGCTGCAGCTTTGGTAGAACCAGTTGCATTTTTCAAAACGGCCTCGTATGTAGCAAACTCCTTACGAGTATTGTATGCCTGTGTACCTATATTCTTCAGGTATTGCCATAACTGAACAGCCACAAAAAGTTTCATGGCAACCGTCAGTTTTGAAACCGCCTTCTCGGTATAAGACATCTCGTTCTGCACATGACGACCTGCAGCTCGCAGTTCATCCATACGGCCACGCACGCGGTCCAGCTCATTCTGCAAAGCCTGGTATTCGTCCGGATTGGCAGACTGCACCGTCTGATCGAGCTGACGCTGCAGATCGCGAGCTTTCTTTTTGAGTTGCGCCATGGTGAGTCCGGTAATGTCAAGCTTCTTTTCAAGCTCGCCCATAATCATATTGTTTTCTGATATACTCCGGCTGGCTTTCTTTACTTCTGCTTCAAGATTTTTATACTCTTCGGTTTCTTTCTTGCCGGCTGCCTCCAGCTTTACAAGCTCCTGACGCCTTTCCTTATTGACGTTTACAAGCTCACGATTCGTTTTTACGAGTTTACGTATCTCCTGTTGTGCTTCGGATGCATCGACCGATAATATCCAGTTAATCTGGTCTTCAGTAAGTCCTTTTGCCATAATCGCTAAACATTAATGTTACCAACTCTTATCGTAATTCTCTATCTCAAGCGCACGTATCAGGTCCTTCTTAATTGCATTGCGAATATCCTGTGTGTATCCATAACGGATATCCGGTAAGGTTTCGTTATACAGTACACCCCAGATTACACGGTTGTAAAGGGCCAAATTACGACGGACCTTCATGTCTTCTCTGTATCTGATATCCAGAAACCGCAAGTATGGAAGTATCTTAAACCAAAACATTCTGCCGTCCAGGTCTATAGGCTTTGCCGAAGTGAGTGATTTGTACAGGTTCCCGGTATCATAGAAATAGGCCCGTACCACTTCTGCCTGTGTCTTGTATATCACAGCCCTATCACGATTGACAATGCTTTTGATGTACGTTTGCTTGATGATATCTTCTGTAATCATATCCAATCTGTTTTCAGCGAAGATACATAGGGAAACAAAAAAGGCGAAGGACAACTTTTACATTGCCTTCGCCTTAAAAAGAGCGTGTTATATCATTTAATCTTCAGCATCCATTTGAAGTCCAAAGCCAAAGCACCGGGCCGACACTGAAACCGGAATCCGGCAGCAACCATAGCATCATAGACTTCTTCCTTGGTTATACCTGCGCCAGGGGATATTTTCTTGATAGCATCGTAAACTTCGTCGGTACTGAACCAGTGTGTGGTTTCGGCCTCGCTCAATGCAGGAAGAAATGTCTGCATAAGTGCTTCTATATAGCTGGAAGCAGCTGAGTTTTCATTCTTATTCATCGGAAATACTAATTAAGGTTGTCAAATCTTTCTTCAAATAACGCATAAGAGCAAGCGTTTCGAGCTTATCAGCATCGGAAATCTCCGGAAGGATACCTGAAGGTGTGAGAAGTACATCCTCACATCTATCGATGGCCGACAAATATAATGCAATCTGCTCACTATCGTTCGACTGCATCAGCCGAAGAGTTTTTAATGCCTTCTTACTGAGTTGTACTCCGTTGATATTCATTTGGAGCCTCCTTTCTTATTCATTTCTTCATGCTGCCTAACAAGCATAACGGATGATGCAAACCAGCCGAGGCATACTAAAGTTATGAAGGGGTTAACGAAACTGAAGGATAGAAGAACGACCAAAGACAGAAGTAACTGCACATCGAGCAACATTTTTCTGTTGGTAATAGACTCGCCTGTTTCGGCAAATAGATTTGTGAATAATTTGTTTTCACTGTTCAGCCACATATCTAATGTGCTGATTTCTGCTTGGTTGGCAGAAGATGTTGTTTGTTTTTTCATTTTTGTTGAGCATTAAAATGAATAAATAAAATTGATTAAATACGGAGAGGGAACAAAAAAGTTCCGCTCCCCGTTGCTCAACACCTGAATCAGGCTGTGGGTGCATTAACACTCCACACGGGACGGAACTATACGATATAATAGGCTTGCCTCAGACATAAAAATACCCGCAGCAAGGTTATTGGGCGAGCTTTCGTCGCCTGATTCAAATGTTGAGCATTGCAAATATGAGGATTTATTTTGGAATAGCAAAAGAAAAAACAAAAAAAGGCTGAATCTTTATAAAGAAACAGCCTTTCACAATGTAAGATAATATCTTAATCTACCTTTACTTCTAGATTTTTCATAGCTTCAACGATATTGATAGTAGGCAATATCACAGGAACCATTCCCGATAAAGAAGTCAATGTAGAAATATAAGCTCTGACATATGGGAATAAAATTGATGGAGCATTTATTTTAAAGAAGTTTTCTTTAGCTTTAGGCTCCAAATCTGAATCAAACTCAAACAGACCTATTATGCTTACAAAAACAGAAAACTGATTCTCAGAGTTAGATATCTTAATATCAAGCTGTAATTTATAGTTTAAATCCGAATCTGATGCACAGCTTTGCGGTTTCATCTCAACTGACATTTTGTTACTTGTTATGCCATCTGGAGATATATGAATGGAAGCATCTACTATTTTGTAGTCTTTGAATCTAAATTTTGCCATAATACTATGATGCTAAATAAGAGTAATCATTATCAGAACAATTATCAAATCCTTTTATTAAAGGAGGGAAAGATGGTTCTAAGAATTCTTTATTCCTAAAACCTTGAATATGAATATTATGTATATAAATCACATTTCTCATATCATTAAAAAAAGAAGGTTCAGATATCAATAAATCTTCTTCCGGATACAATTCAGAGAATTTATTGTTCAAATTATACTCCCAATCAATAAATTCATCACTACCTCTTCTTATAGTTTCTGGAGAAATTTCAATGATATGAAAATTAGTACACTCTTCATAAGCATATTTGACAGATACGCCTTTTACCTTCTGTATCAAATCTTCTAATTGAGATTTTATAAAATCCTTTGCGTCCATAATCAAATATATTTAGTATTAATCAAATTGAATAAATTATCTACATTCTCTTCTGCGAAATCAGCCTGATTATTAGTCATTCGGATGTTTGTATAATCTGCCAATTTTCTTAATCTCTTTAATTCTTTGATGTATTTATTAAAATCATTACTATCCAATCTTGAATTGACACCTATTTTATTGGAAAGTTCATTCCTTACATAAAAATGAGTATCTTTTCCTCTCGTATTTGCTTCAATATTATTTAGCGTATATCCAAATTTCTTACAAAGAGAATATATTGATAAAAGATATGCTGCATAATAAGCACAATGTATAGATGCATCCAATTTATTATGGCTTTTCAATAAGCGAAAAGAATCAAGATTTTCTTTTGATTTATTACATATCTCCTCCATAAATATATAATCAAACAGTGCACTTTTATGCTAATAACATTATTACTGCTACAAATATCAGTATAATTTTTAGACTAAACAAAATAAACTATATTATTTTAACGACATTCCCCAAAAAAGCACGTAATTTACTATTATTTAATCTAGTATCTATAGATATTCGCTAATCAATCTCATAACTTCATCCTCTTCTATAATATCAACTCCAAGTTCTTCCGCTTTTTCTATCTTTTTATATCCAGGAGCATCACCTACCAATAAGAATCTTGTATTCTTTCCAACACTAACATCTATATCAGCCCCCATTTTGAACTTTAAAACTTCTGCTAAACGATATCTACTGATAGGAAAAATACCAGTAATAACAACTTTCTTGTCATAGAAGATACTTGAAGGATCTGCATTTGACAGATCTTTCTTAAGAATATCTCCAGAAAGCTTATCTTCTGAATTAGGAATAAGTGTTACGTAATTTGCCTTATCAGATTTGGAATAAGATGACTGTTCAGGAGTTTCTGCTAAATCATAATTTAGGAGTCCTGGTTTCTGTTCCAACATTCTCATAAAGCAACGATATGTCATTAATGTATCTGCTAAAGCAGAATGAGTTCCTTTTATTGGCAGTGATGATACATTAAAGTATAATGAGCTAAACAGTTCTACCAATTTGGGATTCTTAGGTCTGCCATTTGCATCAAACGCATAACAAAAGTCCTTACCAGCTTTCATTGTGCAAAACTGTTTCTTTTCATATAGTGATACATCAAAACCATTACGATATAGTTCGCATTGTATAATAGGTAAATCAAAATCAAGGTTATGCCCTATGATATATTCACAATTAGCAACGTCTTCAATGAATTCCTTATATACTTTTTTAGGAGAAACTCCTTTATTGTTCATATCTGCATTAGTGATATGATGTACGTTTATTGCTGCTTGAGGAATCTTCACATCCTGTTTCACAATATATCGACCTCCACTAACCTGCAGACCAGATTCATCGGTTAAAAGCCAAGCTATTTCTACTATATATGGCCAGTTATCAAAATCTTTAGGATCAGCATTACGCTTTTGAGGCAATCCTGTAGTTTCTGTATCCAAAAAGAGATAAAACCCTTTCTCACATGGTGAATCACCTGGAAGTTTACTCAGTTCCTTCAATCGGGAATTGACATCTACTCCATTTAGTGTTAAGTTAAACGTATCATCAGGCTTATTTTCGTAATTACTTGATGTTGTTCCTTCTGAAGATTTTCTAAGTAAAGCAAAAAATGTTATTACTATTAATATAAATAGCACTAAGAATACTAAATCCATAGGAGTAAGTTTTATATATTTTCAATTTTACTATAAATATCGTATTTACTTGCATAAGGATTAGCCATTAAATAATCTAATCCTTTTTTATGTTTAGAGACATTAACATCAAGAATCAAATCTTCAGGTTCATAAGTCGGATCATTAGTTCCTCTTTCTTTGAATTTACTATAATAACATCTGAACATATCAAAAATGTATATATTGCGCTTTTCATCATAAGTAGCGTAAGAACATATCAAATAGTCATTCTCGCTTATTTGCTTATAATAAAAGCCATCTGTATGACAAGCTGATTCGAACTTATATTCATTATACTTGAAAGAATTATTGCTTAGATATTTAATTACTTTGTCTCTGTTATATAGTTTACGATATTTATCATCAATAAGCATTCTTAATTGATGTTTAGTATTATCATTTAAAGAATAGTCTGAACAGCATTTTACTAAATCGGACCTCTTAAAAATCATTGACGGATTAGATGAATATAATGCTTCCAAATAAATCTTATTGATAGGGTCTAAAGACTTTTGGAAATAGCATTCGATGTAATTATAAATTTTATAGTTAATATTTTTATAGCTAACAAGACCTAATTTCCCCGATTCCAGATGTATATAATACTTTTTCTTGCCGTCTAATGAACAACAGTAGAACCCTAATGTTTTACATAAGGCTCTTTTAATATCATCATCCAAAGGAAGCATCTTGGCTTTTGTTTTGCCTGTTATCTTATTTGTTGACAATTGAAATAGACTTTTAAAATTGAACCGCTCCATATTTTATACAATTATTGTTATGCACAAAAGTAGCATTAAAATCTTATGTAGTGCTATTTTTAGACTAAATTTAGAGCGACAAAAAAAGGAGCATATTAAGCTCCTTTGTAGATTAAATGATATATCCAGCTAATTTCAGACTATTCAAGAAAACATCTGCCGAATCGGTTGCTATTTCTATGCCATGTAGCTCCCAGTATCGACAAGCAAAGTTCTGCATAAATTCCTGGTTAGTACATTTGCTGTCAAAACGACTGCCCTCACGGAGCTGAGTAACGAAATCTTCAGGGCTGGAGGCGGTAATTGTACCACCATCCAGCAAGTTATAAGTCTTTATCATCTTGCCAATTTTTTAGTTCTGAGTTTATAAAATAGTTTCTGTTTCTCATCGAGGAAAGGAATATTATCAAGGCTTGTAGTTCCGGCAATTCCTGCTTTCGCAAAGGTAATCAATCCGTTCAAAAAGCGAATCCAATTTTCCATCTTTGTGAAGTTTGTGGTACCGGAATGCTGACGGAACTCAACCGTTCTGTGTCTGGCATAAGCTTCCAAGTTAACCTTGCGATATCGGTTGTTTCCAAATGCTGCTTGCAAGTCGGCAATGCTTTGTGCAGCCTGAATATCTACAGCTGAAATGGAACTCAAGCCTTTACAGTAATAATTCTGTCTTCTGGATTGCGGCATAAAGGAATCTATAACCCTTTCAAGGTGTTTGTAACTCAAAGCGAGGTTCTTCCACGTCTGAAGGTCGAAATCGGCTGCATCCATGTGGATGTGTAATCCACAACTGTCGTTAACCTTTACATCGCAAAATTCAAGCACCCAACAGACTTTTTCAAGTTCTTTCAATCCGGCTTCACCTTCAAGAACAGGGCTTACCAATTCGAAAGTATTGTTTCCGGTAAGACTGGCATCTGTAACCAGTTTCCAATGGTTTCGAGTAGTGTGGTTGTATCCTTCAACTGCAACATCAATGCCGGCTGCTCTAAGTTCGCTGGCCAACTTCTCTCTGGTGCAATTATATGCTTCGATTTCTATTCCAAACTTACGTGTAAAAGAATAATCAAGCTGAGTTCTTGTTGGGATGTTTTGTCCAGCTCTTTCCAGCATTTTCTTGTACACGTTCTGTACAAATCCGTAATTTCCATTTGTTACCAAATCGGCCACCTGGCGTCTTGTTAACCCAAGCTGAAGAAGTTGTTCAATCTTTCTTGTTTTTGTTGTTGCCTGTGATAATATTGCTGTAATCTGTTCATTCATAATTGTTTACCTTTTTATTGTACAGCTAAGGTAACACTATAAACTCACATAAAGTAGTAGTACTTGCTTTATTATCAGTCGGTTAGCTTTGTTTAGCTTCATGGAGAAAAACAGCAAAATATTGATACAGGAGCTAATCTTTTTCCCAATTCATTACATCGATGAATTCAAGATTGTTATACTGTTTCAAATATGACAATCTATTATTAGTAAGCGTTCTTAACTGCCAAACTAAATCATCATACGCTTCTGAACCATAATGATAAAAAGTAAGATTTTTCCTATTACAATCAGGCATTGTTTGAGCCTTGAAAAAATCATCAAAATACGAATGATCTGTTTCTCCCAATGAATAACAAAAGAAAGTTAATTTATCAGCGTTCTCAAAAACTGAAATTAACCCATTTATATTTTGATTCTTATTATATGATTTATAAAGAAAAATATGCTCTTTAGAAACGTCCACACTATCTTCTATACCAAAAACAATATTCTCATCAGACAAGCTACCATGTATATGATTTATATAAAAGTCATCATTCAAAGAAAAAAAAATACTATGTAATCTCTCAATTATATTGGTATAATTAAAAGTCAATATGTATGTTTTTATATCTTTTTCTTTAAACACTTTATTAAGAATATAAAACGAGGCAGTTCTATCAGGATTAAATGAGTATTTCGTAACTCTTTCAAGATAAAATTTTAAAGATAGACATATTGCATTATATTCTGATCTTAAATTTTTAATTAAATCTCGTTTGTCCAATATAGGTTTATACTTTCCTCTAACTCTATAAAATAAACTAACCGAATATTCATATAGTTCTTTTTCAATATCAACCCATTTTGAAGTTTTTGAGCATCTATTCAAATAATCAGCTAAATGGTTTGCTCCCAATAGCGATTGAAATTCATTACTCTCCAAATATCCTGAATACGAAGTATTTAAGCCAAGATTTAAATCAAAACCATTACCCACGATTAATACATGCTTGTAATCTTTCAAATCTATTTTCATTGTGATATATTCTTTTTAGTACTACAAAATTAATAATATCAAATATAAATAGTTTTGTATATAGAAAGAATTTAACTCTATAATTTACCATTGCCAAAGATTATAATTAACCGTCAGTGCAAATACCGGAGACAGTCCACACTTACTCATTCCGTATCCTACAGACAATCCAACACCCCACCGCTTTGGTTTAGCGATAATATCCCGGTATATATACTGTGTTTCATAAATTGTCTTTGGATATACTTGCAGTTCATCAAGCCTTGGTGCAACTCCACTGATTTTTGCATAGTAGGTGCTATCTTGATATTCCTTGTATTCTCTAAGATGCCAACAACTGTCTTCCATGTAAATGGTATCAGTTTTGTCCACCCAGGCGAGATAGGGATATGGCAGCACGATATACAATGTATCTACATTGACTTTTCTAACTACAATTGGTTTACTCTGTATGGTATCAAACTTTACAGGCTGATCCGAAAAAGAAGAATGGCCGCACCAGCCTAATGTAAAAGCCAATGCAGCCACAAAAAAATATAGCAGATTCTTCATAACTCTGTCTTATAAAAGTTCCCATCCTGCAACTACATCTTCCATCACAGCTGGAACACCGTTCTCAACCTGTGAAATGGCTGCAGCAAAAGCGCACATTGTATCCTTATCGTTCACGTCCGGAACAAAAGTAGAAGGCACCTGTATTTCAGAGCAAACCCTGCTGATATATCCACTTGTGTTATTCTCTACAGATGGAGCCCATCGGTTAATAAAATCTGCTATTGTCTTGCAGTTATGTATTTTCCGATAGTTCTGAAGGGTAAGGAGCAAAGCACGATATCCCCAGCACATTTCAGTAAACTGAAAGAAACTTTTGTCAGTCTGCACTTCACGCAAGCCTTGCCATTTATCCTTTGTAATACGGATGTTTCCCGGATTACAGTTTCTCAATCCTCTAGGTAAACTATTCATTCTTTTTTTCCTCCTTAATTATTTTAATAAGTTTCTGAGCTTCTTCTGGAGACAGACATTCTACAATCTTTGATGCCATATCAGCAACTTCAGCAGCATGACTTTTCTTTTTTTTCAAATTTTCAACTACAGATACCCCCTCAATTATCAGTACACCTAATGTACCAATAACTGCACCGTATGGCAAGTTATACCATGGAAAACACAATCCGAGAATATCAATAAACACAAAGTAAAACACCAACCTGAAATAGTCTACTATCTTGGCACCAGTCTTTCGAAGCGGTCTACTCCTAATCTTTTCTTTATTTGCCCTGGCTGCATCAATGCCAGTCCACATGTCCCACATACAAGCAAGTGCAATCAGAACCATACATGTAAAGATGATTATAACTCCACTTCTAATGTCCTGTGTAATAAAACCTACGTACTTCTCCATATCACACTACATGTTTATCGGACCAACACTTTGCCATCCATCCGAGGATGATTCCTGCAGCAAATGCTCCCGTTGAAACAATACTTGCCCAAAATGGAACATACTGATAGTAAGCCAACAATCCGATAACTACAGCTACAGCAATAACGAAAACAATCAGTTTTTTCTTCATAATCATAACATATTTAGAGTTTAAATTCTGTTTCAGCTCAAAATTAAGTTACAGCCGCTGCTTTGCATAGGACATACTTTTCTCTTTCAAGTTGAACCAATCGGAAGCCGAAACATCGAACATCAATGTCCATCCGATGGAATTCAGTTCTTTGGACTCGAAGGGTACTATGCTATGCTTCCTGGAAAGCATATCTAACCAAGAACATTGATCCTTGTATGCAAGCATGTAGGCCCTTACATGATTGAGCAAATCTAGTGTATTATCACTCACAAGCACTTCTTCAATAATATCGGCCGAATTGGAAACTTTCATTGCAACCGTAACGGCAAGTCGCTGGGAATCTTCTATTGAGTTATTCGAATTGCGAGCGGATGAAAACTCCCCAAAATCAACAAACAAATAAACTCCAGAAACTTTGTCTACCCTACGCTTGACAGCTTCCAGGCTTTGGCCAAACACCAGATACTTAATATCTGGAATCACGGGTTCCGGCAGTTGATAGATATAATCCTTCAACTCCGTATATCCAGGTAATTTACTACGCCCATTTAAAAAGATGTCGTTTACTCCCTTTCTATCAGGTATGCACGAAAAGAATTTCAATAAATCAATGATAATCATAGTATAATCTGTTTAATGAAAGACAATGGAAGTCCTGTTTCCTTCTCTATATCCACCAATTCCATTTTAGCTGCATTCAAGGAACGCACACTTTCAATTACCTTTTTACGAAGTATTGTAAGATATTGGAGCAGTCCCATCCTCTCTACCTGAGTTACATCCCCATAACCATCCGCTGACATGCTGTATAATGATTCCAGAGCCCCCGTAGAAATAGCTGAACTTTTTATTTCACGGCCTGCTGTGAGAATACTGTATCTGGTTTTCGTAAAAAGGAAGTTCACAAATGCCTGAAAATTTAATGATATGGCATAGAGCTTGTCTCGAGGAACTGCCTTAAAAGATTCAGCTCGTTTGTGAGCCGATTCCGAAGTATATGGAAAAGGATGGTAAAGGATGGCTGCCATCAAAGGCAACATCTTTTCTCCTTGATTGACAAGCTGACGTGCCTCGATGAACTGCAAAGCAGTAAGTGATGTGCTCAGTGTATCAAAACTAGTAGATATAGTATAGCCTGTATAATGCTTTCCATCAACTGTAAGATATGGCATGAACTGACGGCAAAAGCACAAATCAAGTGTGAATCTATAATCAAGTCGCTTTAAGACTTTTGCCAGGGTTATACCAGAAAGTCTTTCGGGTGGAATCCTTTTGCACAAGCTGTATGAATAATCGTCCAAGCCCTGTAATGCTTCATCATTATTTGGGTAGGATATTTGGAATATGAACGTCACCTGTTCTGCAAGCATCACCAGATTGGCAAATGCATCTTCATCTTTAATTTTTTTATAGTTCCATCCGAAATAACGGCATATATAGTTTATTCGTACCATTGCAGGAGACAGCTTGCCTTCTGACATCAAAATAATATCTTTGACCAATTGCTGGTAATTATAATCATTACTTATCAACTCCCAGCGATTAGGGATCCGATACATCTGATCCCCATATTGAATGCGTATGTAATCATCCATCAAACTCATGGCATTAAATAGAATTTATCCGAAGGCAGCAAATAAGATTCTTCTGTACTTACATTTCCACCCTCTGAATTGGACAACATGGTATCTATATCTCTTAATAATTGGTCTGCTTCATTTTTCAACTGTTCCGATAATGTCAAGATTCTATTTTGCTCATCTGAACCAGTTCTGGAAGCTGTAGAGTCATCAAAGAGACTGCGAATTGTTGATGGAAATTCTATAATATCAAACTGGCGTAAAGATTTGGCGACAGTATACATGGCAAGACATCGGTCAAGTTTCCGATAAATACTGTTCTTACTTTCATCATCGTCTGAAACTCTTAAGTAATAACCGTTCATATAATCCTCAAGTGCTTCACGTTGAAATGGAATAATACGGAAAAAGAAAAGATATGACCCGTCTATCGGATATAATTCATCGAATTCAGGTGCTGTCTTTATGCGCAATGATTCAAGTATCTTTTTATAGCGCGTTTCTTTCCAGGATTCAATATCAGACTTTTCAAGTTCTTGAACAAGGCTGTCCATGGAATTATAATAATTCTCAATATAAGCTCTACGCATTGATTCCTGCTCATGCTTGTAAATATCGATTTCCTGCTTTCTGCGATTTATAGCATCAAACACCACCTGCTTGGCAAGAGTAAGATTGGCTACTGCAGTACGCAATTCCTCGAATATGCTTCCATTTCCCTTCCCAATAATTGCAGAATATACTTCTGGAGTGATTATAACACAAATCTGCTTCTTGGCCGATTTAGCACTACTTCCAAGTTCGGAAAACTCAATATTACTGTCCATGAATGGCACATATTCTCTTAATGTAGCCACATCGGTAAATAATTCTTCTAATATCATGGTTGCTGATTATTTAATCGATTTGACGGAGATAATTCTTCCTGTCTGGCCGGGACCTCACGGTAGAAACCGATTCGGTATCCTTGCTCGTACAGGTGTGGAAAATTGACCTTAATTGCCCAATTGAATGGCTCACAACATATCTCATCTTCCGGATTAAGCTGCATAAGGTATATGAGGTAATTATAATAAGAATCGGAACCAGACTTACTGATTACACCATCCTTGCTGACGGATGATATACTTGAATCCAGACCTACAGAAGATAACAGAACTTCATCTGCCCGCTTATCGTATGCAATAAGCGACTCGATATATTCCTTATATTTCAGGTCTAGCGTCTGGAACTGCCATTCCTCGATACCGTTTGCAGACTTAAAGCTGTATGTTGCATAGGTTTTTCCCTGGTTATCTGCACCCGAAAGGAAATTGGTCACTTCACGCAATTTCAGACTTATATACTGAAGGACTAAAGCTTCTTCAAATTCTGTACCTATATCGATACCGGCAAATTGATGTAAAGGAAGATTCTTCTGATTACGTCGTTTATTATCCTCACAAAGCCGCTGTATCTGAATTCGTTTACTCTGAACCCAGGCATCAGGAATAATAATATGCACTTTTGCAGCCAAAGCATTATTCAGGAATGAGTTTATATACCTGGCAATGGTGTTACTGCCTTTTATGTATTCACGGGTTCCTTCATGAGTCTCATTCTGGCCATAAAACTCGTTTACAGACTTCTCACGATGATGACTGATAGCTGCAAAATTATATCTTGCCACATCGTTTAGCCTGAACTTTGGGTATATGCTGAAACTGCTGGAAATACCGTATGCAAAACGACCTACTGCTACCGCTGTGAAATCCCGGTCTGTAACCAGTGAATACGCCACATCCTTCTTGAGTGTGGCAAGCCGGCAATGGTTGTTTTCCATGGCCTCTATACCTGCAATGGGCAATACACCAGGGATTATACCTTTTCCTACAGAAAAGCGGAATTTGCAAAAGAAATCCCTGAAATAATAGAAGTTCTTGATACATGCTTTGGCAAAATCCTTAGGTCCTTGGACTATACCGTTATCCTCCCAACTGTCAAGCCATGCCTTTATCTCCGGAACGTCCTGCCAGACACGCTTGATTTTGCCGTTTACAAGTCCCATCTTATATACAGCCGGGCCATTGCCATACAGCATATCACACTGCTTTGTAATAAGCCTTGGCAACAACCTGTTCTTCTTGATATCACTTGCCACCTCCAGACATTTAAGGTCATTCCATCCTCTGCTGAGTATATGATATCCGTTAATACTCATCCAATGTGGCTGCTCTGTCAAGGTTAGCAGAGAGGAAGGTAGTTGGAAGTCCGGATCAAGTGCTGGCATAGAAGCCTGTGATCCTACCTGAAAGGAATATGATGTGCCTTCATTGATAAACACACCAAAGTTCCCATACATATCCATCTGTTCATTCATAACCAGTTTATTTTATGTAGTTTATAGCCATCGTTAGGGAATGCCATATAACGGATAAGTATCTTATAACACATTCGTGGTTCTCCATCCCCATCCGTAAACAAAAACAAGTTCTCACCATCTACACTGAATTTCTCTTGAGGCAATTGAGTACGCCATTTGCAGCCTTCCTTAACCGTCAGCTTATTGCTTGCTATACCTCTATTCCTAGAACAGGGAAAGAAGGCTACCGTAAAGCAACCATCCGGAAGCTTTGATATTTCTTTTGCCCATTGCATTGCAATCGGACCCGATATAGTAGTGGATTCATCTATCGTTTTCATACTCAAATTTAGGCTGCAAAACGGGGTACAGAAAGGACCAAATCATATTTCCCGATTTTCGGAATTGGTGCCGGGCATACCGGATTCTTAGCGGGGCGTGTTGGTCCGGGCGGTGTAAAAATTTCTACTGTCTGTTGTCGGTATGGCTAAAAGCTGACTGTCAAATAAATACACATTAATACGATGGTAAACGATATAGATTATTGCGCTAATACCAATAATTATATTTCAAAAAATTAGCTTGTTACGACATTATCCAACAGATTATCGGGATAATTAGATAATTCAGACTTAATAGAATCACCATATTTGCCGTATAAAAGATAAATCAAAGCTGAAGGAATCTGGGTAGTTAAACCGGCCTGTCGTTTCAAAGGGACTTTCTTTTCACTGGTCTTGTCAAGTTCTATTTTGCCATTGGTTTTCTTGAGTGGAGAGAGAGGAATAGCACTCACAAGGTTCGGACATTCGTTTTCATCTATGAGAAGCTCCGGTAATACGTTACTCCTGCCTGACATTATCATTGCCATAAGTTTGAACTGCTGCCAGTGATAGATGGTTCCCTGCCCTTCGTTCATCAACTCAACGGTAAAGCCATAGTTTTCGAGTTCTTTCTTCATAGCACGGCTGTCTGTTCCTACCTGCTCAAGTTCCTCGCGTGTCTTGTTTCCGGCACGGTCGGGATAAAGAACTATGTGCTTGCTCAAAGAATCGGAACCGAAGAACTCCCATATCTGTCGGGCCAGTTCGGGCTGCTCATCCGGATAACAGCAATAAAACTCTTTTATGATACGGAACTGACGGCCATAGTTCTTTTCTTGGCCGACTACAATGCTTGAGAAGTGTCCGGGATCATAGCCAAGATACAGAGTGTCACGTTTATTGAAATGCTTTAAGTACCTGGCTGTCAAGATAAAGTGTTCTTTCAAATCTAACTTCAAAATACTATCATAAATATAACTATCTGAAAAGCAATGCTTTGACTTATTAAAGTTAACGAAAAACTTATTAACAACAGCCTTTCTGCGTACAGCACAAATTGCTGTCAGAAATTCGTCTACGTCAAGGGTTTCCATCTGCGTTTTGAAGAATTTCGGTCCCAGAATATCCTTATTTGCAAAAGAACTGGCTCTGATATATAAAGTTGCATTTCTACGCATATCTGCCAACCTTGGCTGCCAGATGGCCAGCCTTCTGTCCGCTTTCTCTATATCCAGACGCAATTTCTCAAGAGTGACGGGATTGGTTGTGTGCTTTTGCTTGAAAATACTGTCATGCTTGGTGAAGAGTGCTTCGTTTACATGGAGTGCTACAGTTATGATTTCGTTGATAAGCTGGCGGTTCACATTTTCCTCATAAGATTCGAACCAGTCATCTTCATTCAAGTCTACTCTGGCAGTATCGGAGACACCGGTCCATCCCTGGTAATAGGGGGACCTACGGATTTCTGCCGATGATCCACGCAATGAAGGGAAAATTCGTGTCTTGAGTTTTTCTCCGTCATTGTGTTTCATTTCTTCCACGAATGCATGAACACCACTCTGACCGGCTACTGATTCAGGCTGGTCGGAACTTACAAGCTGGAAGTGATGACCGTTACGGAATACAATAGAATGTTTGGGGTATGATATCGGTCGCCTGGGCATACGGAAATGGGTAGGCAATTTGCTTTCTCCGGCCACGTAATCAATGCCTTCCTGGAGCATCGGCCTTATATGTCCGTTTACGGTGACCTGTTTGGCGAATGATGCCTGAATGTTCGGCCAGACGTTTGTAAGCAAAGCTACGTATGTTTTATGTACGACAAAGCTGCATTCACCAGGCATCGAATCGCCTACCCTTATCATACGGTTTGTTGTGACCTCTGTTGTCTTACCAACAGCTCTGGCTCCCTCTACTATGAGGGTATTCGGGTCCACTATGTTGGCTAAGAGCTGCATTCTGTTCATATACGAGCGTTCTATCTCGGCTGCTACTTTATCAAGTTCTTCATTTTCCATAACTATTCCTCCGTAAGTTCTTCTACAATTTCGGCTTCCTGAATATCCGCATCCCTGAGCAAACGTTTCTTATCATCCTTCTCAAGCGGAAGGTCAGATATAAGTTTGTGATAAAATCCTTCATTATACTTGGCTGCAATCTTTTTGAGGTTCTCTGAAGTATATCCAAGTTCCTCTGCAGTAAGTTCCTTAGAAAAAAGGAACACGATGCCCATGTTAGTTGTGGCTTCGGCTATTTGTGATGCACGTCTTCTACATTCGAGTGCTTCCTTATAGCATTCTTTCTGTGTCTTATAGTCGCCACGCATAGCAGAAAGTTTGGCCAAGTCCTCATATTTATCTGCGAAGTTGTCTTCCCATACCTTGATGGATACATTGTTATCGATGTTGAAATAATTGATAGCAGCATATATTCTTGCCCTGCATGTACGTTCGTCAAGACTGATTTTCTGCTGTGCAAGTATCCTAATGCGAAGCTGACGGGCTGCCCTGCTTATATTCCTCTCGTATTCGTATATCTCTGCAGCCCATTGGATTTGCTTCAAAAAAAGCTTTACATCTTCCGGGATACCGTCACATTGTCCGGTACTCAAGAATGCAGCAATCAAGTCCGGATGAATTTTATCAAGTCTATCTATAATTGTCATACACCAAATAATTCTTTACGCATATCAAGTTCCTTACGTTCGTTTTTTCGCTGCTCCAGCAGTGTGATGGAATCTATATCTCCAGTCTCAGCACGCTTGGCAAGCTCAGCATCGATATTATATTCGCCAAGAGCCTGTCCGGAATTATAGGCATCATAGTAGATATCTCCGGGAATTTTCATCCTTAGCTGGAGTGCAAGTTTCTTTTTGCCCCTGAGGTTGAGCAACTGACAGATACGGTTGATGGAGTACCCCAAGGCACCGAATGTCCGGACTTGGGATACGTATTCATCACCTATGGCCAATGTCTTATCGATGTCACTCTTTGGTTGTAATTCGTTGTCCATGGTATATAATATTTAAAATTTCTTCTACAGAAAACAGTGTTCCGTCACGATAAAGTCTGACTGGCTGTTCTGGGAACATAGCTTTATAACGGTTGATGGTTCCAGCAACATACTTCGGATCGATCTCCATAGCATGGCAGATACGGTCAACCTGCTGGCATGCCATAAGGGTTGAGCCACTACCTGAGAAGATATCGAGAACAATATCACCATGAGCAGACGAATTGCATACGGGATAAGCCATTAAAGCAATTGGTTTCATGGTTGGATGAATAGCATTACGCTGCGGTTTATCAAAGAACCATGTTGTAGTCTGCTTGCGGTCGGAGTACCATTTATGGCTGGCACCAGGTTTCCATCCATACAGACAAGGCTCATGCTGCCACTGATAGTCCTGACGTCCCATAACCATGGAATTCTTTACCCAAACGCAACACTGCGCAATCTTGAATCCGGTTTTACGGAGTGATGCACGGAAGTTCTCTCCTTCCGAATCAGCATGAAAAACGTAATATGAACCACCAGGCTTGAGACAGGCAAACATCACACCGAATACCTGACGAAGGAACGTGGCAAACATATCATTCTCCATGGAATCATTCTGGATGGTAAGTTCATCCTCAGTACCACCCGTATAAGCTACATTATATGGCGGATCTGTAACAATCAGGTCTGCCTGCATACCATTCATCAGAGTTGTTATATCTGATTTCAAACGACAATCGCCACACATCAGACGGTTATTTCCAAGCAACCATACATCACCCGGTTTGACAAAAAGAGCATCCTCTTCTTCATCCGGGATAGTAAAATCAACTGAATCTTCCTGAATATCCGTTGCATCATGTTCCTGTGAAAACAAAGGTTGTGCAGGAGAATAATCCACCGTCTTGACCTCATAACCAAGATTGAATCTGTCGAGTGTATCCGTACTGATATCATACTTTTTGAAAAGCAGTGTATCAGGGTTTTTCTTGGCAAACTCACTGTTATAGGCTGCAATCTCTTCTACTGCTTCCTTCTTGTCGGCTGCAAAGATTGGTTCGTATGGTATCTCCGGGATATCAAACCCAGCCTTACGCAAAGCCAGCAAAGCCTTTCTCCTCTGGTGAGCATCAATAATCCATAACTTACCGTCCGGATCCTTCCATGCCTTGAATGCATACTTGAAACCTCTGGTAATAATCAGCATCTGAAGCTTGGCCAGCTTGTCAGGATCTGAAATCTTAAAGTCTTCCTGAAGCTCAAGAAAACTATCGATGGGTGCAGTTGGCAGTCCACCCAGATTGTATACTTCTATTTGTTTGTTCATGATTTAATAGATTGTAATATTGTTTTAAATAGCAGTTCTTTATCCCGATGCCGTTGAAGTAAAGTGCGAAACTTGCTTTGCTTATCGGCCAGTTCCGGATTCTTAAGTTTTGCTTCGTATCTGCGTATATTATCAAGTACACATTTATGACGACGAAGGAACTCCTGAGGATCTTTTTTGAGAAGCTGTTCAAGTTCGGAACGTTCGGATTTATGGCTAATAAGAGGATGGCGATAAAGGAACTTACCTGTATCGTTATACGATTGAAGCTCGGAAAAAGCAAGAAGGTTCTGAATACGCAATTCCACCATCTGCATGACTGCACCTGAAGTTGGAGCCGTATCCAGAACCTTATCGAGTTCTTTCATTTTTCGCCAGGCTATAATTCTGGCATTATAGATTATAGTGGCGGTCTGAACATTCTCATCTGTAAGATTATTCCAGTCTATTTTGGGGAACTCTTCTTCCTTTTGGATTTTGCCGGACGTTCTTTTTTTTTCTCTTCTTCAAGAGCCTGTTTAGCCTGTTCTGCACGTTCCTCAGCTTCTTCAGCACGCTGTTCGGCTTCCTCTACCTTTTCTTCAGCTTCCTCGGCACGTAGCTCGGCATCATCAGCCCTTTCCTCGGCTTCGGCAGCTCTCTGTTCAGCTTCGGCTATAAGATGTTCGGATTTGTCTGTTACAGTATCACCTTCGGTAAGAGATTCTGGCCGAGGAGCAGGTTCCGGAGATGGAACTTCCGGCTGTGGTTCTGGCTTCTGTTCAAGTTCAGGTTCCGGTACAGGTTGTGGTACCGGCTCTGATTTCTTGCGTCTGAGTTCTCGGATCTCTTCTTTCGTTGCATAATCAAGCAAAGAGAGAAGTATTTCATCGCCCAGCTTTTTCGCATATAAAGTGAAACGTCGCTTATCCGGATGTTCCGGACATAACTTGAGCAAGAGTTCCAAGTCAACGCTTGCGGAATCAGCGTTCCGCAATGCATTGAAATGAGACTTCTTTTCCTTATATGAATATTTTGCCATATTGAAAACTTTTAAGCAGTTTGAACTCGTGAGCCCGACACCTCAACCAATGTCTGGGAATCAAAAACTATGAAAGTAATTCTGCTACCGGCTTTGGCTGTCCATGTAGCACCATCTTCAAGAACGAATGTAGTGCTATCTGCGATAGTTGCAGATTTATTATCTGTTCCTGTACCTTCGAGTGTTACGTATCGGCCTTTATCAGAAGCTGTAATACCACTAACAGAAGATATGGCATAAGTAGAAGAAGAACCTCCAGGAATCTGGTATGTATCCACACCCGGCTTGATAGCAAGTTCTGTTTGATCAGCAGTATGACTTGCCGGTTTACTTCTTACGATGGCTCCAGTATATTTATAATACTGGTCTATTGAAGTTCGTGTAAATGTGAATGTAACATATCGGCCATCTTTGTCGTTTTTATTCTCAAAGCTTGATAAAATCATCGGTCTGTCTACACTACCTAACACATACCATTCAGTTTCTCCAATTTCATGAAAAAGAATGATGAATTTACCACCGGCATATTCTTCCTGGAAATTCAGGAGATTCTCACGCATACCACCCATTATGATTGCAAAGGTGTTGGTACCGGAAGTAGTGATATCACCCTTTTCTCCGGATCCTGTATATGTAGGAATATCATGAGCTTCAAAATATCTCATATATTCGCCTTCCTTCATAGGTATCTGACCAACCTCTCTCGATGCATTCGGTTTTGGAAAAGGCTTGGTAATGTCAACCTGATCAACAGAAATCAAATGTACTTGATAAGCAATATTAGAGCCATGTGTCTGACGGTCGGAAACGTCTTTGATATCACCAATAGTCATCATAGTAGCCAGGCTCGTACCAATACTGAAAACAGAGCCTGGCTCTAAGAATATATTGACTAAACACACTATTGCCACAATCAGTGAACAAAGCAAGAACGATTTCAATATTTCTTTACGTGTAAATTTATTATTCATAATTTATCAGTTTAAGGGTGGGCTTCCCCACCCAGTTTTTAAGCTATAGAAACTATCTCACACCCGGAACATTTGGCTGAAGAGCTGCATTAATGGTTCGCTTACCTCCTACACATCGTTCAAGTTCAAGGAAATTCTTTTCAGAATTCATTACAACCATAATGTAATCCCCTACAGCGGAAGGTGTCCATGCTGCAGTGATATCAGCAAACTTACCACTCTTATCAATGCTTTGTGCCTGAGTAGTATTACCACATTCAATGATATAGACTACACCAGCTTTAGCATTGCTGATATCCGTAATTTTCTGGGATGCTGAAGTATTCTGAACTGTTTCGAACCAGAAACCCTTGGTTGCATCACAAGTGGTAGCATCATCGGCCAATGAAACACATGGCTTGTTCATGAAAATCTGCTGCCATACGAAGCTGTTCTCCTTCAAGGCTGCAGCAGAATCGAAGTTCTTTCCTACGAATGCAGCCGAACATCCTTCTTTCCATACAGACCAGCCTTTAACCAGTTCCATATCTTCCTTCAGTTTGAAGTTCAGCATTTCGCCCGGACCATATTCAAGGAACTGAAGGTTACCAGGCTCCTGAATGAACATCAATGGCAACTGTCCAAGATATGGAAGCCAGATGATACGCATTTCTGTGTCAGGCAATTTATATTTGTATGAGTCCGGGCCTGAGAAATCAATATCCTTGCCATACTTGGCACGAACATTCTTAAGGTACCAAGGCTGATGTGTCTTGTTAAGATAGATACACATGTTGTCGAGTTCCATATCCTCGCTGCACTGAGACTGTACATCGTTGTAAAACTCAAGAGCTGCATCAAGCATATCATCCTGAGTATAACTACGATAGGACTCATCGTCATTCAAAAGAAGTTTATTCTCATGATAATAACGAATCAAAGTATAGAGAATACCTGTTGCGGTGTTAAGATAAGGACCAGGTTTGCCAGTTTCCGGCTTAACATACATACCACGGATTCGACGTTTGTTCTGCTCTACTTGTGCTGTTTCCAGCGTATTCAAAATAAAGAACTCAATCATGCTCCACTTGATAGGATCAGAACCTTCTTTGTTGAGATATGCTATGTACATACGTTCAAGTTCCTTCATCTGACCGAATGAGAGCTTAATCATCGCATCGTCTACATATCCGCGTTCCGGCTGGATGGTGGCTCCACCTTTCCAAACTTCTCCCGGCTGATATGCCTGAGAAACTTCTGAGAAGTAAGCATTAAATACAAGGTCGGAGTCCTGGATACCATACCGAACAGGGAAATACTGAGTGACATCACGTTTCATCAGCACACGTGCGATAAGAGCATCCTGACGCAAAATAATGTAGTTGTTACCACCCGGAACTGATTTTACACCTGAATAGTCTGTTGCAAACTTGCCTTCAGAGAGAGCCTGCACCTGGCTAAGGTAATTGTTCTGGTGGAGATAGTTGAAACGCTGTTTCAGAGAACGCGAATACTCAAGAACAGCCTTACGGAATGCCGGCCCGTCAGTTTCTTCATCTACTGGATTGGCAGCGGCATAGGACGGTTGAGCGGCAATCTTGTTCCAACGGTTATCCATTGAAAACATTGAATTTTCGATACCGAACAAGAATCTAGAAGTATCAGCAGGGCCATTATACCCATGAACAGCTAAAGGAGATGTAGTCTGAAGAGGTCTGTCCGGTGCAGCACGATGTGACATAGTTCTGACATTGTTGGCTACCTGACCAATCATGTTAAGAACCTGAGACATTGAAGGAATATTATCCTCTGTTTGCTGGGTAGTCTCTTCCTCAGTGTTATTTTCTGTTGCAGGATCTGAGTCACCGTTCTGCTCTGCAACAATATCTTGCAATAGAGTATATGCAGCCGTGATTTCTTCCTGAGAAATTGAAGGAGCCTGAGATTGACTATTCTCTTCTTCCATCGCTTCATGAAGAGTAACATTGTATTCCTGCTGGAAACGATTAACTACAGTCTTCCACTCTTCGTCAGTGAGAGACTGGTCCTTAGCTTTCTGAGTAAGTCCCAGAATGCTAAAAACATGTGTAAGTTTTTCTTTTAAATTCATACGCAGTTAAATTAGGAATTAAAAATATTAAGAGCTTTTTTCTTGGTGGAGACTTGAGCATCCCATTTGGCCGCCAGTTCCTGTGCATATTGCAATGTTTCGAGCAAGGATTTTTTTCCATCAACAAGACCTTTCTTTATGGCTGCCTGTGTCATAAATGTTTCGCCACGCAAGGCAGGTTCATCTTCGGGTGCATCCTTAAGCTTTTTACGGGAACGTCTGACTGTTTGAAGAAATAATTCATTCATCGGATCGAGGAACTTATGAACGAAATCCTCAGGTTTCCCGGCACACATATCATCATGTTCTTTATTCTTGAGGTCGGACTTGCTGGCACGAACAGTAATCCTCTTAAGACCAAGTTTTGCAAAATAAGAATCCCAGTCATAGAAATCAGTCATGGTACCGATACAACCTATAAGGTCATTATCTGTCAGGCAGAATACATGTTTAGCCTGGCAACCTATATAATAGGCAGCCGACCCACCGGCCATCTCAAAAAGAGTGACTGTCGGTTTTTTGAGAGAAGAAATGGTTTCGGAAAGTCGGTCAAGATACCAGGCCTCTCCACCACCGGAATTGATATGAAAAAAATGGCAAGAGATGGCCGGATTAGCTTCAGCAGCCATCAAGTCTTTTTCAAGTTGTTTGCTGCTGAAGTAATATCGGCTGGAAGATGTTATAAAACCAAAAACCCTATGGTAAGCAATGCTGGACGAAGCAAGCTCGTTTGAAGAAAAGTCTGTTGTAATATTGAAATCAGGATACTCTGCCTGAATAATAGAGAGTGCCTGCTGGCAGATCTCTGCATATTTTTTGGGGATGACAATCTGTGATACGGGTGTCAATGGGAAAACATCCATTACAGCAGAAGCGTATGCCTCTGCTGTAATCAGGAGTCCTTGTCGGGTAATCAAGAGTTGCCTCAAGTATTTAAGTGCATCATTCATGTCTTATCTTTTCAGCGAAGATACAGACATACGCTACACTGAGAAAGGACTATATAAGAGGTGAAGTCAGCATACTACACTGTATTTTAAACACTGCAGTATTCAAATTCGGGGAAATAATAACTTTAGCCGGAATATCTTCGGTACCGATTTTAATTGGATTTCCGGCAGAATCAGTAAAATTGACGATACACGAACGGAATATAGAGAAGTCAATCATATCATCAGAAACAGGCTTATCAATATTTACCTCTAAATCGCAAACATAAACTGGACCTGCATCCGATATTGACAGCATAGGTACAAAAGTGAAATAGTCACTTGACATAAACTGATAGGATTCCTTGCGCATAGATTTGACAGGTTGCACTTGAATTCTTACAGAAAGTTCTTTCATCTTATTATAAAGTATTGATAATTAAACAGTTCTATACATATCATACATTTTTACCCAAGTAATCGGACAAAATTATACAGTTAGTAGATGTTTTTTTGCTTCACTTTTAACATTAATTAGACAGGCAGAGTTTCTCTTTTCGCTCCTTTCTTTTTTTGCGTTGACGCAGAGCTTCACGGTATCTGTAGTAATTTTTAAGTAAAGCATCCTCGGATATGGATTCGATACCATAGGTACATAAAAACTTATGCACGACATCAATATTATCCAAAAAATGTCCTCTTCGGTCATTATCCATAAGCTGTGAATGAAGTTCCTGATTAAACATATTCCTGATATGAAGTTCTATTGCTTTTACAGCACGAACGGAAAGATAATTAAAGACAGCAGGATCCTTACCTATCCTCCTATCAGGTAAGGCAATAATAAGATTACCCGTATCCACAACAGGAACATTTTCCGGACGTCTTGACATATATTCCCATAGAATGTAATAAAGGTCTGTTGTGTCAGGGATTTTGACTTCTCCTTTGTTACAATGGTTATATTTTCCGATAATATATTCGGCTAAATAAGGTGTAATGGTAATCTTTGTCGTAATCATAGGTTTTTCTATTTTATATGGTTTTCTTAATTTTCTGCATCATACCGACCTACAGTCCTACAATTGTTTATATTATAACGTAAAAGTAATGATTTTAAAACAATTACAAAAACAATACGTTATATTTTTCTATGTAGGTCACCGTCCTACAGGACCTACAATCGCTATTTTCAGACATTTTTGTAGGTTGAAGCAATACTTAACCTACCGACCTACAAAAAACAGCTTCGACCTACAAAACCTACACCGACCTACTGACCTACACTATGTAGGTTATATATATTATCTTATTAGAAAATTATATATATATCTATCATACAAAGAGTTATGCATTTTATTTGTTTTGAAATATTTCTATGTTGTAGGACTGTAGGTCGGTAGGTCGGCATTTTTGAAAAGTTTTTATTTCAAAACTACGTGTCTATTTGTTTGTTCTTTTAATTTCAGGGGGTCTGGGGGATTGATATCCAGACAAAGAAAGGTGGATGTAACGATTTTTCTTTCGCCATCCACCTTCATTAAAAATGTTCTTACTAATTATTTAATGTGTGTATTCAATAAAATGTTCTGCTGATGCTTTCAATAGAGCTTACTATGCTTGTACAGACGTAACTCATTATACTTCATCTCCTGTTCGATTTGCCAGATGATGTCTATCTTTCTATCTTTAAAGAAAGAAAAGATTTCGTTAAGGATAAAACCAACATCAGTTGGTTCCCAATAATTATTAATACTAAGCCCAACTATTACCATTCTTCCTAAAGTCTTCAATGGCTGCATCCATCTCCGCCTGATTAGCTGGCTCATGTGTATCATCATAATGACAATAGCAGTAATCATTGCCATAAGAGAAGCCATTCCTTCCATTCAGTTCACGACCAGATTTCCACCGTGCATCCTTGTTTGGTATTCTACCTTCTTGAAGCCATTGCCATTTGGTTTTCATGAGTTCACGAAATCTGGCTGCTTCCTTCTCTTTACGTTCGGTTTCCTTTCTGGTTTTATAATACTCTTTTCGCTTGGCTGCAAGAAGGGATGCAGCAGCCTCCTTATCTTCACGAACCTGTTCTTCCGTAAAATAAATTGCTTTTCTCTGGTGATTGCAGTTGGTCCATCTCTCAACACCTTTAGCTTTAGGCTTAGGAACATATCCTATTTTCGCCCATTGTAATGCTGTATGTTCTTTCATATGGTAATTCTTCTATGTTTGATTCTTTTATTAAAAGGTTATATAATAATTAGTCTTGATATAATAAAAAACTTCTTTCGTATTCTTATAAATTCTACGTTTTGCACCCAAAGATTTCAAATCTTTAAATGAGATTGCCACATTGGTATCTTCAACCGTATCCACACCATCAATATGCATGTGAATCTTAATTCTCTTTATTGTTACTTTTCTTGGCATATTAGATAAAGTTAAAATGGTAAATCTTCTTTGTTTGATTCTTGTTTTGGTTGATCCTCGCCTTCAGGCTTGCGCTGCAGATCGATGTCGTATATCTGACGGAACATATCGTAGTTAATGGCAATACAACTTGATATGGCCTCCTGACGCTCCACTTTCTTGACCATAGTATTGTCTACCTGTACTCCGGTTCCGGATGTATCTTCTTCCAAACCACCACGGGGGACTTCAATTGTGGTATACCATTTGAAACGTCGTGAGTTAACAAGACCAATATATGCAGGATTTGAGCGAAGGTTCTGTTCGATGGTGGACTGGGTGGACTCTTCCTTGTTATAGGAACTGCGAGCATACTGGGTATATATTGCTCCCATTCGGAGATACAATACCTTTGTTCCTGCAGGAAGCTGTACCTCGCTTCTCTCACCACCTGGAGATTTGACAGTAACCTTAGCTTGCTCAACAATATCATAATCACGGCCTTCTATAATTGCCTTGGTATCGATCATCACATCCATCGCCTTGAAGAATGTGGCCAGTTTGTCAGTCTTACTAATAAGCTCAATCTGGAAGTTGATTTTGGCAAATGCAATCTCGAAGAATTCTTCGTATGTGAATGGAAGTTTCAGATCCGAATATTCTGTAAGCAATTTGCAGGTAGCCAGGAACAATGAAGCAGTCTTCATGAGACGGTCAACTTCTCCGGCACTGCTCATTCTGGACTTGAGTTCCTTATAGCATTCCTGTTTCAAAAGTCTGAATCTATCCATTACAATCGAACGGAGCTTCAGTATTTCAAGCAGAACATTGGAAAGTCCACGTTCCTCGATATCCTTAAGTTCTGCAAATAAGTCGAGTTCCTCCTGCGTTCTAGCCTTAGCCGGCTTAGGAACTTCACAGACAATGATACGTGACATCAATGCATTGTCATCTCGCTGTGGTGTTTCCTGACCGCATATTACAACCGGTGTATAGACCTTTTCGTTTTCAATCTCCTTGCCGGAAGTACCTCTTCGCTTCTGCTTACCATCACCGTCATATACAATACCTTTCAATGCCTGAAACTTTACATCGGAGATATCCTTGTTATTATACTCATCGAGGACTACCGGAACATCTCGGAAGGTGGACATCAAGGTACTCATGGCTGCATCCGTACCGATATTGAGGTTGAAAATAGGCACCTTTGGCGATATGAACAGACTCCTTATGGATATCGCAATCTGAGTTTTACCGGAAGACATAGGTCCCATAAAGAATGGAGCAGTAAACAAACGATCCTGGCAATGGATATTGATACGAAAGGCACACATCACAGCATAAAGAATTGCCCACTTCCCATTGTTGTTCATTTTATATACCCTGTTCATCAAGTCAGCCCATTTCTCAAAGCTGCACCGCTGTTCAGGTGGGAGTTCCTTATAATATAAAGTGGATACAAGTTCGTATTTATCCTGGTTATCACTCCCTGCATAGATAGTTGAGAATGCCGGAAGATAATAATTCTTCTTGTTATGAGTAACCACTCCTAATTCATTGACCGAATCGAATCGCCATTCCCCATCCACCTGATGGTAGATGCCATTGGCAAAGGCAAAGAACATATTGTCCTCCTTCTTCGAAAAGCCATCAGTCTGCTGATTTCCGTAAATTTTGATTTCCTTACAGGTTATAAAATTACGTGACATCCATTCTCGGATTTTTGTCCAATGTTTTTCTTCACCGTCAGTAAAGTTTACAGCCTCCAGCATAATTAACCGTTCCTCGATGGTTGACTTTTTCAAAAATGCTTTTGACTGTACCTCAAGATAAATCGGCTGTTTATAATATCTTCTGTTTATCTTTACTACTCGTTTATTGTCCTCATCAATGTCAGACTGAATATGCAAGAGAGGCTCCATAAAGAAATCGCCCACCATGGTGTGCCCCTTATCGTTTCCATTCTTAAAGATATAACACACAGGAATACCATCATGATTAAGTTTTGGATAGAACTTACACTGCTGGTACATCTGCTGATATTTTGGTTCATTTTCAACATAGTCCGGCAACTGGTCAGGGTCATAATATATGTCATCATCATCACGTTGTGCGTTGATGGCCATGCGTGACTTCCTCTTGGCCAGAAAAGGATTTAAAATTTCATTAAGCTGCTGTTTGGTCAGACTTAACCATCCCTGATACTTGGAGTAATTGATAATCCGGACAGAGTCATCGGCACAAGCAATCAGTTCTGCACATCGCTGGATATATGGGGTATGATCGTATGGATTTACATCACGTAGAAACAGATGATACTTATAAACGTATGTATTAATAAATGTCCAAACTTCATCCCGGTACTCTCGATTGATATAGTTGTCTTCATTATCCGATTCATCCGGAATACTGTCCATGGACTGGTTATCTGCAGTATAATTCACTGAAATCTCTGTAATGCCATTCTTAAAGCATTCTGCCATGGCTGAAAGCAGGATTGATTCACGGCCATCCTTTTGGATGCTGAGGTCTGAATAATCAACGTCCAGAAGAGTGCATTTCCTTCTTATTTCCTGAATATCCTGCATAGACAGTTTCTCGTGTATATACAGCCGCATATCCTCACCATATCCTTCGAGGAACTCATTCCAGTCGCAGGTAATGTGAACGCTGCCTGTCTCTACCTGGGGAAGTACATCAAGGCCATATAATCCAGGCTTAAGGTCATCCTGTGCAGTCTGTTCCGGCTTTTTGGCCAAAAAGGATTTTATCCTGGAAAGAACCATATCTGAAGGTATGGAAAGACGATTTGAAATTATCTGTGCATAAGAATGCCTTAATGTGGCCGAACCGCAATTGGAAACGATATCACACAGGTCATTAAGATGCTGCTCCTTCACAGCCGGATCATTCAACTCCTCCTTTGAAATCTGAAGACACAAATATGATACAATATCCTTGGTATTATTCTTGAGGAACATGGCTGTTTCACTACCTTTTTCCTTTGCGATATCATCCGGATCCTTACCTTGTGGAAGCATGATACTTTTAACCTCGAAGCCAAACTTGAGCATCATGGCTGCAGTCTTTCTGCAAGCCTTCTGGCCAGCAGCATCACCATCATAGTTCAGAACTACTTCACGGGTATATCTTGACAAAAGCTTAACCTGAGCTTCAGTCAGTGCAGTTCCGGAGGATGCTACTGCATTGGTCACTCCTACTGCAGCAAGTGACATTACATCAAACTGGCCTTCTACCAAATAAGCATATCCCATCTGGCCAATGGACTGACGTGCCTGAAACAGACCAAATAAATAAGAACCTTTGTTAAATAAAGGTGTATCTTTTGTATTAGAATATTTAGCTACACCATCCCTTGACTGAAGTATTCTGCCTGTATAACCGACTACGTTTCCCTGATTATCGAGGAACGGAAACATAAGGCGTCCCTGGAAAATATCATACGGACCGTACTGGCCAACAGCTGTCAAATTGACTTCCTGCATCAAATCCTGGTTATAGCCATTTCTGGATAAATCTTTAAATAAAAGATTGCCCAAAGGCGCATAACCCACCTTGTAGATTTTAAGAATATCATCATCTACATAATATCCCCGGTCCTGCAAATAACTTGCCGCATGCTGTAAATTGTTCTGAAAAAAATTGCAGGAAGCTTGCATTACAACTTGAAGGCTTTCTTTATACTTCCTTGCCTGAAGCTGTTCTGGAGTAGATTCATTATCATTCTCAATAGTTATGCCTAGACGTTTAGCGCACCATTGAACAGCTTCAGGAAAAGTCATATTTTCATGATCTATCAGGAATTGATATACATCTCCTGTCTTTCCACAAGCAAAACATTTATAGATTTGTTTTGTCGGACTTACAGAAAAAGAAGAATGCCTGTCATTATGAAAAGGACATAAGCCTGTATAGTTGATTCCTCTTTTCTTCAGATTAACAAATTCCGAAATCACTTCCTGTATATTAACGGAATCCTTTATGTATTTTATAGCATCTTGAAAATTCATTCTTGAAATAGATTTAATTGACGTGCTTCGAATGCTTCTTCCAAACTGACATTAAAATGTTTTGCAAACTTCAAATATTCATCGTTCGTGATTTGCTTTCGTCCATGAAACAAATCCCAAAAACGCCTCTGTGTTATACCGATATCGGCATAAAACTCTCTCGTCGGCTGAAAGTATTTAGGGTTTCCAAACTTTATCTTCAGCAATTCCTGTAAGAGGTTTCTTTTTACTACAGGACCTATGGTCATCCTATGACGATGCATATATAATTTTACCGCCAATTCTGATTTTCCCAACCTTTCAGCCAAATCTGCCAGCGTTAACCTACCTATATTGTCATTAAGGAACTTAATCTCTTCCGGTTTCCAACTTCCCTTATTCATCACAATTTCATTTTTTCAATTCTGGAATAATCATTACTAAACACAACTTGAGGATGGTTCCTGATATACAGACATGACAGTCTGATAAAGATTTCACGCTTATCCTCCTCCAAATCTGCCATATCATAAAATTTACCAGGCTTTAGTTTATCTAAAGCTAAAGCAACTTTTTCCTCTTGTTCGGTAAAGGCATCGAGCCCCATCTCTCTTATTTTTTCCAGGACCCATTCTCCATTGTCATCGTCCGGTAACCTGTATTGTATGTAATCTGTCATATCAGAAGCTTTTCGTTTATACATCTACACAGTAAATCATTGAAAATAAGCTCTACTTCATCATCAAAACTGAATGTTACGTCTGTCATGTATGCAGACGATTTTTTTGAAGTTTTACCAACAATACAGTTAATCGGAAGATTCTTCTCATTGATTTCATCTAGCACCAATACCACAAGTCTCTTATTCATGCTGAATTTCAGTTCCATATTCTGTAGTTTTTAAATTGATATTAGGAATTGTATATGCTATTTTTTTGGCAAGTGTTCTATTTTCAGACATTATGTCTGGATTGGTAGCATACCTGACTAAAGCTTCAGTCAAAACATAGACTTCTTCAGGATTCAATTCCATAATTGATACTTTCCCACTTGAATCATAATCCGCATACATTGCTAAATTCCTCCAAATTCAAAAGTTCTATAGCTGTCTGAATCGGTAAATCGTATATTTCCATACGCTTTCTATTTTTCTTTCTGTAACATAATCCACAAGAATTCCAGAAAAACCGTCCTTCGACGTTGGGGATATAACCTTCAGCAAAAAGAACATGCTTACGATTCCCATATTTTACATATATTAGTTGGTAGCCACATAATAATGCAGCTTTTTCGAATACATCAATTTTATGCATGGCATTTATTTTAAGTGATTATTATACCAGTATGTTATCATTTCCTTGACCGAGCGTAATCCCAGCTTTGCTTTAATATTTTCCCGGTGACGGTTTACAGTTGCAATCGATATGTTAAGCTCATCTGCAATGCTGTCCATTTGGAAATTTTCAACGATTAAACGAAATACATCCATCTCCCGTGGTGTCAGCTTGGTATTCATTTCAGGCTTACAAATAATACATTCATCGCGACATTCTCCCCTTAATGGACATCTTACTTCTTCGAAATGGAAAATACCATTCTGGTCTATATCCAAATGGTTTTGGTCATATTCACCCATATTACACCGGATAAACCTTTTGACCATCCGAAAATTATAGTGAGCTATATTCTTTTCACTCCTGGTATAATTCTCGCTAAGTCTTTTGTAAGCTAATGGAAACCTGTCCCTTATGATATCAAGCAGCTCATTGATCAACTTTGTATCCGATTCCTCAAGTACCCGGATCGGCTTGAGTGTTTCTGATATAACCACCTCACCCGAAGGTGTGTTATAAAACTCGATATTACGCAATAGCATATCAACACAATGGATAATTAGACAAGACATCGTAAAAGGCTTTCTCTTCGAGGGGACGGAAGGAATTATTACGAACCTTATAATAAAAGGTGGAATAGCTCATTCCAGTAGATAACAAATAAGCATCACGAAATCTTACTCTCTGTTCATCCGTAGAAGATTCAAACAATTCCTTTGGTGAACATTGCGTTTTCGTATGGTTTATAGATACCATTTTTAAAAATTCAGTTGTTTTTTTCATTGTTAGTTTAATTTTTAGTCTTAAATTTATACTGCAAATATAAACAATAAGTTTCAAGAAATAAACAATACGCTTTATTATTTTGCGTATAGGTGTATATTTAAACTTATTCTAAACAATTTAAGACGTTATAAAACTTATACGTTATGTTTAAACCGCAAAGAATTAACGAATTATTAGAAGAACGCAGAATTAAAAAGGTCGATTTTTGCGAAAAAGTGAATATTTCAGCAACCACTTTAAACAGAACAACAGAGAAAGGAGCTGAAATAGGATGTATTAAACTTGAAAGAATAGCAGATTTTTTTCAAGTGCCTATGGACTATTTCTTTGAACGTGACTACAAACAACCAGATTCTACTAATACAATCGAAAAGGGAATGGATTTGTCTTCTGGAAATACAATAAATGGTATTAATGGAAATGGGAATGCCATTACAATGAGCTATAACGATCAGCAAAGAGAAATAGAGCATTTGAAGGTCCTACTGAAAGAAAAAGAGCGAATGATTCAGTTACTGCTTCACCAACAGAATATTGTATTAGACAACTCTGAATTAATTGATTAATAGTTTGTAGTAAAAATTGTAGTAAAAATAAGGCCGGAAAAATAGTTATTAAATTAGATATGATGTATTCAATCAGTTTTGCTAACTTAGATATATAGAATCTTATCATTTCAAAGCTGATTAACACATCAATATCTATTATCTAGTAACAGATTTAAATAATCAATGTAGTAAAAATGTAGTAAGAATATTCCGTAAGGGACTGACTTATAATGTTATTTTCAATCCGCCAGGAACCTCTAAACAACAAAATGCACTCTTAGCTCAGTTGGTAGAGCAACTGACTCTTAATCAGTGGGTCCAGGGTTCGAATCCCTGAGGGTGTACAAAGAAAATGGAAAAGTCTGTATCACCTTCGTGATGCAGACTTTTTTCGTTTCGAACTGACCCTCCTTTTGTCTGAAAAAATCGTGCGGTCATTGCGGCCCAATCGTGCGGTCGTTGTGACCGAAACGTACGGTCGTTGTGACCCAATCGTACTACTCGATACAGCCGCAACGACCATACATTTTTTCGAAGTGAACAGGAACCTTATCTGAGACCGGCAATAGATCCTTTCTTCTTCAAATCAAAAACCTGTTTCAACAGAACTTTTCCATCCAGCTTCTTTACAGTGAACGTCATCTTCTCTCCCTTTTTCTGCAAGATGCCATAGGTTGCTTCATCCAGGTTATATCCTCCCCCGACATACACAGGGAAAGGATTACCGATCTTCTCTTGGGGATAATATGCAAAATCATGTGTATGAGCTGAAAGATTCAGATCAATCGGTGCATGCTGCAGAATAGGTCCCCACAACTTCTGGCAAGGAACATAATCATAGTCATTTCCCCACAAAGGAATGTGATTGATCAATATACGGCAGGAAGCCTGCGTAAATTCCCGGCTTTTCAATTCCTTTTTCAGGAAGTCAGCCTGATCCTCACGGAAAGCGGAAAAATCATTTAAGCCATAATAAACCCAATGGTCATCGGGCTTGTCTTCACCGCAGTCCAATATAATGAAACGGCTGTCTCCCCAGTTAAATGCTCCATAAGTATTGCCGCCCGGGTTATCGAACAGGGAAGGCATGCCGGCTGAATAGGCATTACGAATCTCATGATTACCCCGCACAAAGAACAGAGGACAAGAGGAACCGTGGAACAAACGGGCCAGACGGTTTATATTTGCCATTGCCTCTTCTCTGTCCGAAGGTTCCGGCAAGCAGTCACCGTTAAATACGACAAAATCATGAGGTATTGAATCCAGCTTTGCCGACAAAATATTCTCCAGCTTTCCATACACATGCATATCATTCAACACAATAGCAGTGAAGTCTTTCTGCCCGGGTGCAGGCAGACAAAAGTGATAGAATGAAGTACGCACCGTGTCTCCAAAAGCTTTGCTGTATGACTGATAGTCGCCTATTTCACGGGCACATACTCTATAATAATAAGGTTTACCGCCCTCCAGTCCGGACAAACGGATTTTATTCTCTATATCATGACAGATAGCCTGACCGTCACGCAAAGCAACCGCACGCTTCAGATTCAATGTATCTGTGCCATACTCTACCCAGCAATGAGCCATCGCTCTCGTCTGGAACATAACCGTAATCCCGTTTTCCGTAGGATTCTGAAGATACGGATCAGAATACAAGAGACGGTCCGCGGGCTGAAGGAAGCGGACTTTTGCCATCACAGGACGGTGATCAGAAGACACCGTGTCCGGTAAAACAGTTCCGCCTTTCTGAACGACAGATTTTCCCGTAGCTTTCCAGACTGCAATATAATCAATCACATCTTCGGGCTTGTTTGCAGGATAAGTTGCCTGTTTCAGATTGTTCAGCAAGGTGAAGTCCTTCCGGATTTCCTGTATCGTCTGGCTTTCAGGAAGAGCATTCCAGTCGCCTGCCAGCAAAAAAGGTTTGTTCAACCGTGAAGCAATTTTCCGGATAACGTCCAAAGAAGCAAGCTGGTCTTCCGGTGTCAATGACAGATGAGTACATCCGATATAATAATCATCAAACTCTGCCAGCAACAAAACCCGGGCCTCTTCACGCCCCGGCAAAGCAATGCGTTCCACAGATAAAGGATGTTCCCTGGCCAAAAGTCCAACGCCATAAGATCCGCCGTCGAATGATATCGCCTTTGCAAAAACCGGATACATCAACGCTTCATTGGCAACCTCCCGAAGCACATCCTTCTTATGGCTTCGTCCCGTCACACTGTCCACTTCCTGCAACGCTACGACATCAGCCTGCTGCTCTCTGAACATACGGGCTATTCTGACATAATCAGTCTTGCCATCCAATCCTTCACCATGACGGATATTATACGAAATAATCTTCAGATCATTTTCTACCGGGAGTTTCTCCTGTGCCGATAATGAAGATGAAAAAACGCCCAATAATCCCCCTAATAAAGCTCCCCTCACGAAGCTGCCTTTTAATGCATTTGTTTTCATTACAATTAGATTTATACTATAATATCGGGCACAAAGATAACAATTCTAAACGAGAAACGGACAATCGAGTAGGAGGTAAACATTAATCATAGGTGTTTATCTCCTATTTTCATG
>ERZ1106943.223-NODE-223-length-79073-cov-30.290136_pt1 | contig 79073 bp, 79 predicted proteins | sample MGYA00403671_ERZ1106943 | MGnify/ENA primary metagenome ERZ1106943 (study PRJEB35170, sample SAMEA104062427) | human gut metagenome | biome: human gut; feature: human-associated habitat; material: faeces | place: Denmark | collected 2012-06-14 ...
TGCAAAAAGCATGCACTTGCTTTGCAGTGGCAATGCATTATCCCATCGCCTTATTATGAAAGGAGATGTCATCCAGCTTTCATTATCTATAATTAATTTACAAAGACATAGTTTCCAAGTCTTTCAAAGCAAACGGAGTACAAGCAAAAAAGGTCTACAAATCATAGATTTGTAGACCTTTACCCGCTAGTTTTCCATCTTATTCAGAACTGTTGCGGAGAGAGGGGGTATTGAACCCAAACATCCAACCGCCTATAAATCAGTCTTTTATTTTCCAAAATTTCAAATAGGTAACGAAACAGTAACGATTTTTGCAGGGTTATTTGTCCGGCTTTGTCCGCTGTTTGTCTGCCTATCTCACGGGTTCAAAGATACAACACATTTTTGAATTACGCAAATGTCTGAATATAAATGTTTCAGCTTAGGTGCAAGGTGCAAGCTATATATATAGATATATACTTGCACCTTGCACCTATCCGTAAAAAAATGCCATAAAATTTGGCTATTTAAAATATTGTTCGTAGTTTTGCGAACGACAAATAAGAAAGGAGAATTGAAGTGAAAGAGAAACAGTACACAACAGAGCAGGAACAGATTGCTCGTTTTGCCAAAGCAATGGGGCATCCGGCACGGATGGCTATTCTTACTTTTTTGGCAAAACAAGATAGTTGTTTTTTCGGTGATATTCACGAAGAACTGCCTATCGCTAAAGCAACCGTTTCGCAACATTTGAAAGAACTGAAAGAAGCTGGCTTAATTCAGGGCGAAATAGAAACGCCAAAAGTCCGGTACTGTATAAACCGGGAAAACTGGGAACTTGCCCGAAAGTTATTTGCTGCTTTTTTAGGGGACTGCAAGTGTAAAGGTACATCGTGCTGTGAATAGCAGTACCTTTTTTTGAAATAATTGTTCGTAGTTCTACGAATTACGATTATTATATTAACTTTAAAGTAGAATGAAAGATGGAAATTAAAGTATTAGGAACAGGGTGTTCAAGCTGTAAAGCATTGTACGAAACCACCAAACAAGCTATTTCAGAATTAGGCTGTGATGCAACCCTTATCAAAGAGGAAGATTTATTGAAAATCATGGAGTATAACATTTTAGGACTTCCGGCTTTGGTGATTGACGAGAAAGTCGTATCAGCCGGGAAAAAGTTATCCCTTGCAGAAGTGAAAGAGTTGATAACCAAATAAAAATGAACTATGAGAAAATTATTTTATCTACTGATTGCAACGCTGGTCTTAGTTTCCTGTGGTAATGGTTCAAAGAAAAAGACCGGAGAAAACCAAGCGGAAGAAATACAGTCTAACCGCATAGAGGTTCTTTATTTTCATGGAGCGCAACGGTGTATCACTTGCCGGGCGATAGAAACAAATACAGTAGCCCTTTTGGATAGCCTTTATTCAAAAGAAAAAGCAGACGGTAAAATTATCTATAAAGTGATAGATATTTCAAAGAAAGAAAATGAAGCGATTGCAGACAAGTACGAAGTTACATGGTCGTCTTTGTTTGTGAATGGTTGGAAAGACGGCAAAGAGAATGTAAACAACATGACCGAATTTAGTTTTTCCAATGCGAAAAATGCACCGGACAAGTTTAAAGAGGGAATTAAAAGCAAGATTGACGAATTGTTAAAACAGTTGTAAGATGGATTTTCTTCAATCGCTATTAGATAACAGTTCTATTCCTGCTATTACAGCTTTTATATTGGGGATTTTAACGGCGGTCAGCCCTTGTCCGTTAGCTACCAACATAACGGCAATAGGATTTATTAGTAAGGACATAGAAAACCATCACCGGATATTTATAAATGGATTGCTTTATACTTTCGGCAGAATAGTAAGCTATACGGTTCTTGGCTTTATCCTTATCCCTATTCTCCGTGAGGGGGCAAGTATGTTTATGGTTCAAAAAGCCGTAAGCAAGTACGGGGAAATGCTGATTGCTCCGGCGTTAATCATCATTGGAATATTTATGCTCGATATAATAAAACTCAATTTACCGAAAATCAACATCGGCGGTGAAAGTTTGAAAAAGAGGACTAAAGGCGGTTGGGGGGCTATGCTATTGGGTATTTTATTCGCCCTTGCTTTTTGTCCTACCAGTGGAGTGTTTTATTTCGGTATGCTTATGCCCCTGTCAGCAGCAGAAACAGGCGGGTATCTCTTGCCTGTAATCTACGCTATTGCTACGGGCTTGCCCGTAATCCTTGTTGCATGGATTTTAGCGTACAGCGTTGCCGGACTGGGTAAGTTTTATAACCGGATGCAAATATTCGAGAAATGGTTTCGTAAAATAGTTGCCATCCTCTTTATTGCGGTAGGAATTTATTATGCAGTAGTCTTTTATCTATAAATAAACATAGAGTATCATTTAAAATAAAAACAGTATGAAAAAGATAGAAATTTTCGACCCGGCAATGTGTTGCCCTACGGGTCTTTGTGGAACAAATATCGACCCTGAATTAATGCGTATTGCGGTTGTTATTGAAACATTGAAGAAACAGGGTGTCATCGTTACCCGCCACAATTTACGTGACGAACCGCAAGTATATGTAAGTAATAAAACAGTAAATGAGTATCTGCAAAAACATGGGGCGGATGCACTACCTATTACTTTAGTGGACGGCGAAATCGCTGTCTCACAAACCTATCCTACCACCAAACAAATGAGTGAATGGACGGGTATCAATTTGGATTTTATGCCAGTAAAATGAGTATTCACCAGCTAATTATATAAAAATGAAAACATTTAATTTATCAGATATAGATTTGACGAAATACCTTTTCTTCACCGGAAAGGGCGGTGTAGGAAAAACTTCGATTGCTTGTGCTACTGCGGTAGGCTTGGCAGATAATGGAAAGAAAATACTTCTTATCAGTACAGACCCGGCTTCAAACCTGCAAGATGTGTTTAATCAAACACTGAACGGACACGGCACGGATATTCAAGAAGTACCCGGCTTAACGGTCGTTAATCTCGACCCGGAACAAGCCGCAGCCGAATACAGGGAAAGCGTTATTGCTCCTTTTCGGGGACAACTGCCCGAAAGTGTAATTCAGAATATGGAAGAACAACTTTCAGGCTCTTGTACGGTAGAAATTGCGGCTTTCAACCAGTTTTCCGATTTTATCACGGATGCCGATAAAGCAAAAGAATACGACCATATTATCTTTGATACAGCCCCCACGGGACACACGTTGCGAATGTTACAACTGCCATCAGCGTGGAGTACATTTATTAGTGAGAGTACGCACGGTGCATCTTGCTTAGGTCAATTATCCGGTTTGGAAGAAAGAAAAGGTATCTATAAGCAGGCAGTTGAAACACTTTCGGATGCAAACGCAACCCGCTTAGTATTGGTTAGCCGTCCTGAAATCGCACCATTAAAAGAAGCTGCCCGTTCTTCACATGAATTACAACTACTGGGAATTAAAAACCAGCTATTGGTAATCAATGGTCTTTTGCTGCAATTAGATGAAGCCGATAACGTATCGAAACAGATATATGACAGGCAGCAAAACGCCCTGAAACAGACCCCATCGGAACTGTTGGAATATCCGTCTTATTATGTTCCTTTACGGTCATACAATTTATCTAATATTGCGAATATCCGCCGGATGCTTTACAATGATAATTTAACAAATGATGCGAACTATCAGCGGATTACTGATGCCAAAGGGATAGATGAACTGGTAAACGACCTCTATCAATCAGGGAAAAGGGTTGTTTTTACTATGGGAAAAGGTGGTGTAGGAAAAACCACTTTAGCCACTGAAATAGCCCTGAAATTAACAAAACTGGGTGCAAAGGTACATCTTACCACCACTGACCCGGCAAATCATCTGAATTATAACCTTGCTGTTCAGGCGGATATTACAGTAAGCCGTATTGATGAAGCGGAAGTATTGGAAGCCTATAAAAACGAGGTTCGCAGTAAGGCTGCGGAAACAATGACTGCCGAAGATATGGAATATATAGAGGAAGATTTACGTTCACCGTGTACGCAGGAAATCGCAGTATTCCGGGCTTTTGCTGAAATTGTCGATAAAGCGGAAAATGAAGTCGTAGTAATTGATACCGCACCCACCGGACACACTTTGTTATTGCTGGATGCAACGGAAAGTTACCATAAAGAAGTGCAACGTACACATGGCGATACCCCCGCTTCGGTTAGAAAACTGTTGCCACGTTTGAGAAACCAGCAGGAAACAGAAGTCGTTATTGTGACCCTGCCCGAAGCAACCCCCGTATTTGAAGCCGAACGCTTGCAAATGGATTTACAACGTGCCGGGATTAATAATAAATGGTGGGTAGTGAATGCTTGCTTGTCATTAACTGACACCGAAAATTCTTTCTTGCGGGCAAAGGCGCAAAATGAATTGATTTGGATTAAGAAAGTAGAAGAATTGTCAAAGGGAAATGCTGCCCTGATAGCTTGGAAAAATAATTAAAAACATGAAGATTTTAATTCTTTGTACAGGGAATAGCTGCCGTAGTCAAATGGCACATGGCTTTTTACAATCATTTGACAATAAACTGGATGTCTTTTCAGCAGGAACAAAACCTGCTGAAAAGGTTAATCCGATGGCAGTAAAGGTTATGGATGAAATGGGTATAGATTTAACCCGCCATACCCCTAAAAGTGTAAACCTATATATAGGGCAGGAATGGGACTATGTTATTACGGTCTGTGGTGGCGCAAACGAAAGCTGCCCTATGTTTACGGGTAAAGTAAGAAACAGGCTGCATATAGGATTTGACGACCCCTCGGAAGCAACCGGAACATTGGAGTTTATAAATAGTGAATTTCATCGGGTACGGGATGAAATAAAATCCCGTTTCTATGATTTCTACCTGAACGAATTAAAACCACAATTAAGCTAAATAGTTGTTGTTATGGAAAAGAAACAAGGAATTGGATTTTTTGAAAAATATCTGACTATCTGGGTTGCCTTGTGCATCATTATTGGAATTGCTGTGGGACAATGGCTTCCGGCAATTCCGCAAACATTAAGCAAATTTGAATATGCCAACGTGTCTATACCCGTGGCAATCCTGATTTGGTTAATGATTTATCCGATGATGCTAAAAGTGGATTTTCAAAGTGTTAAGAATGTCGGCAAGCGTCCGAAAGGAATAATAGTCACTTGCGTTACAAATTGGCTGATAAAGCCATTTACCATGTTCGGAATAGCTTATTTGTTCTTCTATGTGGTTTTCAAAGCCTTTATACCTGCCGGATTAGCCGAAGAATATTTAGCCGGGGCGGTATTATTGGGGGCTGCACCTTGTACAGCTATGGTGTTCGTGTGGAGTTACCTTACTAAAGGGGATGCCGCTTATACACTGGTACAAGTGGCAGTGAACGATTTAATCATATTGGTAGCGTTTGCCCCTATCGTTGCTTTCCTGCTGGGAGTTGGCGGCGTATCTATCCCGTGGGACACTCTGTTGCTATCCGTAGGGCTGTTTGTTGTGATACCACTTGCTGCCGGGGTCGTTACCCGAATAATGGTTATCCGCCGCAAAGGTGTGGAATATTTCAATAACGTATTTATTAAGAAATTTAATAATTATACGGTAGGTGGGTTGCTATTAACGCTTATTATCCTGTTTTCATTTCAGGGAGAAACAATACTAAACAATCCTCTGCATATCTTATTGATTGCAGTTCCGCTTGTGTTGCAAACGGTTCTGATATTCTTCGTTGCTTACGGTTGGGCGAAATGGTGGAAATTACCCCATGATGTTGCCGCACCTGCCGGAATGATTGGGGCAAGTAATTTCTTTGAATTGGCGGTTGCTGTGGCTATTTCTCTTTTTGGTTTACAATCCGGGGCTGCATTGGCTACGGTGGTGGGTGTGCTGGTCGAAGTTCCGGTGATGTTGATGTTAGTAAGGATTGCCAATAACACACGAAGCTGGTTTCCGGCTACAAAATAGTAATAGGGCAAAAGTCCTAATCTAACTTTATCGTAAAAAGGCTTAGTGCTGGAAATGTTTGTTCCTAACATTTCCGGCATTCTGCCTTTTACAAAAGTCATAATAAAGATACATTTTTCGGCATTAAGGCAACCGTTATAACATGAGCAATGAAATTGATTTTGAAGAATTTATAAGAAACATAGACTGTGCTATCTATGAAAAAATAGATGTTGATAACTGGAATATTTCAATAGAGGTAGTTCTCGATGTAGTCGAGTTCCTACAACGGTCACTCGAAGATTTGAGAACATATATTGTCAATCATCCTTTCAGCAGCAAAGAAGAAGAAATTTATTTCTTCAAACACATCAAACCGGAAGTATTGAGTAGATTATTATACTTTACAGAGATTTACAATACCGAAATGCGAAAACCGCATGGAAGTATTGAAGTTTTAAAAAAGTATTATAACGACAGATTGGATGAATTGACTTCCTATTTTGAAAGTAATTTGGATTTTTACCAATATTACCGTTCTAAAGCGACCCACTTAGACAATCATTATTTTGTACGGGGGCATATTGATTTTAAGTTGTGTCCGAATTGTGTACCTTATGACCGTGACCCGGAGTTTTCCACTTGTTACGACCACAAAGCAGCACAAATATTAGCGAATGATATGCTTTGCATTTATCTGAATAAAAAGCTACATGGGGTTGATAAGCAAGTAATCATCGCAAAAAGTCGGTCTTTCTTACCGGAACACCCTTTCCGGTGGACTGCAACCAAAATAGCAGCCGTAGAATTAGGCTATGCTATCTATGCGGCGGGTGTCTTGAATAACGGACAAGCGGATATAAAAGAAATTATGACTTTTATGGAAGCATCGTTTCAAATCGACTTAGGCGACTACTACCGGACATACATAACTATGAAAGACAGGAAAAAAGACCGGACTTCTTTTCTAAACAGCTTAATAAAAAGCCTGCTTAAAAAGATGGATGAAGATGATAACCTATAAATAAAAACAACCAAGTTGGTGAGAACTTGGTTGTTTTTGTTTTCACCCGTTCCCTACTCTATTTTTTTCTTTATTATTGCGAAAATAGGTAATATTTGCCTTGTTTTACCTGCAATTATTCCGAAAAATAAATCTTCCAACTTGGAAAGAGGTTGGAAGATTTATTTTTTAAAACGCTCCAACTTTGCGGCAAATCAATTAGTTAGCAAAATGGAGATAATAACATTCGAGTCAAAAGCCTATAAGGAATTAGACAACAAGATTACCGCTATTGCGGATTACATTTTCAACCGCATGGAAGCGGAAAGCACCAATGAAGATGAAATTTGGGTGGATAGTTACGAGGTCTGCACATTTTTAAAAATCAGTGAAAAGACACTCCAACGTCTGCGAGTGGCTGGAACTATTGCCTACTCCAATATTCGGGGGCGTTACTTTTACAAAATCAGTGAAGTAAAACGGATGTTGGAAGAACGTCTAATAAGAAGTAATAAAGAAAACATTCAAGACCTGATAACCAACCACCAGCTATATGTTAAGGAAAGAAGAAATCTTAGAAAGGACAAGTAACGGGCTATCCGTATTCAAGCATTACATATCCGGTAATTGGCGGATAGGTCGTAATTTCTTAAACCCACTTTACGAGGATAATAAAGCGTCTTGTAACATCTATTTCGACCGCCGAAGTGGTATCTATAAAATGAAAGACTTCGGTAACGACAGTTATAGCGGTGATTGTTTCTTTTTCGTAGGACGACTTAAAGGGCTGGACTGCAATAATTCAATGGATTTTGTGGAAATATTGGAAACCATAGACCGGGATTTAGGATTAGGACTTGCAACAGGTAATCCGATACCAGTTACCCGTACATCTTCCCATATAATAAATGATATGCCGGAAGAAACATCTGACAAGGAAAGCAAACCTTACCAGTTCAGAGAACAGAAATTCCCGCTTGCCGAATTGATGTACTGGCAACAGTACGGCATCACACCGGAAGTGTTGGAACTCTACAAGGTATGTTCCTTACGGGATTTCCAGAGCGTAACGGCGGATGGGACACCGTTCACTTATACTTCATCCGTAACAGAACCGATGTACGGGTATAAGAACAAACGGTACATAAAATTGTATCGTCCGTTCTCGAAAACCCGTTTCCTATATGGTGGCAATTTCGGAGAAAACTATTGTTTCGGATTGGAGCAACTGCCCGCAAAGGGTGATACCCTGTTTATTACGGGCGGAGAAAAAGATGTCATGTCATTGGCGGCACATGGTTTTCATGCAATCTGCTTCAACAGTGAAACGGTGACTATCCCACCTACATTGATTTATAAACTGACATTCCGTTTTAAGCATATCATCTTGTTATATGATACCGATAAGACGGGCAAGGAAAGCGCACGTAAACAGGAAAAGCAGTTGGAAGAATTGGGGGTAAAACGTTTGCTCCTACCGCTTTCCGGTACAAAAGAGGAAAAGGATATTTCCGATTATTTCAAGGCAGGGAATACCCGTGAAGATTTCCTGAAATTGTTTATCGAATTTTTAGATAACCTATATAGTGATACATTGATTATGCTTAAATCGTGCGAAATAGACTTCAATAATCCTCCGGCAAAAGCACAGGTTATAATTTCTGCCGGAGATGTTCCATTGGGAACACAAGGAAACCTGTTTGGTATTACAGGCGGCGAGGGAACAGGAAAGAGTAATTATATAGCTGCCATGTTAGCGGGCTGTATCTGCCAACCGGATAAGGAAATAGATACGCTCGGCATACAGATAGCCGCCAACAATAAACACAAAGCGGTATTGCTCTATGATACGGAACAGTCCGAAGTACAACTGTTCAAGAATGTAAGTAACCTACTGGCACGTGCCAAGCAACCGAACAAACCGGAAGAACTGAAAGCATTTTGTCTGACGGGTATGTCCCGAAAAGAACGACTGCACGCTATTGTTCAAAGCATGGATAAGTTTTATTACCAGTACGGGGGCATACAATTAGTTGTGATAGATGGCATTGCTGACCTTGTAAAAAGTGCTAATGATGAAGTGGAAAGTGTGGCGGTTATAGATGAACTGTACCGATTGGCAGGAATTTATAATACCTGTATTCTCTGCGTACTGCATTTCGTACCCAGTGGTTTGAAGTTACGGGGACATTTAGGCTCGGAATTACAGCGTAAAGCAGCAACAATTCTTTCCATCGAAAAGGACGAAGAACCCACACAATCGGTGGTAAAAGCACTGAAAGTAAGGGATGGCAGCCCATTGGACGTTCCTTTGATGCTGTTCGCATGGGATAAAGCAGCCGGGATGCACCTTTATAAAGGAGAAAAGCCACGAGAGGAAAAAGAGAAGCGTAAGGAAAAGGAACTGGTCGGGGTTGCACGTGAGGTGTTCGGCAGACAGGAACATATAACCTACATAGACCTGTGCGAACAGATACAGCAGATTTTGGACGTGAAAGAACGTACCGCAAAAAGCTATATCCGCTTTATGCGGGAACGGGACATCATACTCAAAGACCCGTCCAACCAAAGTTATTTTATGATTGGTACAATTTAATCAGACAGCCTTATGTATATAGATAAAGATGAATTTACCGCATGGATGGAACGTATCATGGATAGGTTCGATATGCAGGATAAGAAGATAGACCGAGTGATAAACGGACGTAATTGTTTGGACGGGGAAGAACTGCTGGATAATCAGGACTTGTGCCTGCTTCTGAAAGTAGCCCCCCGAACACTGACCCGCTACCGGAAAAAGGGAATACTCCCTTTCCTTATGCTGGATGGCAGGTGTTATTACCGTGCTACGGATGTACACAAGTTAATTCGGGAGAAAACCGATTAATTTTTTCTTTTCTAATGGCTTTCAATCCTGTTTTGTCGTGAGATAAGGCAGGATTTTCTTTTTCCTGTTCGAGTATATCCGGGACTTTCTGTATATTTGCAACAGTTTCATTAGAAAAAACAGTAGAGGTTGAGAACTTCTACCTTATATATAACATAACGTTCGCAGAACGTCTTGACACAGAAAACTGGTAATTTTCAAAAAAGACAAGACCCAAAGCGCAATGTTTCATGCTGTATGTGCATACGGCGTGGACTTGCCTATCTTGTCTTTTAGGTATACCAGTGCCTCTGTGTCGGGATAGCGTGAGTTCACGCTTTTTTTTAGACGTACTGGCGAACAGTTTGCAATTAAAAACTGTTTGATACCAACTTATGAAACATTTAAAAACTTGTATTGCTGTATCTCTCGATGGCTTCATTGCCCGAAAAGATAATGATTTGGACTGGATGCTGGAAAACGTTAAAAAGGAAATTTCGGCAGCTTATGAACAACCCGGTGTATTTCTTGCCGGAGTGAATACTTATAACACGATTTTTAAACATTGGGGCGGATGGCCGTACAAAAGTAAAAAGACTTTTGTAGTGTCCCACTACGATACCAATGTGACGAAAAAGGAGAATGTAACCTTTCTTACTGATATGCCCTTACGGGCAGTCAATGAACTTAAATCAAGTTCGGAAACGGATATTCAGGTCATTGGCGGCGGTAAGTTTATAACCTCGCTGATTGAAGCGTCCCTGCTGGATGAAATAACGCTGTATATCGTTCCGGTCATGCTGGGGGACGGTATCAAGTTCATAGGAAAGACTTTCGGGTCGAAGTGGGAACTGACCGGACACCGGGTTATAGACAATCAGGTCGTTTGCCTGACCTACCAGTATAAAGGAGAATGATTAAAAAAAGCACCCGGTGTCCCTCCGGGTGCTTCAACCACAAAAATTTCAATTATAAATTTATCTATAATGAAACTTTCTGTGGCAAATATAACGATTTTCATCTTATTTCTTCGGTTTGCCTTTCTTTTCAGGGAACACGAAAGTAACATTAAACTGTTCGTCAAAGGCAAGTGAAGCGTCAAAGATTTTGCCGTTCTTGCTTTTGAAGCCTTTGATTAGCCCGGTTTTCCCGGTAGTCACCAGTTCGGTAATCTGTTTGTCCGTTAGCTGTTTGTCGCTCTTGTTGCGGAAGATGGTAACGGAACAATCCACATTGGAACATTTGGCGACTTTGGGATAGAAAAGGATGCGCCCGGTCTTGCATTTGGGGCAGATACAACCACTACCCGAAGCGAAAGAAAGCTGAACGTCCAAAAGTTCAGCCGTGATTTGCCGTGCGTACACTTCGATACCTTTACGGAACGTGTCGGGGTTCATTTCCCCGCTTTCGATTTTGGCAAGTGTATTTTCCCACATTCCCGTCATTTCAACGTCTGCTATCTTCTTGTCCCGGATGATATTGTAAACGGCAAGACCTTTCTCGGTCGGGACAAGGTTCTTTTTCTCCCGGACGATATACTGGCGAGAAAACAGCGTTTCGATGATGGCTGCCCGTGTTGCGGGCGTGCCTATACCCGTATCTTTCATGCTGGCTTTCAGGTCGGCGTTTTCCAGTTCCTTACCCGCCGTTTCCATCGAAGAAAGCAGACTGCTTTCCGTGTGTAACGGTTTGGGCTTGGTCTGTTTCTCCAGTAATTCAATGCCGGAAAGCGGTAAACTATCTCCGTCCTGCATGGCGGGCAGGGTGGCGTTATCTTCCCCGTCCTCTTTCTCGCCGAATACGGCACGCCATCCGGCGGACTTGATTACAGACCCTTTGACCGTGAAAAGCGACCCTACACATTCCAGCGTTGCACTGGTAACGTCTTTGATACATTTTTCTGAAAAGGCTTCCAACATTCGTCCGGCTATCAGTTCATAGATTGCCTGTTCGTCTGTTTCCAGTTTACCGGGCAGGTTTTCAGTCACTATCAGGGCGTGATGGTCTGTTACCTTGCCATCGTTCACGGAACGGGAATTTAAGGCTTTGCCTTTCATCCCGGCAGCATATCCGGCAAAACGGGCGTATTGTTCCAAATTAACAAGACGTTCCGGGATTTCCTCGAACACGTCCTGTGAGATATAACGGCTTCCGGTTCGAGGGTAGCTGATTAGTTTACCTTCGTATAACTTTTGGGCGATGGATAGGGTTTTGTCTGCGGAAAAATTCAGTTTGGTATTCGCTTCTTTTTGAAGTGAAGTTAAATCATAGAGCAACGGCGGTTCTTGGTTTACTTCCTTACGTTCTACGGTTTTCACCTGTACCGTTTCCGCTTCCTTTATCCTTTGCAGCGTGTCGATGGCGGGCTGCTGCTTATCGTATTTGTCTGCGGACAGTGCAGCAAAGGAAACATTATCTTTTGCCGCCTGTAATTTCAGTTGCCAATACTTTTGCGGGATAAAGTTCTTATTCTCTAAAAAGCGGGTACATATCATCGCCAACGTGGGCGACTGTACCCGTCCCAAAGAAAAAATGCCTTGTCCGGCTGCCACACTTAAAGCCTGTGTACCGTTTATTCCTATCAAATAATCCGCTTCGCTGCGCGCCTGTGCCGAAAGGAAAAGGTTATCATAAAGGCTACCGGCTTTCAGGTTTTGCAGTCCCTCACGGATTGACTTGTCCGTAAGACTGCTTATCCATAAACGGACAAAAGGCTTGTTGCATCCGATATACTGGTAGATGTAGCGAAAGATAAGTTCTCCCTCTCTCCCTGCATCGGTGGCGACAATTATCTTATCCGACTGGTCGAATACTTCTTTGATTACCTTTAGTTGTTTCAATGCGCCGGGGTCTGCCTTGTACCCTTTTTCCGCTTTCACTTGTCGGGGTGTAAGTTGAAAACTATCCGGGATAATAGGCAGACTTTCCCGGCGGAAACTCTGTATGCCGTATGCTTCCGGCATTGCCAAACCTACAAGATGGCCGAACGCCCAGGTAACGAGATACCCGTTACCTGAAAGATAGCCATCCTGTTTTTCACTCGCTCCTAAAATACGGGCAATGTCCCTTGCCACACTTGGTTTTTCTCCGATTACTGCAATCATTCTAATTTTGATTTTAATTGTTCCACTTCTTTTTGTCTTAGGATTTTCCGGTCATAGTAGATGTGATAGCCATCTATATAATATTGTCGGTTCTGCTCGTCTATGGCTTTCCAGTCTGTTTTGTAACAGACAAGGGTAAACAGGGCGAAACCGACAACCGGGATAAGGATTAATACCGCTATCATCTTTTGCGTCCCCTGCTCTGTTTGGGTTTGTCCGTCTGCTCCTGCTTCTCCTTTTTATCCTGCTTGGTCTTTTGTTTTTCAGTGGGCTTGTCCTGACCCTTTTTCAAGGGTTCTTTCACTTTCTTGGTGGCTTCGTTGGTCTTGCCCTCCGAATTGACCGCTACCTGTGTGCGGTTCTTGCTGGCGGGGGTAATCTCTTTCACGGCGGAACGGTCAAAGCTGGGGTTGTCACTGTAAAAGTCCAACTTTTTCTTATCATGGTTCACTTGAATATAAGCATCGTATTCGACCCCTCGCTTATCTTTCAGCCCGGCAACAAAGATGGTCTTGTCATTGACTAAATCCTGCTGTTGCTGACGGGATAGCTCTATTCCTGAAATGCTTTTGGGAATGGTTACACCATCACTGGTGACAAGGCTGTTCTGCCGCGTCTGTTTCTGTTGCTGCTCCTGTGACTGTTTGGCATTGGGATAGATAAATTCCAGACTTTTCTTGTCGGCATTGACCTGAACGGTTGCGGAAAAGGGATTTTTACGGTTGGAAATCATATTTTCAAGGAATACCCCTTTTCCTTCCCGTAAGGCTTGCTGCTGTTCCTTGTTCAGTTTGACACCCTTTATTTCATCGGGTATTTGGACGCTGCTTGCACGCATGGAAACCAGTTCGTTTGTTACCTTATCCACGCTGACGAAAGAGGGTATCATTTCTCCCGTGATATAGTTTTTCAGGTTTACTATCCGTCCCATGTTTCCCGTTTCAAGAAGATTGGCTTTGTCTTCTTTGGAAAATTCATGTCCGAAGAACGGGCGTTCAAGTTCCGGCTTTTGTCGGATGCCGTGTATCGCCAAAACTACATTCCCGTCTTTGTCGTGCCGGAAAGATAAACGTGCGTCCAGTTTCATAATGGCTGAATTGTAGTTACCTGCAATGGTAAACGCTCCGGGCGACTTGTATCCCCTTAACATGGGTTCTAAAGCCTTTGCCTTTTCAAGCTGTTCTTTGGATAGACCAAAATTCTTCAAGGCTTCCCAGTCCACTTTATCCGGGTCAATCACATACTTGCTTTTGTCGGGTTGCTGCGGTGCTTGCGCCGTTGCTCCCGTTTCTTTGGCTGGCTGCTGTGGTTGTTGGGTTTGGGTTTCCTGCTGTTCTTTCTTCGCTTCCTGCTTCACGGTTTCAGGTGTTACCCGGTAACGCTCTATGCCCGCTTCGTTTTCAGGTGTCGGATGATTGAAGTTATCCCTGATTATCGGCTCGATTTTGGGAAGTTCAATCTTAGGGATTTTGAAGAAGTTAAAACGGGTCGGGTTCTTCAACTGGTTCATCATGTTGGAAAAGAAATTGGAAAAGAAATCACCGTGACGGTCGAATTTCAGAAGTTCGCTGTTGTTCTCCGGTGGTACGGTTTGGAGTTCCCCATTTTCATCTACGCCTTTTACTGCGCTGATTGTCTTTTTCTCCTTATCCAGTACAAGAAGAATATCCATCATCTGTTCGTCAGTGGTGGACTGGTTTGCTGTGTTTACATCCATAACTTTTTGAATTTTAGTGAATAAATAAAATTTTCGGAAGTAAAAGTAAGGATGAAATAGAGTATATTTAAGGATTTGGGAACGGGTGGCTTCATTAGTCCTCGTTTGTCCTTATTTGTCCTATTGTTAAAGAATTATTCAAAAAAATTAAAGTTTTAGTAGCTATGCTCCTTAAAACCAACATTTTTCTTTATTTTTGTAAAAAGCATAATAATGTTATTGATTGAAAACAAAATATAGATTATGATACATCCATTTTTCAAAGTGATAATTCACAAAGATGAAAACATACCAGATTTGCACGGGATATGTGCAGGATTTGAAGGACTAAAATGGAGAAAAGAACAGCTTGTAGACCATTTATTCGAATATTTACCGGAATTTGCTTTAAACTATTCTGAATATATAGACCTTAATGGAGAAAATGCTATTGCAAAAATAAGGCAAGTTGCAGCTAATATATATAAATCAAAAAAATTTGAAAGTAGAGGAGAATTTGGAGAGTTATTATTACATGCCATCATTCGGGAAACATATAACACAATCCCCGCTATCAGTAAGATATATTACAAAGATGGTCCAAATGAAACGGTAAAAGGCTTCGATGCTGTGCATGTCATTGATTTAGGAGAAACCTTAGAACTTTGGTTGGGAGAAGTTAAGTTTTATCAAGATATTTCCAGCGCAATGCATAGTGTTATAGAAGAGTTAAAACAACATATTGAAGTTAGATACATTAAGAGTGAGTTTATTGCTATTACAAATAAAATAGATAGTAAATGGTCACATTCGGATAAATTAAAAGCATTACTAAATCCAAATACATCTTTAGACGATGTATTTGAAAATACATGCATCCCAGTATTATTAACATATGACTCGAAAATATTAGCTAAATACAATAAATCATGCAAGGAATATATTGATGAGATTACACAGGAATTGATACAATATCATGATAAATTCTGCAATGATTTAGGGAAATTTCCTGTTACTATCCACTTATTTTTATTGCCTTTAAATACTAAAAAAGAACTGATTGAATGTATTGATAAAAAATTAAGAATATGGCAGAGTCTATAAATATACAAGAACTAAGACGAATTTTAAGAGGTAAAGTAATTCGTCAAATAGATAAATATTCAATCTTAAAAGATATTGCAAATTTAACTGCACTAAATAGAACTATAGGTCAAGAGTTTATTCTTAGGCTTTTGTCCCGAATTTCTGATTTTAAAGAATTTGAGGAAATCATTTATTCATTGGTAAGGCAAGTAGGATTATTTCCTTATCTTAATGAAGATGAATTATCTTTTAGAGATACAATTGCGTATGAAATGCACAGACCTACTGGATTTAAAGAGAACATTGTTTTTCATCACGCACAAGCAGAAATTTATTACGCACTTTTACGAAAAGAAAACATTGTACTTAGTGCTCCAACTAGTTTTGGCAAAAGTCTTATTATTGATTCAATTATAGCTTCTTTGAATTATTCAAATATCGTCATAATTGTACCAACAATAGCATTGATTGATGAAACAAGGAAACGACTTTCAAAATTTAAATCTATATACAAAATTATTACACATCCAAGTCAAGTTATTACTTCAAAGAATGTATTTATCCTTACACAAGAGAGGGCATTGGAAATAATTAAAAATACCGATGTTGATTTTTTTGTTATAGATGAATTCTACAAATTAAGTCCACAAAGAACAGATGAAGAAAGATGCCACATCTTAAATCAAGTATTCTACACATTAGTAAAGACTGGTGCTCAATTTTATTTATTAGGACCAAATATAGAACGAGTTACCACAGAATTATTAGATAACATTCAATACAAGTTCATTAAAACAGACTATAAAACAGTCGTATCAGAACGGCATAATATAACTGTTGGTAAAAATGAAAAGCCCATTAATAAACTGATAGAATTATGCAAAGAATTGGACGAGCCAACTCTTATATTTTGCCAATCACCAGCAAGTGCCAATAAAGTAGCTACTGCATTTTTAGAAAGCCAAGTTTTTCCTAAAGAAACAATTAATGATGATTTAGTAAAATGGCTTAAAAACAATTATCATCCACAATGGATTTTACCAAACTGTATAGAACGTAAAATAGGAATTCATCATGGAAAAATTCCTCGTTCTATTGCTCAAAAATGTATCAAACTATTTAACGATGGAAATCTAAAATTCTTAATATGTACCTCTACATTAATTGAAGGAGTAAATACAAAAGCTAAAAATGTAATCATATATGATAATAAAATAGCAAGAAGCAAATTTGATTATTTTACATTCAATAATATTTGTGGTCGTTCAGGAAGAATGTTCTCACATTTTATTGGCAATATATATTTATTTCATGAGCCACCATTAGCAGAATTGCCATTAGTAGATTTTCCTATCTTTTCACAAACAGAAGATGTGCCTGAAAAGCTATTAATAAATATAGATGAAGAAGATTTAAAAGAAAGTTCAAAACTTAAGTTAAAAAAATACATAGAGCAAGAGGTATTATCCAAAGAGGTACTTAAGAAAAATTCATATATTGATTTAGATAAACAAATTAAACTGGCTTCATTCATTAAAGAAAATTTATCTAAAGTACATCCTATATTAAACTGGAATCAATATCCAACGAATGAACAGTTAAAAGCTGTATGTATATTGATTTGGGAATTTTTAGTTGCATCTAATAAAATGATATATGGTGTAAGTTCAGGAAGACAATTACATTTTAGAATAAATCAATATAGAGAAGCTGGAAATATTAAAAATTTTATTTCAATGATTATACAAGATTGTAAATCAAATGAAGAAATCAATGAAAAAATTGAATTATCTTTTGATATTCAAAGACACTGGATTAATTTTCAGTTTCCTCGTTTTTTAATTAGTCTCAATGACATAGCAAATGATGTATTCAAGAAGTATCGTTTAGAGCAATGTGATTATAGCTACTTTGCAAGTATGGTTGAATGTTATTTCATTTCTCCCTATGTTGTTCCTTTAGACGAATACGGATTACCTATCCAAATTTCTGAAAAAATCGGTAAAATCATTCAATTATCTCCCAATATAGATGAAGCATTACAACAAATAAGCAGATTTAATCCTATGATGACAAATTTACCTAAGATTGAAAAAGAATTTATAGAAGAGTTTCAAGAGTATATTTGATATACTCTTGAAACTTATACTAATTTTCAGTCTTAATCAAATGCTGCAAATCAGGGTCGTTCTTAATTCTTTCGATTTCGTCCGTGATAATCTGCTGGACTTCCTGCTTGACCCGGTTGTAATTCGCCTGTATTTCTTCCTGCATCCGGTCGTTCCCGTCCTCGTCCCTGAAATCTATGATTTGGGGCAATTTCTTGTAGTTGGCTGTTTCCCGTTTCACTTGCTCGTTATCCACCACAATTTCCGCATGGAATATTTTCTGCTCTATCCGTTCATCGAAATTGTCACTGACCGCACCCACAAACATACCCTGCGTTAAGTTGGATATTTTACTGGGTGGTATCAGGCTATCCATCTGCGTACTGATTGAGGTTGATTTATCATTCCGGTTAATAGTCATGCTTTGGCGTTTCTGCAAGACCTTTCCGAAACGGTCTGAAAGCGTCTTTGCTGTTTCAGAAACCACCTGACCGCTAAAAATATTACCCACCGTATTTTCGATTACCTTGCTTTCCTTATCCCCATAATCCCGGCGTAACTGGCTGAAATCCTGAAAGCCCAAACAAACAGCCACCTTGTTGCTTCGTGCCGTTGCTATCAGGTTATCCAGTCCCCGAAAATAGATGGTCGGTAATTCATCTATGATTACAGAACTTTTCAGTTGGTGCTTCTTGTTTATCAGCTTCACGATACGGGAATTATACAGTCCCAAAGCACAGGAATAGATATTTTGGCGGTCGGGATTATTGCCTACCACCAAAATTTTAGGTTCTTCCGGATTGTTTATATCCAGTGAAAAATCGTCCCCTGTCATTACCCAATATAAAGCCGGGCTTATCATACGTGAAAGCGGAATTTTAGCACTTGCAAGCTGCCCTTGCAACTGGTCTTGGGCGTTGGATTCCCATGCGTCCATGAACGGTGAAAGGTAGTTTTCCAGTTCGGGATAACTGGTTAAAATTGTAAACGTATCGGCATATTTCTTATTCAGGAACTCGATTGCGTGCGGGAATGTACAATACTTACCACCCTGATATATTTTCAAAAACCATACAATAGAAGCCAGTAAGATAATCGGGCTTTCCACAAAGAAATCTCCCTGTTTGGTTATCCAACTGCGATTCAAATTTAACATGATTGTATAACTGGCTTCGTATGCGTCCGATATGTCCGTCATAAACGCCGGATTTATCGGGTTGCATCGGTGACTTTTGCGTGGGTCGTCAAAGTTAATCATATAGAATTTAGGTTTCACCTTATACCCGTCTAAATGGTTGATTAGGTGATTATATGCTATCTCTGAAAGGTCAGGAAATTTGTAGTCATAAATATAAACAGCGAAGCCTTTTTCGATTTGCTGTTTGATGTAGTTATTGACTATCGCATAAGATTTTCCCGAACCGGGCGTACCTAATACCATGCTTGCCCTGAACGGGTTTACAACGTTTATCCACCCGTCATTCCATTTCTTTTTGTAGTAGAACCGGGTCGGCAGGTTAATGGAATACTCGTTTTCTATCAGGCGTGTTTCCTGTGCGAAACTTTCATTCTCGGTGTTAAACACATCATCCATCAGATTGTTTTTCAGCAAACGTGAAATCCATACTCCGGCTGCAAGTAGCGAAAGATACCCGGCTGTCATGGTAAAGATATACAAACCTGTATTTGCCGCCAGTGGCAACGGCAGAACCAACAGCCACCAGTTCAGGAAAAACAGGATAAAACCGATTGTCAGGAACACATAAATCTTATTCCATGTGATTTTTTCCTCTTTCACTCCCTTTGTTCCCAAACAGGAAAGTGCAAGGAATACCACTGAAAAAAGTTTGGTATATAGGATATTGGAGAACAGCCCGGCGGTACGCTGGAAGTTCAGCAGGATTTTATCGACTACCCCGATATTGACACCCCATTCCCTAAACGACTGATAACAAAACCAATAGATGTTTATCACTACAAATAAAATACTGATTGCCCGCATAAAGTCCATGACCTTTGCAAGTCCTCTTAAATCATCTTCATTCTGCATAATTGAAATTTTTATAGTTATTAAATACGTCTTTGTTTCTTCTTCTTTTTCTTCTTGGGTGGTGGAACTTGGCTGTTTTCGGGTGGCGTATCGTCCCCACCGGATAACAGGCTGAACAGTCCGGCAATGGCTTTACCTGTATTTGAAATATGTCCGGTCGGGTTATATTCCGGCGTGCGTTCCTGCGTTTCCTGTTTGCTGTTTCCCGACAAAGTACGGGAGCCGGAAAACAGGTCATTGAACACATTGGCGGAAAAGTCCTTTCCCAACCGTGAACCGTTCAGGACGGTACGGTTTTCGTGGTCGATGAATGTTACACCGTATATCCTGCCTGTATCGTTCTGCCGGAAAAGAACATCTATGCCTTTCTTTTTCAGTTCTTGTTCCAGTTCCTTACGATTATGGGCGGATTTCATCACTGCGCCAACTGTCCGGCGGATACGCTCTTTCAGGTTCTTGTCCTGAATGTCCTTTGTAGATTTCTTGATGTGTCGCTGGATGGCTTCGTAACCTACCGACTTACCCAAAGAGGAAGATTTGAACGGGTTTCCCTGTTTCTCGCCGTTATCATTGGTAGCCGAATAGACAATGCCATTATAGGGTTTTCCGTTCACTTCCCCTTTCACTTCTTCCGCCTGTACATTATATATAGATAGCAACGCTTTGTATTCCGTAAAACTCTGGAAACGGTAACTGCTGGCAAGGGCTTTCACCGTATTGGATAACTGGTGCTTTACGTCCCCTGCCCGATAGTCCACCTTTTTAAGTTCGGGGCGGTCGGCTGCCTGTTTCTTCTCTGCCGGATGCAGCCCGTACTTCTGTTCCAGTTCACGGGTGATTTGTTTGCTGCGGATATGCTCGAACTTGTCATTTATCTTTTTACCCGTATCATCTACCCGGATGGAAACGATATGTATATGATGCCTTGCAATATCTTCGTGCTTGTAAACCATATACGGCTGATTGCCATACCCTAACTTATCCATATACTCTTTGGCAATATCCGCAAGCTGGCTGTCAGAAAGCACATCGTCCGGGTGCGGGTTCAGGGAGATATGGATAATCGGTTTTTCCGTTTTCAAGTCTGCGGGCAGGTGCATATCGAAACATTCCATACAACGCCGGATGCTGAAATTTCCGTCCTCGCTTTCAAACATACGGTTGCTTAAAAGTACCTTTCCCTGTTCTTCGTCCACCTTGTTTTGGTTGTAGGAAAGCGCACCGAACAGGGAACTGCCTACGCTTATCTTTGCAACCATCTTGTTTCAAACTCACGGGTCAGTTCAATAATTTGGCGGTTCAGGTCGGCAAGTTCTATCGTTGCCTTTTCCAGTTTATAGAGAAATGCGAGAGCTTTCTTCTCTGAAAAATTGGTATTTAGAGCCTTTACCACCTGATTATAATTCACGGCGATACCCCTGTACTGGGAATATAAAGCGGTCAGCCGGGTATAATATTCGACTGCCGCCTTGTCGATTTTAATCACTTTGAACGGTTCGCCGAAGATGCGGGCGGTGATAAAATGCGCTTTCGTGCGCATACCGGACTGGTCGAACAATGCCAAAAAGCGGGCGTGGTCTATCGCATTGAAGCTGATAGAGTACCGGAACACTGCCGGGTCTGCTTTGGGCTTTCGTCCTGCGCCACCCGGACGGGGCGCATTTTCATTTTTTTGTTTCATGCTTCTTTTTTTAAAGGGTTACGACTTCGGAGTGACCCTATCCCGGCTTCGTCCGGGCAAGGCGTTCAAAGCTGCTGAAAGAATTTCAAGCAGCTTAGAACACACCTTGCTATTTGCCAGTGCAAATAAAAATCCGCCTACGGACGGATTGGAGTTAGCGGATATTGGAACGCTCCCGGCGGCGGGGGCTTGGTTAGCCTGACCGATACCTTTCGGTTGCAAAGTAACGGGTATTAAAAATACTGTGAAATAGCGGTTTATAGGACAAATGAGGACAAACGGGGACATTTGAGGACACCTTTCAAAAGGGGTTGTTTTTCTACGTTTATTTGTCCCGGATTTCAGAAAGAAAGCAATATGGATAGATGGAAATATGTAACGGAAAGCGTGCGGAAAGAAAGCGGTTTTGAAAACTTGAAAACAAGATTTCAAGATTGCAATCTTTCAAGAAAGCAAGAAAACAAGCTGGATGGAATGATTGAAAGAAAACGGTCATTCAATCGGGAAAGCAAACGGTCTGCAAAGAAAGCAATCCGTTTTTGCAGAATGATGGAAAGAAAAGAAGCAAGGAAGAAAGAAGTCATTCCGGCTTTCGGGCTTTCAACATGGAACGAAAGAAAACCATCCGTCAATCTGAACGGATGCAATGAAATAAAGATGTATCACAATAATTCAAAATGACAATGAAGAAAGAAACCTTGTATGTGGCTTTCTCCACCCAAAAGGGTGGGGTCGGCAAAACAACATTCACCGTTTTGGTAGCAAGTTATCTGTATTATCTCAAAGGGTATAACGTGGCGGTCGTGGATTGCGATTACCCGCAGCACAGTATCAGTGCCATGCGCAAACGGGATGCCGAACAGGTGAACGGTGACGATTATTACAAACAGCTTGCTTTCAGCCAGTTCAAAACACTGGGGAAGAAAGCGTACCCGGTGCTTTGCAGTTCGCCGGACGAAGCGATTAAAACGGCGGATGAATTTCTTGCGTCTGCCGGGTCGGATTATGATGTGGTCTTTTTCGACCTGCCCGGAACGGTAAACAGTGAGGGTGTTATAAACTCCCTTTCAGGGGTGGACTACATTTTTACTCCCATTGCCGCCGACCGGGTGGTATTGGAAAGCAGCCTTTCCTTTGCGGTGGCTATCCATAAACTGCTGGTAAAGAATGAAGCGTGCCGACTGAAAGGGCTACACTTGTTTTGGAACATGGTAGATGGCAGAGAGAAAACAGACCTGTACACCCTGTATGAACAGACCATCGGGGAACTGGAATTACCCCTTATGAAAGTATTTATCCCGGACACCAAAAGGTTTAAAAAGGAACTGGACGCACAACGTAAAACCGTGTTCCGTTCTACGCTGTTCCCGGCGGACAAACGGCTGGTAAAGGGCAGCAACATGGAAGAACTGATAACCGAAATCGCATACCTTATAAAACTGTAACGATATGGCAAAGCAAAGCGGCGGGAAACCGCAAATTGACGAGGATTTTATGAAAGAGATTATTTCACAGGGCTTGCCCGTGAAAAAACAGGAAATGCCATCGGTGGCGGTGGAAACACCTGATAAACCGGACGATAAAACGGGTACTGTGGAAACGGCAGATAAACCGGAAATCAAGGCAGAACCAAAGGAAGAAAAGGCGGTGAAAGAACCTGCCCGCCGGAAAAAGAACACTCCGGGCGATTACCGGGAAACCTATTTCATGCGGGTGGACTTGACCGACCGCCAACCGTTATATGTCAGCCGTACCACCCACGAAAAGCTAATGAAGATAGTAACCGTTATCGGCGGACGCAAGGCAACCGTCAGCAGCTATGTAGAAAATATCCTGCTCCGCCATTTCGACCAGTTTCAGGACGAGATAAACGAACTGTACGAAAGCAAATTTGAAAAGCCGTTCTGATATGTTGAAATGGTTTATTATTGGAACACTCCTGTATTACGCCATTCTCTTATGGCGATACCGGAATAGCTTGGGAACATGGTTCACGGGTGGGAAAAGAGAGCCGGAACAACCGGAAAGCAAACCGACCGTGAAAGCCGGAAACGGTGATTGTCTTGTAGGTGCAAGCCGTTACCAGATGGGACAAATGAGGACAAACGGGGACATATCAGGACACCTTTCAAAAGGGGTGGATAATGCTTCTATATTTGTCCCGCAAAGCGATGAAGCGGTGGAAGAAACGCCTGATAACAAACAGGTGGAAGATGAAAATACCGATGCCCTACAAGCGATTGAAACCGAATTTGAAATGGAATTTGAAACGGAAGATACGGAAGAAACGGACGTTTCGGCGGATGAAATCGAAGCGGAAGAAATCGCCTGCTACATGGGTGACGGTGAACCGGAAATGGCGCAAGGTATCACACTGGGGGAACTGGCGCAAATGGTTCAGGTCATTCAGATAAAACAAGCGTCCGACACGGAAGAACGGCAAGCGGTTCAAACCATCTGCCGGACGGAAACAAACCTGTTTCATTCGCTGGTGGAGCAGATTAACGGGGGCAGGTCACGGGTGGCGGAACTTTTACAAAAGCATGAGATACCCGTGCCCGCCACTGTCCCGGCTGCCGTAAGTAATGAAATGGCAGACTTTGACATGAACGATTTTCTTTAATGGCAAACTTTAAATAATAAGATGATGAAACAAAGAGATTACGGTTAAGACAAACCTTTCTGAACACTGGGGAACACTCCCCATAACCACAAAAATTCAATTATTAATCACTCCGCCGGGCGGACTATCCAACCGCCCGGCAATTTAAAAATCAATGTATTTATAATGAAAAAGAAAGTTCTCTTTTCGGCAGTCGCTCTATTGGCTGCATCCGTTACGTTTGCACAAGGTAACGGCATGGCGGGTATTACAGAAGCTACCAACATGGTAACATCCTATTTCGACCCGGCGACAAAATTAATTTACGCCATCGGTGCGGTGGTGGGCTTGATTGGCGGCGTGAAAGTCTATGGCAAGTTTTCTTCGGGCGACCCCGATGTTTCAAAAGTCGCCGCTTCATGGTTCGGTGCTTGTATCTTCCTGATTGTGGCAGCCACTATCCTACGTTCATTCTTCCTCTAAAGAAACAGACTATGGCAGACTATCCGATTAACAGGGGGATAGGCAATACAGTTGAATTTAAAGGGTTGAAAAGTCAGTATCTTTTCATTTTTGCGGGCGGGCTGTTAGCCCTGTTCGTGCTTTTCATCATCATGTACATGGTAGGCATTAACCAGTGGGTGTGCATCATCTTCGGCGTTACTTCGGCAACGCTGCTTGTATGGCTCACATTCCGGTTAAACGAAAAGTACGGGACACACGGGTTAATGAAATTGTCCGCACGCAAAAACCACCCTTTCCATATCATCAACCGAAAAGCCATATCCCGATTATTCCATTTAAAACAAGTATCGAAATGAGAAATATTTTAAAAGCTACTACGCTGGAAAACAAGTTTCCACTGTTCACGGTGGAAAACGGGTGCATCGTTTCCAAAGATGCCGACATAACGGTAGCGTTCCGGGTGGAACTGCCGGAACTGTTCACCGTCACGGCAGCCGAATACGAAGCGATACATTCCGCTTGGAACAAGGCAGTCAAGGTACTGCCTGATTACAGCATCGTACACAAACAGGACTGGTTCATCAAAGAAAACTATGCACCTGACATCCAAAAGGATGATTTAAGTTTCCTTTCCCGTTCCTTTGAACGGCATTTCAATGAACGACCGTTCTTAAATCATACCTGCTATTTGTTCCTGACGAAAACCACAAAGGAACGCAGCCGGATGCAGAGTAATTTCTCCACCCTTTGCCGGGGCTTCCTTGTCCCCAAAGAGATAAAAGACAAGGAAACGGTCACAAAGTTTCTCGAAGCGGTGGGGCAGTTTGAAAGCATTATGAACGATAGCGGTTTCATTACCCTTACCCGCCTGAACTCGGACGAAATCACCGGAACAAGGGAAGCGGCGGGTATCGTGGAGAAATACTTTTCACTCTCACAGACCGATACCACCACACTGAAAGATATTTCACTGGGTGCTGACGAAATGAAGATTGGCGATGACATTCTTTGTTTGCATACCCTTTCGGATGCGGAAGATATGCCGGGCAAGGTGGGAACAGATACCCGTTATGAAAAGCTATCCACCGACCGGAGCGATTGCAGGTTATCTTTTGCTTCTCCGGTGGGCGTATTGCTTTCCTGTAACCATATCTATAACCAGTACATCTTCATTGACGACCATACGGAGAACCTGAAACAGTTTGAAAAGATGGCTCGCAATATGCACTCCCTTTCCAAATACAGCCGTGCCAATCAAATAAATAAGTCTTGGATTGAGGAATATTTGAATGAAGCACATTCACTGGGGCTTATCTCCGTGCGATGCCATTGCAATATCATGGCTTGGAGTGACGACCGGGACGAACTCAAACACATTAAAAATGATGTGGGGTCACAGCTCGCACTTATGGAGTGCAAGCCACGCCACAACACCACCGACACGCCGACCCTGTTTTGGGCGGGCATACCCGGCAATCAGGCGGATTTTCCGGCGGAAGAAAGTTTCTATACCTTTATTGAACAGGCTCTTTGCCTGTTCACCGAAGAAACGAACTACAAAAGTTCGCTTTCTCCCTTTGGTATCAAGATGGTGGATAGGATCACGGGAAAGCCGTTGCATATTGATATTTCAGACCTGCCCATGAAAAAAGGTATCATTACCAATCGCAACAAGTTTATACTTGGGCCGAGTGGTAGCGGTAAATCATTTTTCACCAATCACATGGTGCGCCAATATTACGAACAAAATGCGCACGTCCTGTTGGTTGATACCGGAAATAGTTACTTAGGTCTATGTGAAATGATTAACCGGAAAACGCACGGGGAAGATGGGATATATTTTACCTATACCACTGAAAACCCGATAGCGTTTAATCCTTTCTATGTGGAAGATGGGGTATTCGATATTGAAAAGAAAGAGAGTATCAAAACGCTTATCCTGACCCTGTGGAAAAGGGATGATGAAGCACCCACACGGGCGGAAGAAGTGGCTTTGTCAAACGCCGTAAGTTCCTATATCGAACTGATTACTAAGGACAGTTCGGTTACTCCCTGCTTCAATACGTTCTATGAGTATGTGAGGAATGACTACCGGGCGCACCTGCAAGAAAAAAACGTCCGGGAAAAGGATTTTGATATAGACAACTTCCTGAATGTATTAGAACCTTACTATAAAGGGGGGGAATACGACTACCTGCTGAACTCCGACAAAGAGCTTGATTTGCTGCATAAACGCTTTATTGTCTTTGAGTTGGATAATATCAAAGACCACAAAATCCTATTCCCGATTACAACCATTATTATCATGGAAGTTTTCATTAACAAGATGCGTAAATTAAAGGGTATCAGGAAATTAATATTGATAGAAGAAGCGTGGAAAGCGATTGCATCGGCGAATATGGCAGATTATATTAAGTACCTCTATAAAACCGTTAGAAAGTATTTCGGTGAAGCGATTGTAGTCACACAGGAAGTGGAAGATATTATTTCCTCACCCATTGTAAAAGAGAGTATTATAAACAATTCGGATTGTAAAATCTTGCTCGACCAACGGAAGTACCTTAATAAATTCGATAGCATACAGAACCTTTTGGGACTGACCGATAAGGAACGTTCACAGGTGCTTTCCATCAACCTTGCCAATCATCCGAACCGGAAATACAAGGAAGTTTGGATAGGCTTAGGCGGTACACAATCCGCCGTATATGCCACAGAAGTAAGTTTGGACGAATATTTTACATATACGACCGAAGAAACGGAAAAAATGGAACTTTTCGCCTTGTCCGAAAAGTTAGGCGGCAACCTCGAACTGGCTATCAAACGGCTTGCCGAAAGCAAGCGCAATCCCGAAAAATAATCAACTAACAATTTAAAAATCAATCAGTATGAAACATTTAAAATTCCTGTTTCCGGTGCTGTTATGTACTTTGTTACTGGGGCTTTCTTCCTGTAAGGAAACGAACGCCGACCGTCTTAGGGCGATGCATGGGGACTGGGAAAGCGTGAAAAACCGTCCTGCGTTTACCCTCTTTGAAGAAAATGGGCATTACCGGGTAACGACCTATCGAAAGACTTACTGGGGAACTATCCAAACGGAAACCTATCAGATTTCAGAACAAGACGGAAACCTGTTCATCGAAACGGGGTTGTCCGTCCTGCTGACCTATGATAAGGAGAACGACCGGATTCTGCTTTCACCCGGCGGAGAATACAAACGGAGTAAACAACCAATAAAGAAATAAGCGTATGAGAACAAAGATTATAATGCTGCTCGTAGTATGCAGCCTGTTTGCCGGAAAGGTAAACGCACAGTGGGTGGTGAGTGACCCCGGCAACTTGGCGCAAGGGATTATCAATGCGTCAAAGAACATCGTGCAGACATCATCCACAGCCCAAACAATGATAAAGAATTTTCAAGAAACGGTAAAGCTGTACAATCAAGGCAAGGAGTACTACGATGCCTTAAAATCAGTGCATAACCTTGTCAAAGATGCACGGAAAGTACAGAAGTCTATTCTGCTTATCGGTGAGATTTCCGACATCTATGTGAACAGTTTTCAGAAGATGCTTTCGGATGAAAACTATACGCCGGACGAACTTTCCGCCATTGCCTACGGCTATACCCAACTGTTGCAGGAGAGTTCCGATGTGCTGGAAGAAATGAAAAGTGTGGTGAACATCAACGGGCTTTCCATGTCGGATAAAGAACGGATGGACGTTATCGACCGGACGTATAACTCCATCAGGAACTACCGGGATTTGGTGAGTTACTATACCCGCAAGAATATTTCTGTTTCCTACCTGCGGGCGAAAAAGAAAAAGGACACCGACCGGGTAATGGCTTTGTATGGTTCGGCGGATGAACGTTACTGGTAACTTCTAAAAATAAGTAGTATGTTATTAGCAATCGAATTTGATAACCTGCATCAGATACTCCGTAGTTTATACACGGATATGATGCCGTTATGCGGGAACATGGCGGGGGTAGCCAAAGGAATAGCGGGACTGGGGGCTTTGTTTTATGTGGCTGCCAAAGTATGGCAGTCGCTCGCCAGTGCCGAACCGATAGACGTTTACCCTTTGCTCCGTCCCTTTGTGATTGGTTTCTGTATTATGTTCTTTCCCACATTCGTACTGGGTACGATTAACAGTGTCATGTCACCTGTGGTAAGGGGCTGTAACAATATGCTCGAAACGCAAACTTTCGATATGAACGCCTACCGGGAACAAAAGGACAAACTGGAATATGAAGCGATGGTGCGCAATCCGGAAACGGCTTACCTTGTTTCGGATGAAGCCTTTGATAAACAGATTGACGAATTGGGATGGTCTGCCAAAGATATTGCCACAATGGGCGGTATGTACATGGATAGGGCAGCCCACAATATCAAGCAATCCGTCCGGGACTGGTTCAGGGAATTGTTGGAACTGCTCTTTCAATCGGCAGCCCTTGTGATAGACACTATCCGAACCTTTTTCTTGATTGTCCTTGCCATACTGGGTCCGATAGCCTTTGCCATCAGTGTATATGATGGCTTTCAGGCGACACTGACCCAATGGATAACAAGGTATATTTCCGTTTACCTATGGCTGCCCGTTTCAGACCTGTTCAGTTCCATACTTGCCCGAATACAGGTGCTTATGCTCCAAAAGGATATTCAGGAGCTATCAGACCCCAATTTCATACCGGACGGAAGTAACAGCGTGTACATCATTTTTATGATAATCGGTATCATCGGTTACTTCACAATTCCCACCGTATCGAACTGGATTATTCAGGCGGGCGGAATGGGCAACATGAGCCGGAATATAAACAGTGCAGCTAACAAAACAGGTAGCGGAGTTGGTGCGGTAGCCGGAGCAGCAACCGGGAACGCTGGCGGCAGGGTCGGCGGTAAACTAATCAAAGGTAACCAATAATTAAAAATCAAGATGGAATTTAAAAGTTTAAAGAACATTGAAACCAGTTTCAAACAGATACGGCTTTTCGGTATCGTGTTTGTCGTTATGTGTACCCTGATAACGGGTTATGTCGTTTGGAACTCCTACACGTTTGCCGAAGCGCAACGGCAGAAAATTTATGTACTGGACGGTGGCAAATCGTTGATGCTTGCGCTTTCGCAAGACCTGACACAAAACCGTCCGGTCGAAGCAAGGGAACACGTGAAGCGTTTTCACGAACTCTTTTTCACGCTCTCACCGGATAAGAACGCTATCGAAAGCAATATCAAACGGTCGCTGTTCCTCGCCGATAAGAGCGCATTTAACTATTACCGTGACCTCTCGGAAAAGGGATATTACAACCGTATCATTTCGGGCAATATCAGCCAGACCATACAGATAGACAGCGTTTCTTGCAATTTCGATGTGTACCCGTATGCGGTGGCTACCTATGCCCGCCAAATGATTATCCGTGAAAGCAGCGTGACGGAAAGAAGCCTTGTCACCCGTTGCCGGTTATTGAACGCTGTGCGCTCGGATAATAACCCGCACGGCTTTATGATGGAAAGTTTCGAGATAACGGAAAATAAGGATTTGAACACCATAAAGCGGTAAGCCATGATACGGAAAATTCTCTCTCCGGTGAATCAGGCAATTACCCATGTGCAGGACTGGGCGGATGAAAAACTCTGCCACCTGTGCGGGCGCATGACACCGGAAATAAGGCTGGCAGTCATACTGCTTATGCTCCTGTTCTTCGGCGGGCTATCCATCTACTTTACGGTATCATCCATTTACCGGATAGGAAAAGAGGATGGCGAAACCATACGGATAGAACACATTAGGCAGTTGCAGTTACAAAGTAAAGACAGTACGAACATTTTTAATCAGTCAGACAATGGAAGAAAAAGAAGTGAAAAATGAAGTTCCCGCACCGGAAACGGACAGGAAGAAAGAACCTGAAAAACAGGTAAAGGAAAAAAAGGAACTGACCCCGCAGCAGATACAGCAGCGAAAGAAGATGCTGATTTACCCGCTTATGGGACTGGTTTTCTTGGGGTCTATGTACCTGATTTTCGCACCGTCCGATAAGGACGAAGCAAAGGTGGAAAACGTGGGCGGATTTAATGCCGATATTCCGCAACCCAAAGGGGACGGGATAATCAGCGATAAAAAGACAGCCTACGAACAGGAGCAAATGGAGAACAAACAGGCGGACAAGATGCGCTCCTTACAGGATTTTGCCTTTTCGCTCGGAGAGGAAAACGGGAACGGGGAAGATTTGACCCTGATAGATGATGCTCCGGCAGAAAAACCGAAAACCAATGTGATAGACTTCGGGGCGGGTGCGCCGAACAATAGCCGTTCCTCTATCCAATCTTCGGCGGCAGCTTACCGGGATATGAACCGTCAGTTAGGCAGTTTCTACGAAACGCCGAAAGAGGACAAGGAAAAAGAGGAACTGAAACGTCAGGTGGAAGAACTCACTGCCCGGCTCGATGCGAAAGAAAGCGGTGCGGGCAACATGGATGAACAGGTTGCACTTATGGAAAAGTCCTACGAACTGGCGGCAAAATACATGAACGGACAGAACGGGCAAAGCGTACCACTGCAACCGGAACAGATTGCACAGGTCGCACCGTCCGCACCTGTTCAGGGCAAAGGGAATGCCACACCTGTAAAATCGGTATCGGACAGGACGGTTTCAGGATTGCAGCAACCTATGAGCAACGCCGAATTTATCGCCGAATACAGCAAGCCACGCAATTACGGGTTTAATACGGCGGTCGGCAGTGGTTATTCGATGGGAAAGAACACTATCCGGGCGTGTGTTCATAACGACCAAACACTTATGGATGGGCAGACCGTCAAGCTCCGGCTGTTAGAACCGTTACAGGCGGGGAATGTGATTGTCCCGAAAAACAGCCTTGTTTCAGGAAGTGCCAAAGTGCAGGGGGAACGGCTCGACATACTGGTGTCCTCGCTCGAATATGCGGGTAACATCATTCCGGTGGAACTTGCCGTTTACGACAGTGACGGGCAAAAGGGGCTTTCCGTTCCCTCGTCACTGGAACAGGAAGCGGCAAAGGAAGCGATGGCGAACATCGGTGCGGGACTGGGTACGAGCATTTCCTTTGCGCAAAGTGCCGGGCAGCAGGTCGCAATGGATATTACAAGGGGCTTGATGCAAGGCGGTTCGCAATACCTTGCCAAGAAGTTCAGAACGGTAAAAGTACACCTGAAAGCGAACTATCAGGTGATGCTTTACGCCAAACAACAGTAATTTATTTATCAACCATAAAAATTTCAATCCAAAATGAAAAAGTTAATTATCATGTTTGCCCTACTCTTGGGCGTGGTTTCAATGAAAGCACAAAGTAACGATTTGTATCAGGGCATTACAAAGAAGCTCCCTTACCGCCAAATGGTGACACCTTACGGCGTACAGGTGACGTTTGCAAAAACAGTACACCTTATTTTCCCGTCTGCCGTTAAGTACGTGGACTTAGGCAGTAACTACATCATTGCCGGAAAAGCGGACGGGGCGGAAAATGTTGTCAGGGTCAAGGCTACGACAGAGGGCTTTCCCGGTGAAACCAATTTTTCCGTTATCTGTGAGGATGGTAGCTTTTACAGTTTCAATGCAAAATACGCACATGAACCGGAAATGCTGAACATCGAAATGAAAGACTTCTTGGAGAATGAGGACACAACGGATTTCAGCCATACCCGGATGAATATCTATTTCCGTGAACTGGGTAACGAAAGCCCGCTTTTGGTAAAGCTGATTATGCAGTCCATCTACAAAAACAATGACCGGGAAATAAAGCATTTGGGATGCAAACGGTTCGGGGTGCAGTTCTTGGTAAAGGGCATTTATTCGCATAACGGGCTGTTCTACATACACACACAAACAAAGAATAGTTCAAACGTGCCGTTTGATACCGACTTTATCCGTTTCAAGATTATGGATAAGAAAGTAGCCAAAAGAACGGCAATTCAGGAAACCGTTATCGACCCGGTGCGAAGTTATAACGAGATACTGGTTATCGGTGGTAAAAGTACCGTCCGCACCGTGTACACCGTTCCACAGTTCACTATCCCTGACGATAAGATATTAGTTATCGAACTGGTGGAAAAAAACGGGGGCAGACACCAAACTATCCGGGTGGAAAATTCGGATGTAGTGGCAGCCAAAGTGATTAACGAACTTAAAATCAAATGAACATGAAAAGGATATGCTGTATTATATCCCTTTTTGTGCTGTGCCTGACTTTTAACCAGGCACACGCACAAAGATGTCTGCCGGGAATGAAAGGCTTGCAGGTTACGGGCGGCATGGCGGACGGTGTTCACTGGAACAGTAAAAGCGATTTCGCCTATTATTTCGGGGTGGCTCTTTCCACCTATACCAAAAACGGGAACAGGTGGGTTGTTGGCGGGGAATACCTCGAAAAGCATTACCCCTATAAGGATTTGCAAATACCAGTCAGCCAGTTTACAGGCGAGGGCGGTTACTATCTGAATTTCCTTTCAGACCGGAAGAAAACCTTTTTCCTTTCGCTGGGCTTGTCTGCCCTTGCCGGGTACGAAACAAGCAACTGGGGCGATAAATTGCTGCCCGATGGTTCGACCCTGACCGATAAGGACGGTTTTGTTTATGGCGGTGCGCTGACGCTGGAACTGGAAAGTTACATTACCGACCGGGTGGTGTTCCTGATTAACGCACGGGAAAGATGTCTGTTCGGTTCTTCAGTCGGAAAGTTCCATACACAGTTTGGCGTAGGGCTGAAATTTATAATGTGATAAACTAACCTATTATATATAATGTATATGAGAAATGTAATTTATAAGATGCTAACAGGGTGCTACATGGTGGCTGCCTTGTTATTGGTGGGTGCGTGTAGTGACAACGTGGATATACAGCAGTCTTACCCGTTCAGTATCGAAACGATGCCTGTTCCGAAGAAATTAAAAGTAGGTGAAACGGCGGAAATACGCTGCCAACTTCACCGGGATGGACGATATGAGGAAACAAAGTACTTCATCCGTTATTTCCAACCGGACGGGGCGGGAACACTAAAAATGTCCGATGGGACGGTTTTACTGCCGAATGACCTGTACCCGCTTCCGGGCGAAACATTCCGGCTTTACTATACTTCCGCATCGACCGACCAGCAAACAGTGGATGTGTATTTTCAGGATAGCTTCGGGCAGTTGGAACAACTGACGTTTTCATTCAATAATGATAACAGTAAAGAAGAACAGGGAGAATAAAAATGGAAATATTGATTACACACTTTGTATTTCTCGTTCTTTTTGGGGCTTACACTGCATTTGAACTGAAAAATGCTCCTACTGATGTGGAACTGTGGGGCAAGGAATTAGAATAAAAACATTATAACCACTGCCGGATATATTCGGTAGTGGTTTTTATTACTTATCCGGATGTGGAATACCAAACATATCTAATAAATTAATATATGCTTTTGTATTATTCTTTGCTTCATCAAGCATTTTTGCTCGGCGTTCCCCTTCCTCTTTTGTTGGCGCATTAGCTTTTACCATTGTTTTGATAGCTTCAACCTGTACTTCAAATTGTTGTTCTTGTTTATCGTCCATATTTGTCTATTATGAAATTATTTTCAAAGATAAAGTTTTAATTTGAAAATCAGAGGAATAAAAGAGGTTTCTTTGCTATCTTTCTTTGTCCGCTTCGGCTCACAGAAAGAAAGTAGCGGCGGCATTTGCCGCCGTTCTTCATTAACCGATTATAATGTTCTTTATGGGTGTGTTATGTTCCAACCACTCTTTTACACACTCCATATTATATTCACTCGTTATAACTGCCTTATCTACGTCTATGGGCGTGAAACGGGTGCTTTCATAGCTATCTATCCAGCCTTTCAGGGAACAGACACCCCATGTTTTCACATCCTCAAAAATACCGTCCAGTGTGCCGATGGGGTCGCCGAAAGTAACTATCATTGCATCAAATGTCGTTTTGTCGGGCAACAGTTCCAAATATTTCAAAGACCCGAAACCGTCCGCCTTACGTCCGAAAGACCAGTCATAGGAATAAAGTTCATCCCCCCACTGGTGCGGCGTGTCGAAACGTACTTTCACCTGCACGGAATGTTCGTTTTCTTCTACGGCTTCAATAATACCCGTTACCAGTAAGCCCGTAAATATGCACTTGCAACGTCTGCCGATAATCCTTTTATTTACTTCTGTCGTTTTCATAAATGTAACTTTTAAATTGTTATTATACCTTTTCTTTTTTCGCCATCCATTCATCCCGCCGTTTGCGGCACTCGTCAAGTGTTTTGGCAAGGGTACTGAACAGTTCGCCGTCTGTATGGCGATAATCATATTGATAATAGATTTGACCCCTAAATGCGCCTAAACTGCATTTTACATATTTTTCCTCTCCCGGTGTTTGGGTAATGCTTACCCCATTTTTGTTTAAACTTTCCATATTGTTATAATTTAAAATGAGTTATCAGATAATCAGAAGTGAAAGCAGGACAATGAAAATAAAAGCCATACAGAACAGGTAAACGGCGGAGATAATCAATCGGAGAACGAACCGGAGAATAAAAAAGCCTATGATTAGGGCTATCCACATTCCGGCGGTGCTGCTGGTTGCCTGATAGATGATAAAAGCAAGTATAAACCATCGTAAAAAAGTCGTTATCTTATTATATACTTTCATTGTCTTGGTGTGTTGTGGGTGGATTGCTCCACCCGGTTAGTAATCAGGCGCAACGGAAAACAAAACCGTTATCCATCCAATAATCGGTTATAAACAGGTCACGGGCAAAAGCCGAATAATCAAAATAGGTCTTTGCGAACTCCGGCAGGTCGTAACATTCCTCTACGATTTCATAGGCGTAATCTTCCTCGTCCTTATATTCTCCCTGATATTCGTCCTCAAAAGAAGAAATAAGGTCGTCCGCATCTTCTTCGCTTATATCGCTGTTGTGGTGGTCGCACCATACGAAAAACGCTTCCTGCTCGGTTTCGCTTAGTTTCTCGATGGCATCCCGAAGCTCAAAGAACTTTTCAGAAAGCCAACTTTCGGAAATCAGGGCTTCCGGGATATTCTCGTAATCCTGAAACATAAATTCCGGGTCTTGGTCGTCCTTGTGCAGTTCCCGGCACGCTTCCATAAATTCGTCCTTGTCCGAATAATCGGAAAGGTCTAACCACTTGCCGAAAAGTGAACCACTGTTATACTTGTTGTAAGTACCTACATAAACTCTTGCTTCTGATAATGTTACCGCTTCCATAACTTTTGAATTTTAATTGTTTGCATCGCTTGTCGCCCACCACATAAATTTTTCCTTTAACTGAATGGGAACATTGTCTTTTCAAAGGTTCGGGACTGGTACAGGGCAAATTATTATTTATGAAATACTACCCGTAGGTGTGGAGATTTCTAAAAAATAATTTGAACAGTAACAGGCACGGATATACCTTTGACAATGTTCCAATCAGTTTTAGGGAAAATTTTTCTCTTGTTTAAGAGGATAGAAACAAAAGCCATCAGGCTTTTTGTATTAGGTAATGAGAGAGTAAAAAAAGGGCTTATAAAAGCCCCTCGTCTGTAAAGCTGTAATAGTTTTCTTCTGTCAGGATGATATGGTCTAACAGGTGTAAATCCAAGACCTTGCAGGCTTCTTTTATTTTTGAGGTGATTTGCTTGTCCGGTTCGCTCGGACGTAGATTGCCCGATGGGTGGTTATGTGAGAGGATTATGCCCGAAGCATGGACTTTTAAGGCTGTTTGCAGGATGATTTTCACGTCCATTACAGTTTCAGCCATGCCGCCTTTAGAGATAAGGGAAACGCCTAAAGCCTTATTAGCCCGATTGAGGAACATTACATAACTTTCTTCGTGGTGTTCCATACATTCAGAATAGAAAGGTTTTAAGTAAGAATAAGAAGTTTCAGAAGAGAGTATTTTCATTCTTTCGGATGCTTTTACATTGTCTTTATAAGAGATAGTGATTTCCGGCATGGTAAATTCTGTTGTTTTCATAACGCTTGAATTTTAAATTAAACAATAAGAAATTTTGCCGGACACCCACAGTTTGGCGGGGACTTCAACCTAATCTTTTCAAAAAATACGACCCGCAGGTGTGGAGATTTTTTAGAAAACCGGAACGGCTCGGATTTGGTACTTGTCCCCACCGGGCTGTAACTTTGCTAAAATTTGTGATTGAGATACATTACTTTAGGGAACTGAAAAAGGGGTATCACTGGTGACACCCCTTAGACAACCGAATACCTTAAACAGTTATTCATCATAGGTTCTATATCCTATCGGTTTGCGTGGCTTCGGTTCGGGTTTGCTTAATAACTGGGTCAATGCTTGGTACACCTCGCTGAATTGTGCATCCGTACTCTGTTCCAGTTCTTCGATGCGTTTAAGAAGTTCCTCGTAACCGATTGACATTTGGCGCATGAGGACAAACGCACGCATGATAGAGATATTCACATCTATGGCGGTCTGACTGCGTAATACACTACTAAGCATGGCAACCCCCTGCTCGGTAAAACAATCGGGAAGTACATAACTGTGTTTCAGGCTCTCCGGCAACTGGTCACAATTTGTGACCAGTTCGTGCCATTCCTCTTTCGTCATGGTAAAACGGAAATCCGATGGGAAGCGTTTTTCATTACGTTTCACGGCTTGTTTCAAAACTTTAGTCTGCACACCATAGAGTTCTGCCAAATGAAAATCAAGCATTACACGGCAACCCCTGATTTCAAAAATCTTGTTTTGGATGATTTGTAAGTCCATAATTCTATAATTTTAAATTAAACATGGTTTCTGTATTTTCAAACTGTCCGGATGGAGTTATATAAGGATAGAGAACCTGCCGCTTTTGCAGCAAGTTCTTATTAGGATGTTTACAAGGCTTCTTTATAAATCTTCTCAATACCGACAAATTTCTTGTCAAGTCCCTGCATATCGTTACCTATTTTGCTATTGGTAATGCGGGCGTATATCTGTGTTGTTTCTATGTTGGTATGTCCCAGCATTTTAGAAACGGTTTCGATGGGTACACCCTTTGCAAGCGTAGTTGTCGTTGCGAAAGTATGCCTTGCAAGGTGAAAAGTCAAGTTCTTTTTTATCCCGCAAACGTCCGCTATTTCTTTCAAATAGGCGTTAAGTTTTTGGTTGCTGATTATAGGAAGTATCTTACCATCAGGCAGCTTGTCTTTATACTTCTTCAATATCATTTTGGGAATGTCCAGCAAAGGAACATTTACGTCTGTGTTGGTCTTTTGCCGTTTGGTAATTATCCATAGTTTACCGTCAAAGGATTTGCGGATATTGTCTTGTTTCAAGTTGGAAACATCAATGTATGCCAAACCTGTGAAACAGGAAAAGATAAAAACATCACGCACCTGCTCCAATCGCTCGGAAACCATCTTCTTTTTCAGAATGATTTTTATTTCGTCCTCTGACAAATAACCTCTATCGACTTTTTCCAAACGTATTTTATAGCTGGCGAATGGGTCGCCTACCAATATGCCGTTATTTCGGGCTATAATAATGATACGTTTGAAAAACTGCATGAATTTGGCAGTCGTGTTGTAGCCGCATTTACAGGCAGTGCGTAAATACAACTCGAAATCTGTTATAAACATAGGGCTTATTTCCTTTATGGAAATATCCGATAGGTTATATTTGCTTTGGATGAACTCAGCAAGATGGCGGCGGGTTACTTCATATTTGCGGTAGGTGGCAATCGTTTTAGATATGCCGACCAACTGCTTAACATCGTCATTGTGCTTTTTGAAAAGGTTAAGGATAGTTTCATGTTTCTCACTATGCCCCAAAAATTCATTCTTCACCTTTTCGGCAGTAACGTAATTATCACGCCGTTGTTGTTCGTGGTAGATATTATTCAAAGATGCCTTTATATCTTCTAATAAGGCGTTAATCCTGCCTGCATCTTTGCCTTTGGCTTTTCCCGCTGTTATATTCCAGCTATCGGGATGAATACTTTGCTTTGTACTGAACTGGCATAATTTACCGTCAATGGTAATTCTTGCCATAATCATAACCTCGCCGTTCTTCTTTTCAGAGCCTTTCTTTAAATAGAAAAGGACTTTAAATGTACTCTTCATAACCTCACATTTTTTAAGTTACAAAACTAATGATAACACTTTAAATGTGAGATATTTAGACGGTGGACAAATTCGGACTTTCTGCGGTCATTTTCGGACAAATCGTTACCGTTTTTGTCCGGTAGGGAATAGGTAACGATTTAGTAACGAAACTATGTCTTTTATAGTCCTTTTGTTGTCTTGGAAACAAGACTTATAGGCAATAAAAAAACCTACAAATCGCTGATTTGTAGGTTTTTGTCCTCTTACTGTCCTCTTTTGTCCAGTAGGTTCTGCGGAGAGAGGGGGATTCGAACCCCCGATACCCTTTAGGGGTATACACGCTTTCCAGGCGTGCCTCTTCAACCACTCGAGCACCTCTCCTTGTTCGGGGCGCAAAAGTAAGGGAAGTTTTTGGAATTACCAAATGTTCGGGCAAATAATATTAAAAGTCCGTTCAAGCAACCAATGCCGGAACGGACTTTCAACACTCAATAAAACATACTTATCATTACCGTGATCTGACTTCCCGTCTCATAAATATGACATACGAAAGAGCAAAACAGATGACAGTAGCTGCAATCAGTCCGGTGAGCTGAGGCCACACCACCAAAAGACTCTGTCCCAATGGCAGCGGACTGGGAATGGCCCCCTGAACCTGCTCCATAGTAAGCGGCCCCAAACTTCTGACGGAAGGCATCAGCAGCGTTGTGGTCGCCTCATTGAACAGTTCGCTAGGTGCCAGACGCATCAGACCGAGAATAAATTTCTGGTAACTGACTATCTGATAAGGAGATGCCAGCTGCGAAGGGCTCAATGCCTTGGCAACCAGATTGACAATCATCGTATAGAACACGCTGAAAAACAACCATACCGCCACCGAAGCCAATGCCGAGGTGGCCGCCTGACGGAAGCAAAGCGAAAACAGAATGGCCAGATTCAGCCAGAATGCCACATAGAACACACTGATTATGAGAAAGAATACAATCCTCCAAAATTCTTCTGCTGTGGGAGGAATGCCTATCGCTATCAACCCGCAGCCCATTACGAGGAATCCCAGTACAAACAGCATGATACCTATCACAATCAATGCAGCCACGAACTTGGCATTGATAATGCAATCACGATGAACAGGCTGTGACAGCATACGGCTCAACGTCCCCTTGTTCTGTTCCGAATTTATAGCATCGAATCCCAGCGCAATCCCCAACAACGGCCCCAGAAAGTTGATAAACTGCACAAAAGAAGGCAATGTGCCATCCGAGGCTGTGAACAGCTTCAAGAAAAGGAACGAACCGTCCGGGTCATTGGGCTTGATGGCGGCACCTATGTTGGTAAGCGAGGTATAGAGTGAGCCCATGCACGTAAGCAAAATGATTCCCATCAAGATAATGAACCGCCAACTTTTCACATGGTCGGATATTTCCTTGTTGACGACTACCCCAAAAGGATAATTGACTTTATTCATGCCTTTCTCCTCCTTCCTCCATATAATGGTTATAAATATCAGACAATTCCTGATGCTTGTCCTTCAAATCAGACATATCAATCAAGGTGACCAGCTTCCCACTGTTGAACAGTCCCACGCGGTCGCAAACTTTCTGCACCTGGTCCAGGTGGTGGGAAGAGAACAAGACGGTCAGTCCCTCCTTCCGGCTCAACTGCCTAATGAGCTCGATGAACTCCTGAACACCGGCAGGGTCTATTCCCGAAGTAGGTTCATCCAGGATTATAATTTCCGGATTTTTGATAAGCACGTCCGCCAGTCCCAATCGCTGGCGCATACCGCGCGAATATTTCCCGGTCTTCTTTTTCATCTGTCCGGCAAGCCCCACATGCTCCATCAGCTCCAGCGCCCTGACTTTCGCTTCGGCATCCGAAATGCCATTGAGACGCGCAGTATATATAAGGTTTTCCGGACCGGTCATGTCATCATAAAACCCCACATCTTCGGGCAGATAGCCTATCTTCCGCTTTACCTCGATAGGATGCCTGGTAGAGTCGATACCGCAAATCTCCACAGAGCCGGAAGTGGGTTCCGTCAGTCCCAGCATCATCAGGATGGTAGTTGACTTGCCGGCGCCGTTTGGCCCCAATAATCCGAAAATCTCCCCTTTACGAATAGTCAGGCAAATGCGGTCTACGGCAGTGAAGCGCCCATACTGCTTGGTCAAGTCTGTCAATGCAATCACTCGCTCGTCCATGCTCACCTCCTTCCATATTTACGGAACAGATAGCATACGGCACCTATGGCAACGATTATTATCAAAACGCCCACCCATCCCCATATCATCGGGGTTTTCACGGCAATGCGGAATTGGGCGTCTGTATTCACTTCAGGAGTTTTGGCCGTCATGGTAGCCACATAATCTCCGGGCAATGCCTTTTTGGATGCTTTCATGGTAGCTACGACATTGGCCGTTTCCCCCGCCTTCAGCATATCAATCTTCGAAGGCTCAAAAGACACTTCCCAGTCCACGGGCTTATTGGCAGAAAGCTGGATATCTTTCAACAATGAAGAACCGGTATTCCGGACCACCAACTCGATACGCTTCACATCTCCTGCTGTGATTTCGGTACTCAACAATCCTCTGGGCGTGGACAATTCCATCTCGTAGGAACCCGTGACAACAACTTCCAGCTCCAAGTCGGCAGAAGTCGTACCAGTAGCCGCACGTACCGGAATCTTGTAATTGCCGGCTTCCACATTGGCGGGAGGGACAATCTCTATACTCACATTCTGGCTGCTGTTCGCTTCCACCTGGGCAGAAGTGGCCTGCTTATAGTTAGGCTTGAACACGACACTCCAGCCTCTGGGGGCATTGGCCATCAGCGCATACAGCTGCTGGTCGGCCGTCTGGTTTTTCAAAGTGGCATTGAAGGTAAAGGTGGACTTGGAATTGCCCTGCATATTGGGCTGGTCGGTAGTGAACTCGGTCTGGTAAGTTCCTTTCTGGGCCACGATCACCTCCAGCGGCAGTTTGGTTTCTCCGGCAAATACTGTGAAATGATAACTTCCTTTATTTACTTTTAGAGGAACTTCCACTTTCAAATTGAACGTTTTCTTTTCCTTGGACAGTACAGAAAGCTGGCTGAGGGTCCAGCCGCCTGACTTGATTTCATGCTTCCAACTGCCCGGCAATCCGCTGACCGAGAGATTTGCATTTGTAACCCCGTCCGTGTTGTTAATCAAATCAATGCTGTAATCAATGGACGCTCCGGGCGTCACGGAAATTTTTGTGTAAGGAGTGTACAGAATTATGCTTCCAGATTCATCGGCATGTACACGATTTAAGGGAAAGGCTCCCAACAAAATAACTAACAATAAAATACAATTTGTTCTCATAGTCATAAAAAAGTTCTTATGGTTGTTTAATTATGAATATTTTCCAAATTTGTGTGTTGCAAAAATAAAAGATAGCTATATTAGTAGCTGTTAAAAGAAACAAAAGAATATAATTGCGGACACGATATACCCTGCGATGACCTGCTTTTCTTATCTTTGCGATTCCTATTGATACAAACGAATACCATACCGACATGAGAATCCCTGAAATACGCTTACAGAACCAGCAACTGTCCACTCCACTCTTCGGCCACCCGAAAGAACTGGTCTCCTGGATGGGCGCCATGCAGGCACAAGACTATACAATGGTGAAATGGGCCGTAGGTATGCGGCTGAAGTCACCGGGAATTCAAGCCGTGGAAAAAGCCCTGCATCAAGGGGAAATACTGAGAACCCACGTAATGCGTCCCACATGGCACCTGGTAGCAGCAGAAGACATTCGTTGGATGCTGAAACTCTCTGCACAACGCATCAAATCTGCCAATGATTCTTATGCAAAAGGACATGGTCTGGAAATCACGGAACAGCAATATGACAGAAGCTACACCATACTTGGGAATATCCTCAGCGGGAAGCGAAGCCTGACGAAACAAGAGATTGCGGAACATTTTGAACGTTCGGGACTGCTTGCAGACAACTACCACATGACCCGCTTTATGTCGCGTGCCGAAGTCGAAGGAATTGTGTGCAGCGGAGAATGCCATGGACGGCAACACACCTATGCCCTTTTGGACGAAAGAGTTCCACCTACCCCCGAACTGACGAAAGAAGAAGCGCTGGCCCGCCTGGCTACAGCCTATTTCCGCAGCCATGCCCCTGCTACCCTGCAAGACTTCTCCTGGTGGTCTGGTTTGCCTTTAACGGAAGCAAGGCAAGCCATTTCTCTGATAGAACCGGAACTGATGTCCGAACAATGGAACAGCCAGACATGGTACATCCATGACTCCTGCCGGACATCTGGAAAGGCGACCGGTAACCTGCACCTTCTTCCCTCCTACGATGAATACCTGATAGGATACAAGGACCGGACGGACGTCCTACCCAAAGAGGACTATTCCAAAGCTTTCACCAACAACGGATTGTTCTTTCCGGTACTTCTCTATAAGGGGCATGTAGTAGGAAATTGGAACAAGGCGTCCAAGAAAAAAGAAATCTTCCCGGAGCATTCGCTTTTCCGGAAAGACATCTGCCTGAAAGAGGAGTTGCTGAACCAGGCTAAAGAAAAGTACGTCCGGTTCCTAACACATTAAAGGCGGTCATCGAAGATTTTCATTGAAGAATCTCTCTATTTTGCCGAATGGAATTACCTCTATATTGTCATACAAGTCTACATGGTTTGCACCGGGAATAATCAGCAGTTCCTTATTATCACCCTGCAACTTTTTAAAAGCATCTTCACTGAAATAACGTGAATGGGCCTTCTCACCGTGCAGCATCAACACTGCACTACGGATTTCATCACTATATGAAAGGATAGGCATATTGATGAACGAAAGCGGTGAAGTCTTGTTCCATCCGTGGTTAGAGTTGAGTGACCGCTTATGATAGCCGCGCGGTGTTTTATAATAGGCATGGTAGTCCTTCACAAATTGTGGAGCATCGGCAGGCAACGGGTCTACTACACCTCCTCCAAGAGCAAATGTACCGTTTCTATAATCCTCCGTACGCTGAGCATTAAGCTGGCGCCGCAATTCATGCCGTGCATCGGCATTCATAGAATCGAAATAACCGTTAGCATTGACCCGGCTCATGTCGTACATGGTTGCCGTAACTGTAGCCTTGATGCGAGTATCGATAGCCGCTGCATTAAGCGCCATGCCTCCCCATCCACAAATACCGAGAATGCCGATGCGCTCTGCATCTACATCGTCACGGGTGGAAAGATAATCGACCGCTGCACTGAAATCTTCCGTATTGATGTCCGGCGAAGCCACATAACGGGGCTGGCCGCTACTTTCTCCCGTATAGGATGGATCGAAAACAATCGTCAGGAATCCACGTTCTGCCAATGTCTGCGCATACAAGCCCGAAGCTTGTTCCTTCACGGCACCAAATGGGGCACTGATGGCAATGGCAGGCAATTTACCCGTCACATTCTTGGGTACATACAAATCGGCGGCAAGTGTAATGCCGTAACGGTTGTGGAAAGTTATCTTTTTATGGTCTACTTTATCACTCTGTGGGAATGTCTTGTCCCACTCTTGAATCAGATTCAAATTCTCTTCCATAAATTTATTATCATTATTAGGATTATTTTCTGTTGCAGACAAATGTCCTGCAGCACAAAGGCTAATAACCATCGCCGCACATATGTTTTTTACCATGTTCTTCATCTCTACTTCTTTAAGTTTCGGTTGGAAATTCATTTCTTAATCCATTGCTTGACAGTTTCCCGGCTCGCTCCATTCAGCAGCCTGCCTTTTCCCCAGTTTATGCCGGGGTAATTCGTCTGCAATTCCTTTTCTGCATTAGAAATACTGCTGCTTCCCGAAGTGGCGAATGGAATAACCGTTTTACCTGCAAAATCACCGCTTTCTATAAATGTATTGACGATTCTTGGAGCCAAATTCCACCAAATAGGAAAACCGATATAAATGGTATCATACTCCGCGAGACTCCCCAATTTAGAATACAATGCAGGACGCGATTTGGAATCCGACATCTCCACACTGCTGCGCGAAGCTTTGTCGTGCCAGTCCAAATCAGCAGCCGTGTACTTTTTCGCAGGCTGTATTTCGTAGAGAGTCCCATCGACAGTTTCTTCCACCAACTTGGCAGCCCTTGCCGTTGTTCCCGTTGCCGAGAAATAAGCTACCAGTGTCTTACCACCTTTTTTCTGTGCGTTAACAATAATAGACAACAGCATAACCGCCATCATAAACAATACCAATCTTTTCATACGATATATTATTTAGTTGAAACATATAAATCCAATTGTTATAGCGATACAAAAGTAGCGGGTATTATTATTACATAGGTATCCAGATTACTGATTATATAACCCAAATTACTGATAGATGTCCGAGAAGAGAAATAAAAAATCCCGTAAAACCTTGATTTTACGGGATTTGTCATACTTTGAGTCCTTTTTGTCTTTGGAGTTCTGCGGAGAGACAGGGATTCGAACCCCGGGTGCCTCGCAGCACAACGGTTTTCAAGACCGCCGCAATCGACCACTCTGCCACCTCTCCTAAAACTTCCTTTTCGGGAAGTGCTTTCCTCTTTAAAGCGGTGCAAAGGTACAAATCATTTTTAATTCTGCAAACTTCCTTTCTCTTTTTTCATGAATTAATAGTACTTTTGCACCATGATATATCCGCAGAACTTTGAACAGAAAATAGGTTTCGACCAAATACGCCAATTGCTGAAAGAAAAATGCCTCAGTACACTTGGCGAAGAACGGGTGATGGACATGGCATTCTCCGACCACTTTGGAGAGGTGGAGGAGCGTTTGGACCAAGTCACTGAATTTGTACGCATACTCCAAGAAGAAGACAACTTCCCGGCACAATACTTTTTTGATGTACGTCCGTCACTGAAACGCATACGCGTGGAAGGCATGTATCTAGATGAACAAGAGCTCTTTGACCTGCGCCGTTCACTAGAAACCATACGTGATATTGTACGCTTCCTACAGAAAAGCGACGATGATGAGGAAGAGGGCACTTCCCCCTACCCTTGTCTGAAAAGACTGGCAGGAGACATCACCGTTTTCCCACAGCTCATAGCAAAAATAAACGGCATCCTCTCTCCTTACGGAAAAATCAAGGACAATGCCTCTACAGAGTTGGCACGCATCCGCCGGGAACTGGCAAGTACTATGGGAAGCATCTCCCGCTCACTGAACAGTATTCTACGAAATGCCCAGTCCGAGGGCGTTGTGGACAAAGACGTAACACCCACCATGCGTGACGGCCGTCTGGTCATTCCCGTTGCACCGGCACTGAAACGGAAAATACGCGGTATTGTACACGACGAGTCGGCCAGTGGTAAAACCGTATTCATCGAGCCTGCCGAAGTAGTGGAAGCCAACAATCGCATACGAGAACTTGAAGGTGACGAACGCAGAGAAATTATCCGCATCCTGACGGGCTTCTCCAACCAGTTGCGTCCCTCCATCCCCGACGTACTGCTATCATACGAGTTCCTTGCCGAAATAGACTTCATACGTGCCAAAGCATTGTTTGCCGAGCAAATATCCGGACTGAAACCGGCTCTCGAAAACAAGCAACTGCTGGACTGGACAATGGCGGTACACCCACTCTTGCAACTTTCTCTCGCCAAACATGGCAAAAAAGTCGTACCGCTTGACATCGAACTGAATGAGAAGCAACGTATCCTCATCATCTCCGGTCCGAACGCAGGCGGCAAGTCCGTCTGCTTAAAGACAGTAGGCTTATTACAATACATGCTGCAATCCGGACTACTCATCCCGATGCACGAACGCAGTCATGCCGGAATATTCAGCAGTATATTCATCGACATCGGTGACGAGCAGTCCATTGAAGATGATTTGAGCACCTACTCCTCCCACCTTACGAACATGAAAATCATGATGAAAAGCTGCAACGAACGGAGCCTCATCCTGATTGATGAATTCGGGGGCGGAACAGAACCCCAGATAGGAGGTGCCATTGCCGAAGCCGTATTGAAGCGTTTCAACCAGAAACAGACGTTCGGTGTCATCACCACACACTACCAGAACCTGAAGCATTTTGCCGAAGACCACGAAGGTGTAGTGAATGGCGCCATGCTCTACGACCGCCATCTGATGCAGGCACTGTTCCAACTACAGATAGGCAATCCGGGCAGTTCGTTCGCTGTGGAGATTGCCCGCAAGATAGGTCTGCCGGAAGATGTCATCGCCGATGCCTCGGAAATTGTGGGCAGCGAATACATCAACGCCGATAAGTACCTGCAGGACATTGTGCGCGACAAACGCTATTGGGAAGGCAAACGCCAGACAATACGCCAGCGTGAAAAGCACATGGAAGAGACCATCGAGCGTTATCAGACCGAAATCGAAGATTTGCAGAAATCCCGGAAGGATATTCTGCGCAAAGCGAAAGAAGAGGTGGAGCAACTGATGCAGGAAGCCAATGCACGCATCGAGAACACCATACGCTCCATCAAAGAAGCCCAGGCAGAAAAAGAAAAGACACGCCAGGCCCGCCAGGAGTTGACGGACTTCCGCGAATCAATGGAAGCGCTTGCCAACAAGGAACTGGAAGAAAAAATTGCCCGCAAGATGGAAAAGCTGAAAGAAAAGCAGAACCGGAAAAAGGAAAAGAAAGCAGGCAATGGAAAAGAGAACGGACCGTCTGCCCAGGCTTTGGCAGAACAGCAGGCGCGGAAAGAAGCGGAACGCCTCGCGGCAATCGTCCCCGGCTGCAACGTCAGAATAAAGGGACAGACCTCTGTGGGCGAGGTAATGGAAGTGAACGGCAAGAATGCGATTATCGCGTTCGGCAGCATCAAGACTACCGTCAAGCTGGACAGGCTGGAACGCACCAACGCGCAGCCCAAACAAGCTGACGTGTCCGCCAAAAGCACTTTCATCAGCGTCCAGACCCAAGACAGCATGTATGAGAAGAAACTACATTTCAAGCAAGACATTGATGTCCGTGGCATGCGTGGCGACGAAGCGCTGCAAGCCGTCACCTATTTCATTGATGATGCTATCCTCGTCGGCATGTCGCGTGTGCGTATCCTTCACGGAACAGGAACGGGTATCCTGCACACGCTTATCCGCCAATATCTGGAAACCGTTCCCGGAGTGCGCCACTTTGCCGACGAACATATACAGTTCGGCGGAGCAGGCATTACCGTAGTAGACTTGAGTTAATGGATAATTGACAGTTGATAATTAAATCATAAATCTGAAATCATAAATCTGAAATATATGAAATCAATCAAAGAACTCTACCGTATCGGTACCGGTCCATCCAGTAGCCACACTATGGGGCCGCGCAAGGCAGCTCAGATATTCCTGGAAAGGCATCCCGAAGCAGCCGCCTTCCAAGTAACCCTATACGGAAGCCTCGCCGCTACCGGCAAGGGGCACATGACCAATGTTGCCATCACCGAGACACTGCAACCCGCAGCACCGGTAGAAATAATCTGGGAGCCCAAAATATTCCTGCCCTTCCATCCCAACGGTATGAAATTCGTCTCTTTGGACAGCGAAGGCAAGGAGACCGACCAATGGACCGTATTCAGCGTCGGCGGCGGTGCCCTGGCAGAAGAGAATGATGGAGCATCATCCGTAAACACCCCGGATGTATACGAAATGAACAGTATGACCGAAATACTGCAATGGTGTGAACGTACCGGAAAAAGTTACTGGGAGTACGTCAAGGAATGCGAGGAAAGCGACATTTGGGATTACCTGCAGGAGGTATGGAAAACCATGCAGGCTGCCGTAAAACGGGGATTGGATAGTGAAGGAGTCTTGCCCGGCCCTCTGAATCTGCGCCGAAAGGCTTCTACCTATTATATACGTGCCAGTGGCTACAAGGCTTCCCTCCAGTCGCGCGGACTGGTATTTGCCTATGCCTTGGCAGTAAGTGAAGAAAATGCCTCAGGCGGGGTCATTGTCACTGCACCTACTTGCGGTTCGTGTGGCATTGTACCGGCAGTGCTCTATCATCTGCAAAAAAGCCGGGAGTTCAGCGACACACGCATACTCCGTGCCCTTGCCACAGCCGGACTGATAGGAAACATCGTGAAGACCAACGCTTCCATTTCGGGAGCGGAAGCCGGATGCCAGGCAGAGGTAGGCGTAGCATGTTCCATGGCATCAGCCGCAGCCAACCAATTGTTTGGAGGCAGTCCGGCACAAATAGAATATGCCGCTGAAATGGGATTGGAGCATCATTTGGGAATGACCTGCGACCCGGTTTGTGGGTTGGTACAAATCCCGTGCATCGAACGTAATGCCTACGCCGCCGCACGTGCCCTGGATGCCAACCTTTACTCCTCCTTCACCGATGGCATGCACCGCGTATCATTCGACAAGGTGGTGGAAGTCATGAAAGAAACCGGAAACGACCTGCCCTCCCTCTACAAAGAAACCAGCGAAGGAGGACTGGCGAAGGATTATAAGCCGATGTAGTTAGAGATTACGGATTAAGGATGAAGGATTAGGGGTGTGCAATCATATTGAACCTTAATCCTTAATCCGTAATCCCTACCCCCTCATCCCTAATCAAGTTTTACCGGCCAATGCGTATCATCCCTATTACCGCTCACATCTTTTGTCTGTAGCAAGCCGCCTTCTTCCGAATAGAACAATTGATACTCTGCATTTCCCTTTTCAACTTCAATGACAAACTGCATAGGCACTACCGGATACTCCAAAAGAACAATCTCCTCTATCTTCCAGCCGGTATACTCACTGGCACTGAAAGAGGTCTGTACTGTTCCCGGAAGATTATTCCAAAGCAATTCGGTTTCCGTCAGTTGCCATTCCGCCTGATTATTGAACCATACATCCTTTTCCTGCCCATCCACTTTACAATCTGCAACGAAATAGCCCCCTTTCTGTTCCCATTCCACATGGATTGCGGAAGGGTATTTGGACTTCAATGCTTGTGACATTGCTTCGGGCACTTTGACATCATCCTTGTCGTCATCATCACTGCATGCACCAAGTGCCAAGGCGGCGATGAACATCATCGCCAACATTTGAATCTTCATTCTCATCATTTCTCTATAAGGTTTAAGTTAATAGCTACCGGAGAATCAGTCGTCCATGCTGACGAACTTTCCCTTTTTGTTGAACTTCAAAGAGTAGTCATTACCCAATTCAACTTCCACACCGGTACGTCCGCGCTCGATTTTGGTAATAATCTCTCTCGGGAAGTTAGCCTTCACATACTCCTTTACCGGAACCGGAATCAATGCTTCGGGAACAGCGGACTTCTTGCAATCCACTTCCAACCAATTTCCTTTCTTGTCGAAGTCTATTTCCGTACGGTCTGTCAACAGCACTTCATATTTTTTAGTCTGCAATATTTCACTTTCAATCTTGATGTGTGAAATGTGCGGTTTCGAGAAATACTGGTTGATAAAGTTGCGTGCCGTCAGCGGAAGCTGCTTGACATCCTGAGTAATAACATCACCGGCAAAGGCAAACTGAACAGCTACAAGAGCCAACACAAGAATAGACAATACTTTCTTCATAATCGTTATTTTTTAATGTTACTAATAAATTTCATATCATTCACACTGCAAATAACGGTAGAGAATTAGGAAAGATTTGGGAACAATCGCAGTTAACGGTAAATTTCACTTTCTTTAACCAGACGGAAGGTATGCATACCGTCCTGCCATTCATACGTGAGCTTCAATGAAGACGACAACGCAATGGAACGCGCTATGGCAAGCCCCAGTCCGGTGGAGTCCTTCTTGCCATCCATGCCATGATAGAAACGCCGGAACAACTTCTCTCCATCCAAAGGGGCATCCCCCGTATTCCTGATGACCAGAGAAGCGGGAGTGGTAAGTACCTGCAACTCTCCCCCTTCCCTATTGTGCAGCAACGAATTCTTCACCAGATTGGAAACCAGTATTTGCGCCAGCGAATGGTTGCAACGGATGATAAAAGGCTGCTCCTCCCGTTTTCGTATCAGTCTCACCTGCTTATGTTCATAGATATCCATCAGGTCGGGCAAGAGTTCATCCAATATCTCATCCACCGAAACATCTTCCATCTCGGTATACTGCCCGTTCTCTATACGGGAAAGCAACAGCAGGGACTTGTTCAGTTTTACGGCACGGCCCAGCGTGGCATATATCTCGTCCAGCTGCTCCATTTGCTGTTCCGTCATCCCTTCACTCTCAGCCAACAGTTCCACTTTTCCCCTCACGATGGCAAGCGGTGTCTGCAACTCATGCGAGGCATTCTCGATGAACTGCTTCTGCTCCTCGTATGCCTTGTAGCTGCGGTTACCCATATCCAATGCAGCATCGCTCAGCTGGCGGAACTCCCGTATCTTTGTCGGGTTGTCCAATGGAGGCACCTCCTTGCCGGGCTGAATGCAGTGCAGCCAGTCAAGCAACCTATGTAACGGACGGAACACTCCTCTCAGCACCAACTGGATGCCGATGGAAGTACAGATGAGAAACAGCAGGAACAGCGCTCCCAGATACCAAAGCATAGCCTCCACCATGTCATCCCGCTCCAAAATGGAAATCATCAGTTTCAACTCATAATATTGCCCGTCGGGCATACGGAAAGCGGTACACATGACACGTACCGGTTCGTCTTCGTCCTCCAGTTCGATATAAACCGTAGCATCATAGAACACTTGTCTGTAATGCCGCCCTTCCTCTTCGGATATAGGGGTGAACTTATAGAAAGACATCAACGAGCCTTCCGTCTCAAGTATAGAGGGGTCGTGAAGCGCACTCTCCATCAATATCTCACCGTAATTTTCCAACGTATCGTCCGTCTCATCCACCACCTCGTCAATGATTGCGTAATAGAACAGCACACCCCACACCGCCATCAACAGAAACAGCAGCAATGCAAGTTTGCGGTAGGTGTAGCCCAGCAATTTCATAGTTCGGAGAGTTTGTAGCCGAATCCATAGACGGCCTTCAGTTCTATGGTAGCCTCAGCCTGTTTCAACTTCTTGCGCAGGTTCTTCACTTGCGAGTAGATAAAATCCAACGAATCCGCCTGGTCTATATTGTCTCCCCACACCGACTCGGCAAGGCTCATTTTATTGATGACCCGGCCGGGGTTGACTACAAAATAATAAAGCAGGTCGAACTCCTTGCGGTTCAGTTGCAAGGGTTTTCCGTTTATCTCTACCTGCCGTTTGTCGGGGTAGAGCAAAAGGTTTCCAAGGGTGACGGTCACATCTCCCTTCGCCTGCCGTCGACGTATCAATGACTTGACACGTGCATTGAGTTCCGCCAGATGGAAAGGCTTTGTAAGGTAATCATCGGCTCCCAGTTCCAGCCCGTCCACCTTGTCGTCCAGCGAGTCTTTGGCCGAGATAATAAGCACACTGTCACTGCGGTGCAGCCGCTTCAGCTCACGCAGCAAGTCCAGACCGCTCCCGCCAGGCAACATGATATCCAGCAGAATGCAGTCGTAATCGTAGTCATTGATTTTATCCAATGCCGAAAAATAGTCGGCAGCGGTCTCTACAACAAACTTTTCTTTCAGGAGCGAAGTGCGGATGGTTTCCCGCAAATCTTGCTCATCTTCTACAATCAGGATTTTCATACCGGCAAAGATGGTCTATAAAACTGGAAACAATCTGGAAAACTATCCACTAATCAATGCTGTCTGTCTGATAGTCCTCCATCAGTTCCTCTTTTGCCATGGAGATTTTCCCGTCAGCCGTAATGGTCAGTCTGATGGGAACATAAAGGTCGGATTGCGGATAGCAGACGCTGGCCGCGTATATGATTCCTTGCGGAGTGGTCTTGTCATAGACCAGCCCCTCAAGAATAGAGTACTTCATGAACTTGGCATCCACCAACGAAGCAAAATTATCTTTGGTGAACACTTTATCCACCACCTGCTTCCCGCCGCACGTGATGCGCAAGGTGATACGGTTATCCACAAATTTCTCCCCCTGCTCGTTTTTCACTATCGGCAGAGATTCATCCGGCCGGCGCACTACAGAAGACTGATACTCTTTTCCCTTATACGTAAAGGATGTTTTTACATCAGACACCTGCATGCGCTGTGGGCCGGCAATTTCTGTACTATCCTGCATCAATACCTGCGTACCGTCTTTCTTATTCTTGTCTTGCGACGAACAAGCAGTGAAGAAGATGACCGATGCACACACTAAAATATAGACTATATTCTTCATCGTTCTGTTTTTTAGTAGTTGACCGGACAAAAATAGTACAAATTGAATGCAATAGAAAATTTATTTTCTTTTAGATTCCATTTTTGCTTTTCTATCCTGCACTTTCTTGCTGTATGCAGCATATTGTTCTTCCGTCATAATCTTCTAGAGCTGCGAATCATAAGCGGTACGGGCAGCGCGCTGCTCATCCGTCAATTGACGGCGCTTGCCATCTCTCTTAGGATGCTTGTCCGCTTTCGCATGAGGTCTGTCCGCATGGGCACAGCAACATGAATCGTTCCGGTTCTTGCCTTTCCTCCTATCCGGCCGGCGATGCATCGGCATATCTCCCATTTTATCGGCCAGTGTCAGATTAGCCTCCAGCAGTTGCTGCTTCTGCGTATCGTTCAAGGAATACTCCTTCACCATCCGTTCCGTCATGCGCTCGGCACGAACCTTCGAATCGGGCATTTTATCACTGCGACGGGCATGTTGCGCCATTACCATGCCACCCATCAGGAAGGCGGCCATCCATATCAAGACTATTCTTTTCATCATTTTTTCTCTTTTTAAATTAATACACTATATTAGTTATACCTATTGTGTTGCAACGTATCTATGACAAAAACAAAAGCGGGAAGTTTAACCACAACTTCCCGCTTTAACATAATAAATGAGGTTGAAAAGAATATTAAGGTTCGTCCGGATACTGTACGATAAAAAGAACGAGGATAGTTCTGATAAGACTATCCTCGTTCAACAAACAAACAAAACGTCTGCAAAATTGCATCTGCAGATTTACACCTACCCCGCTGGGTAAGTATCTCTTTAATGGCTTAAATATGCCATCTCATTATATTTCAATTAGCAGGCTTCTTACGTACAGCACGGACATGAAGATTAGTGGCACGGTTTTCTGTGTCAGTGCCACCGCCGACGACAAACTTGTATGCCGTAGCATTATCATCAACTGCTGTAGAAGTCCAATAGGCTTTGTCATTGAACAAAGGAAATTCGCTGTCGCTTATTTGAGAAGCCTCATCCTTTGCAGGAAGATACCATACTAAATTCTCCGAATTCAGAACCGCCCGTTCTGCACCTTCATTAATTACCTTATTGAATTTGTTTTTCATAGCGCAAGAGCGAGCAGCAAATTCAGTAGGATTCTGTGGTAGTTGTTTATCAGGTACACATCCCCAGCTTTCTAAATAACTCATTAAATTTGAAGCATCACTAATGCCTTCAAAATTATATAATTCATTTGTATTTGCACAACCATCGCTCATACTTTTGGCAACATCTAAAGTGGGTACTAAATCAAAATTAATAATAATGTCTGCACCGAATGTAACCAAACCGTCAATCACCACATAATCGGGCTTTTCCCATCTTACCAAAATGCCTAAAATTAAGCGTTCAAGCACATTTAAGTTGTTTGTTTTATAAGTTATTTTTGTTCCCTTTTCCCACTTAAATCCCCACGGATAATCTCCATCCTCAATTCTTTCGCAACCAAGCATCCCGTTCCAACTTGGGCATAGTTGTTCCACTGTAGCAGTTATAGGATCAGGCGTTGTACCGGTAGTGACCGGAGCAACTTGAAATTCTATATTACGGGATTCATTACCAATATTTTCAGTAACATAAACATAGTAAGTAAAAACACCACTACCTGTTCCGGTAATTTCAGCATTCCCTTTGTCCTCGTCAATCCAATAACCTTGTCTTTGCAATTCGGTTTGTATCTGTGTAAAATACACGGCATCGGGCAGGTTGGAAGTCAGTTTCCAGTTCCCCGTATAGTCTTTCACATTCACGGTAATCGGAAACGAGATGTAGTGAGCATCTTGTTTCTCTTCCGGAACTTCAATATCCATGTCATATTCCGGAGTAATGGACAGCTTGTAAGTAACGGTTTTGCCTATCGGCCATTCCGTTCCGGCTATCGAAGCAGAGAGTGTTCGATCCTGATTGCTCTGATTGTCGCGAAACACCACTTCTACCGTAGCTCCGTCAGCCAACACCTGCGGCAACATCATGAATGTACCCTCAGCAGTAGTAATTTCCGCACCGTCGGTTTCGCTACCGGACGTAACTTTGTCTAATGTCTGTGAAAAACCCGCAGTTCCTTCCGCCAGTGTCCATGGTGTCGCAGTGCCCGACATATCATAGGCACCGCTATTCTTGATGCCTTTCAGAGTTATACTCTTAACTGTGCCCGGCTGAATCTGACCGCCTACCACAAAACGGACAGCTGTGCAGATGTGCTTGAAAGTAAGAGGCACTCGCGTTTGGCTGTTACCATTCAGATAGTCGGTAGTAGCCACCACAATGTCTTTTTGGTTACCGACTTCGGCAGGAACGGTATAGCTCAGCACAGTACTTTCAGGAGAATCCGGTGCCACAATGCCAGCATCTGCCGGTGCATAAGCATAGAAACGAAGCGTATGACCGGCTCCCGGCCAATAGTAAGGCTGAAGGGTACTCCAGACATCGCCTCCCTTATTTGTTACCGCTTCGTCCATATAGAATTGCGACTGTAGCACGTTGCCTTTTTTCCAATAGGCCAGCACATTGAAACTTCCATAGGCATCCAAAGAAGTAATAGGCGCAGAGCGCGTTACTGTCTGTTCGCCATCGAATCCGGAAAAGCCACACCCGTCTGAAACGGTTGCACGGACACAGAGTGTATCTGCCACACCATCGTTTCGCAACACAAAACGCCGGGTGATACAGTCCTCCTCCTCACTACCGGATACTCCTCCTGTCAGGACACTCTCTGCCCGGGATACACCAAAACAAATGTTATCTCCGGCTTTCTCCAATTCATTTTCACCGGGAAGATGATTGCTGTCGCACGAGAGAAGCAAGACACCTGACAGTATGCCAACTATGCAACTTGCTGCTATACAGAAATTCTTATGTCTTTTCATTGCTGTAACTGTTTTTCTTACTAACACAGCAGACGGTCATTCCGCTGCTCTTAATTGTGAGTATAAGGGGACATTCAACCCCTTATACCCTAAAATCCTACATCCCAACTTACCAGATAAGGCAGTCGAAAATGGTTTATGGTTCGGGAGTCGTCGTCTCAGGTATGGTTACTGTTTCTCCTGCAAAATCTTCCCAGTCCTCAACTTTCGTTACAGTAAACTCGATAGGATAGAGTTCACCGTCCGGATCGATATTCTTCGCCGTCAGTTCAGCATTGAATACATAGCTGAAGCCGGCAGCCATTTCTACTTCAGGCATCTCCACACCAGTGTGAGTGTAAGTGGCAGCTTCCACTGCACCTTGATACATAACCACCTTGAAACTTAACGTATAAGCCTTCTTCTGCGGAATCATATACTTGTGGTCGGTAGCACTGCTACCTGCATTTGCAATCTTGGCATCAGTCGCCAATACGGAGCCGAATGCCAAATCGCCTGCCACGTTGTCGGTTGCAGGTGTCCATGTCTTGGTTGCAGCCGACACATCGCAAGTTGCCTTGTTGTCAGCATCGGTAATTTTCACCTCTGTCACCTTCAATGTAATATTGTCGTTGCCCATGGAATTGGTAAAGTTGAACTTTACACGAGACAGCAGATGGTTGAAAGTAAAAGAGACCGCGCCCTGCTCAGCAGGTGTTGTACAAGACACCTTACCGGAATAAGCATATAGCAAATCCTGAGTACCGTCCCCATTTTCGAAAGTGATAATGCCGCCTTCTACCTTACTGTTCACAGCATAAGTCCATTGCGCATCCGTTGTAGGAGCGATTGCCGAGAACCAATACTCTTTACCGGCAGTCCAGTACTGGGTATTGATGTAAGTCCACGCATTATCAGCACCCTTTGTTACAGCCTCACCGGTAAAAATCTGGCCGGTCGCATCTGTCATAAATCCATATACACTGAAGTTGCTAATGGAGGCAGTGGTGATGTCGTCAGCTACCCCACGTGTACTCTTGTTCACAAAACCGTCGAACCGAATGGCACCCGACTGCGTTGTTTCTACCATCTCGTCATTGCTGCAACCGGCTAACATGGCAGTTGCAACCAAACTAATGAATAATAACTTTTTCATCTGTCCTAAAATTTAAGTGAGTAAATAAAAGATTCAAATATTATAATATCCCATCATTAAAAAGGGAGTTCAATATCCTCGAATTCGCCCCAGCCATCCACATCCACATCAAAACCGGAACCTCCTTCCATCCCTTCTTCATCAGGAATTTCGATACCGCTAACCACGATGACACCCCCTTGCGGCTGCGCCGCCACCTGGTCGGTCACGTCAAAGTCGAACGATTTCAGATTTCCGTTCTTCAGCCTGACTTCCAGATTCAACGCATAACTGCGTATTGTCCTTGTGTAGTGCTCGTTAGGAAAATCCGGAATTCCGAAAGACCTGACCAAAGACTGCACGCCAAAGTCCTGCAAAGTGCAATCATAGAGCACGGTGGCATCTTCTGCCGAAGTGCGTCCGCTGTTCAGATAGACCGATGCAGCCATCCCTGCCAAGGTACCGCGAGCCATTGCCACATACTTCAAACCGTGGCTGAACTCGTAGCGCACCAGATAGGTGAACACCAGCGGGTGCATGGCGACGGGCAGTACTTCCGGTTCTACCGTACGGCACGCCGTATACGACTCCATATAGTTCCCATAAAGCATATCCGGCGGATTGACCGTATTTTCCGATCGGCTCTCCATATAGGAATTGCCGTTGTAAGTGGTACGGGTACGCGCACGGGTAGTTGCCCGTGCCGAAATGTAGGATTGCATATCGTCAAACACGATGTATTCCGTATCGTTATTGTAGAACAGTAAAGAACACTCTCCTTCACGCAACTGCACTATGCCCCCCTCCGGAGCAATATTGAGGATGTGGTCGAAGCCGTCAGCACCATATACCTGCACACGAAGGCCCTCCGGGATTCCAGGACAAAGCAAGTCATACCCCATCCCGAACGATTCCTGCCATGCGGAGTAGTTCTTCCAATCCACACCGTCGTCATAAGTGTACTGCCATTCCTTCTCATAGTCCGCTTTTATCATCACCTGCGATTTTGGCGCATGTGCGTCATGGTCATAACACAAGTCTTTATGCTCACAAGAGGAAAATGTAGTCAACATCCCTACTGCCGCCAACAGTGGAATATACATTATCAGATTATAATGCGCCTTTCTTTTCATTTTGTACCTCCTTTCTTACTGTTGTTGCAACCCGGTCCAAGTAGCCAGACCAGCGACACTTCTGCCTTGGTGGGACCGAACCAATGACGGTCTTTGGTAGCCTTCCATACATAATGCCCATCGCGGGGGACGTATTTCTTGTACTCACCACCCAAGTAACCCACTCCGAGAGTAAAGTCAATATTCAGCCTACGGGCAACCGGCAACGAGTACCCATATTCCACACCTCCGGCATAGCTCCATCGGTCACCCAAATAGCCCTTGCCCTCCCATTCGAAATCATAGGTCAACATCTGCCCGTACAAACCGAGGTGATGCCCCGAAAGCGTTTTTTCACCGGCCTTCCTGCCAAACCACTTGCGCACTGCAATATCACCACCGTATGTTCGCCAATAACGATGATGCTTGTCCGTCTTCCACCAGGCGTACATCCAATTGGCAGCGATGCTCCAATTTTTACCCAGATAGAACTCTATACCTATATTAGGCACGGCAAGAAGGTCATAAAGCATATTGGTTTTTAGTGACATACAGAACGAGGAGTTCCGGACAGCCACAGAAAAGGAATCGGGAGTTTGCAAAACAATAGCAGAATCGACAGGTCCGGTAACCGGCAAATCCTCCTCCTTCTCTGCTTCTTCCACTACCGGTAACAACGGCTTATTTCGTACAGTCAGAAATATGGCACAAGCATTACGCATTTGCCGGAAATAATGCTCTTTCAAAAAATGCCATGTCCGTCCATACTGCAACATCATAAGCTGCTTTTTGCGGCTATCTACGAGTTTGCCTCCCTCATACGTATATTCCGGGACATTACGCAACACATGCAGGGTTTCCTCTTTGTGCAGCATATCGGAGCTTTCAACCAGTCCGGCCAGAAGTTTCCAAGCAATAGCCCCGTTACATCTTGTGATGATGCTGTCAGGAATGAAGACACGTTCCCGGACATACCGTTCAAGTGAAGCAAGACGGTCTGCCGCCAACTGTTCGTTCAACCGGAAGCGTCCCTCAGGCGACGCTGCCCCACAAAAAGAGACCTCGACAAGTTCAAGCGTACTGTCATTCCTGATTTCATCCAGATGTGATATAACTTCCAAAAGGCGTACAGCATTGTTTCCATAAGCCGTGTCTACCGTTCCGATGCCCACACGAAACTCAATGCAGATTTCCACAGAGCTGTTCTGCCCGAATGCCGGAACACACCCGATGAACAGGAACATTGACAATATTAAATTTCTCATAAGCAAACCTTTATTAAATATAATCGATAGCACTTCTCTTTTGAAGAGAAGTATTCAAACTGCATACAATTATTATTCAACTATTTGCAACATGAAAATTCAAAATCGTGTAACATTCCATGGAATTTCGCACAACATTCCCCCAGCTCAACATTAAATTTTCTTTGTTTTAATAGTCTATTGTTTTAATTTTGCTTATCTTTGCAACGATTGATACTTCTCTTCAAAAGAGATGCTTTGATTTTTCCTTCATTTTTTCTTTCCGCACATTTACACTTGATACACAATTGATTACACAAATAGAATTTACTATATTTCCAAACAGTAGAAATATAAAATTCCAACGCAGCAATTAAAAAAGTTTTTAAAGTGTCCAAAACGCGAACAGAGTTTCAAGATAAGATTTCAAGACAAAGTATAGAAATAGAGTTTAAGTATGGGGATTTGTTTGAAAACCCATTTCATTATTACATTTGTTCTGTTATTCTGTGAAACGAAAACTATACTTTAATAAATAATCAATAGTAATATAAATATGCCGACAATCAAAATCAAATTCAGACCCTCAACCATAGAGGGGAAAGAGGGTTCACTGTTTTATCAAATAATTCACAAAAGAGTGGTACGCCAGATTCGTACAAGATACAAACTGCTTCCCCACGAATGGAATAATTGCACCGCAGAAATTGTTCTGCCGCTATTCAGCGACAACAGAAGAGACTATCTGCTGACGGTAAAGGAAAAGATAAAAACAGACATACTGAAAATAGAGAAAACGATTGCTGAGCTGGAGAAAGGAAAACAGCCTTACACAGCTGATGACATAGTGGCTTCCTGGCTGGCACCGCCAAAACAGGACACACTTTTTTCTTTTATGAACCATGTTATCGAATACCAAAAAAGTATTGGCAAGATACGCCTCAGCGAAACATATACCACTACCCTAAACAGCTTTTCGCGTTTTATGAAGGGAATAGATATACCGCTCAAAGAGATGGATTCTGATCTGATAGTGGCCTACGAAGCATACCTTGAAAGTAAAGGGATATGCCCAAATGGTTCGTCATTCTATATGAGAAACTTACGTGCAGTCTATAACCGTGCAGTAGAAAAGGAACTTACTCCGCAACAGCACCCGTTCAAGCATGTATATACCGGCATAGGCAAGACGATCAAACGCGCCATTCCACTACAGGAAATCCGCCAGATAAAAGAAGCCGACCTGACTCTGAACCCGACACTGGAATATGCACGTGACCTCTTTCTTTTCTCACTTTACACAAGAGGAATGTCATTCGTAGATATAGCATTTCTTAAGAAAAAAGACCTGAACAACGGAATTTTGTCATACCGTAGAAAAAAGACCGGCCAGCGGCTTCTTATCCGTTGGGAAAAGTGCATGCAGGAAATTGCCGACAAATATGGCATCACCGGTTCTCCTTATTTGTTGCCCATCATCAAAAAATCAGGAGAAAATGAAAGAAAGCAATACCTGAATGCCGCTCATTTCGTTAACAGTAAACTGAAGGAAATTGGCAGAAAGCTAAACCTGTCTGCTCCACTGACAATGTACCGGGCGCGCCACAGTTGGGCCTCCATAGCCAAAAGCAGAAATGTTCCGATTGCCATCATTTCTGAAGGAATGGGACATGATTCAGAAGCTACCACACAAATCTACCTTGCCTCGCTGGACTCATCTGTGATTGATAAAGCAAATCGTTTGATTTTGAGTTCTCTATAAGATAACTTTTTTTCATACCAGCTTCATCTCTTTCCGCTTTGACATAAATAAATGAGGTTGAAAAGAATATTAAGGTTCGTCCAGATACTGTACGATAAGACCTACCTGCTTCGGCATGAATGTCCGTGTCCTTACATTGTACCCGGTATGCGCCAAGGCTTCATACAGTTCGTGATTCCGTTTTATCCACCGCGTCAGGGTGCGGATGGCGCAACGTGCAGTAGCATTGGGGCAATAGAGGCATGCCAAATCTTTCTTTTTATAAGTCGTGATACGAAAGCCATTTTCTGTTTCCATAGCAGTTTGTCTGATTTTTAAATGATTGATGTAAAGATACGATATTCAAAAGGCGAAGTCAAGTATTTCAAGGAGAATATGAACCTTTTTCTGAGAAAGTTCATATTCTCCTTATTTACAGAATGTTTATCCTAACGGATTTTCTCCCTGGTCGCCATCGGAACCGCCGCCATCCGGATTTGGTTTGGAGCTACCCCCGCCAGAAACGGTGCCGTTGCCCGACCAATCCATCTTCTCTACGCTGGCGCGGGTCAGCATGTCCCTAAAGTAGAAGCCCGGGGTGAAGATAATCTTGCGGCGATAAATCGTGCTTGCCTTCACATCTTCCAGCTTGTCCTGGCTCTTGGCATTGATGCCGGGACGGAAACAGCCGAACTCACCCAGCTGTACTGAAAATCCCTTGTTGATATCCATATTCAAGGTGTCGATCAATCCGTCCAGCACCAACTTCACCACACCGCGAGGCGCCATGCCTATCTTGGAAACCTCGTCGCATAAATCCTTAAAACCTACCACACCCAAAGTTTTCATCTGCGCCACGTACTTTTCCGTTTTTGTCTCGTCAAAACCGAATACTCTCTTTTTTACTTCATAATTCAAAGCCATAGTTTTTTAATTTTAAATTGATTAATAAAAGTCGGTCTTGTTCGCTCGTCAGTCTGCAAAACCAGTTTCTTTGTGACCACGATGCAAAGATACAACGGGCAGAAAACGGGGTGGTGCTTTAACGGAGGTTTAAGGAGGTTTTCGTAGGATAAAAAAGGATATTGGAGAAAAAGAAAGGAACTGATAGACAATGATTAAGAAATTTTATTCCTTAATCATACATTGTTTTTATCCTTTACGGCATCTTTAATTGACAGCGTAAAAAAGTTCAAGTTCTTTTCTCTCTGAATTTGCGCTTGCAAACTCCAAACTCTTTTTTCCGAAAAATGGATAGTGGTAGTTTCGTGAGCCGACAGGACATAGGGCAATGCACCTTCCACATGAAATACATTGACTTTCATCTGTCTTTATGGGGTTCTCCGACGCAATGGCACGTGTCGGGCACTCTTCCTGAATAGGACGGCACGCCTACGACCAACAATTCATTGCGTCCCAATCTCAAACCGGGGGATTAAAACATTACTCGTAATGTCATGTTGGATATTATCGGCGTGCAGCTGCTTGACGATACCCTGCACGATGGCTTTGGTAGTAAATGTAGCACTGAAAAAAACAGAATGGACTTTATGTATCTCCATAAATCTTAATTTATCCGATTAAATTTCTAATAACCGTAAATTTATTGGTATCCGTTCAAGGTCAGGCAGAAGAAGTCACTGTCATCATACGGATAATCGTATTCGATGGGGAGTTCTTCTTTCTCTATTTTCTTGAATCCGGCTTTCTCATAAAACAGATGTGCTCTGTCCGTATTCTTGGGGGTGTCGAGAATGATTTACCTCCAGCTTTTTCAATATGCGGGATAACAGCCCTTTATCCATATTGAGCTCACGGGATATGTCCTTTGCATTTCGATTCGGATGCAAATACACATCTTGAATTTTACCTCTTTCTGGCATACACCACACTCGGCCCCATCCCATGCCTCATCAGCATCCCCTCTTCTATAAACCTATTCAAATCGACAACCGCCTGCTTATAACTACGTCCTGCCAGCCGTGCATACTGAGAGCGATTGATGCAGGGATACTGCTGCAAATACTCATCCAGCAACTGCCAGCGCTGCTCCACGCCCAACGCCTCATCGGCAGACGAAGCAGGCGCCGATGCCGATTGCGGACAACGCTCCAACTGCATCTTACCTTTCAAATCCTTATAGAACTCCCTGCCCAGACGGAAATTCAACCCGCGCAAAGCGATGGAGGCAGCACGAAGCTCTTTCTTGTCCGTCGCCTGGCGGGTACAACTCAAAGAGGGGGTGAAGTAACCCAGTTCGCCCAGCTCCACCGTCCAGCCATTGGCAAGGCAGTCGCGCAACTCGTCCATAAAGCCTGCCATCGCTCCTTCCAGCAGGCTGCGGCTGAGGCCGGTGAAAAGATGTACACGCTCGATAAATTCCTTGCGGTCGATGGTACCCTTGGGGACAAAGCGGGCATAAAGGGATTGTTGCTCGCCGGTCTGGCGGACGTCGGGTTTCTCGAAAAGGTCGTAATACGCACTCATATATATTCTGTTTTTAAATGGTCCTGCAATTCCGTTTTTTCTTCTTCCACGGCATTAAGGAGAAGAAATGCTATTCTTTAATCGTTCCACCATGGAGAAAATATCATTCCACCACAGAAGAAAAATCGTTCCACCATGGTGGAACGATTTTTTCCACACGATGGAACGATTTAATAGTAGCATACAAATATACTAATCAAAAGGAGGAAAAACAAGAAAATTCCCATAAAAAACATATCTTTACGCTGGAAATGAAACATATAAAAAATACACACCAAACTCACTTTAGAGTCATGAAGAAAATATATCCCAAAAAATGGTTGGAACTGCATCCTTACAAGCAGACAAACAGCGTTGACCAGTACTACGTCGGCATTGCAAACGAAATCCACAAAAGACTTTATTCTTCAACGATAGCCGACGCCTTCGAAGAAGAAGAAAACATACGCTATACAAGCCTCTGCCTCGCCGCATGGTTTGAGGACGTCATCTCCCAGACCGGAATCTGGCAGGCATTCACTGCCGAGTGCCGGAAGCGATACGGAACCTATCTGCCCTTCTACCCCATCAAAGGCGATTATTTTCCGGATGAAATCAATCTGGAGGACATACGCTTTCTGCTTTGGCACCATATACAATATCTGTGCCGGGGAATAAGCGCCATCAACCCCGAGAATCCCGGAATAGAGCAGACTGCACAAGAGATATACGGACTGCTTGCAGAGGAATACGAAACCGCTCCCGAAAATGAAAGGATGCAGGAATTTCTATACCACTCTGCCATGGGAGAAGAAGACTTCTTCCACTACCGGGAGATACTGGATTGGTTTCACTACCAATGCTACTTCAACATCGAAAATGTCGCCCAATGCCGGGACGAAGCTGAACGGTTGCTGGATGATGAAAAGATTACTCCCGAAATGGCAGAGACCCTCATATATGCCACACGCACCTCACTGACGTTCAAAGGCCGCCGCAACCTGCTGTCGCTGACCTCACCGGAATGGCTGGCTCTCATCGGAAAAGCCCATCCCGAACATCAGCTTTGGGGCAAGGTGAAGGCACGGGAAAACAGTTGCTATCTGCTGGAGAAAGAAGACGATGAATTTCTGTACGTCAAAGATTTGTGCAGTGAGGACGAAGGCGAATTCAAGATAACCAAGAAGTCCTTGAACCTTTCGGCCATCCGTAGCCGAGAGGCAGGGAAAAGCACCCTTATCTGCGAACTGATTTATTTTGGCAACGCATGGTGGCAGTGCGGCATGCTTCTCGAGAACAAGTACAACCAGAAAATGGCGGAATATGTGGACGACTTGACGAAACAGAAAGAAAAGACGAATGAAAAGGCTGCATTCCATGATTTCATAAAAGTATCCGGCGGGAAATCTTTTGTATTCTGCCAATCGCAAGAGGAGATTTCTGATTTTCTGCTGAACAAGATGGACTACAATTTGAAAGAAGGCCTGGACATACCACGCATAAATACGGAAAACGGAGCCATGCTGATGGCCAACCCGCACACCGGCCTACATATCCAATTCAAGCTGTGCGAATGCATCAAATCTCCGGACAACCCCAATTATAATAAGGAGGAAGCAGAGAAAAACGCCATTATGTTCATCGTCAACCCAGACATTATCCCCTACCAATTGAGTTGCATCCTGCAAGACGAAGGCATGCTTCCGGATGCTTATCTGAACAGTTTGCAAAGAAAAGAATACGGGCAAGAGTTCATACGCAAGAATGCACACTTCCTGACTGATTATTTCCATTATCGGTGTCGGGAGAAAGACTTTGATTAGTTGAAAATGGGGGGTGAATACCACTTTTGACACATTTCCAACTACCAATTATCATAGTGCTTTCCAGAACTTCTGGAAATCCTTATACCGTCCGTAGCACACTAACTGGTCGCCGGCTTGTATCTGGTCATTTTCCGGCAGTTCGTTCAGTACATTGTGTTCCACATACGAGACGCCCAGGCAATTCTTCAAAGTCTCGGCACGTTTCAAGGCGAGCATCTTCAGGCCAAACTCCTTATCGAGATTCAATTCATTGGCATAATAGCCAATGAACTTGTCCGGAACGGTGAACTTGACTACATAATAATCCGGTGCCACGCGGAATGTCTCCATATCGGCACCGAATTCCAGCAACTGTACCAGTCCGCGTGCGGCATCCTCCTCGGGAGTAAGAATGCGTTCCAGCTCAAAAGCCTCGAGTACGGAACGGTGGACAGCGTCAATGGCGCGGGCATAGATATGCTGCACCTTCTTCTGCTTCAGCAAAGCCACTACACGGATGGATGCACCGAAATTCTCGCCGATGGCAACAATCACCACATCCACACTGTTCAGCGGCAATACGGACAAGGCCTGCTCGTCCGTAGCGTCGATGACAAAGGCTGTGGCAATCTTTTCCTTCAGACTATCCACCCGGCCGACGCTCACGTCCGCACCTATCACTTCGTGCCCCAGTGCAGAAAGCTCTTCTGCCAGCACGTGACCATAATTCCCTAAACCGATAATAATATACTTCATCTTATTTAATTGATTATAATCTGACCACTCGGATACTGATACTTCGTATGCTTCTTCTGCTTGATGATGCCAAGCATCAGCGTAATTAGTCCCACACGCCCCACAAACATCAGCAGTGCCACCAGCAGCTTGCTGTCGTCTCCCAACCGCGGGGTAAGGTTCAAACTGGACCCCACCGTGCTCAATGCCGACACACACTCGAAGGTAATGGCCAAAAGCGACGTACCCGGCTCCAGAATACTGATGATGAAAATAAACAGCAACAAGACGCCGAACGACATCACCACCGTGGCATTGGAACGACGGATAGAATCGTGTGACAGCTCACGGCCAAACACCTCTACCCGTTCCGTGCCGCGCAACACAGCCACCAGATTCAGCACCACTACCGCAAAGGCATTTACCTTGATACCGCCTGCCGTAGACTGTGAACCGCCTCCCACCCACATCAGAAACAGATATATAAGCAATGTCTGTACCCCCAAGCCTGCCAAGTCCACACTGGTAAAGCCTGCCGTACGGGGACACGTGGCATTGAAAAACGCCTGCGTCCACTTGTCTGCCACCGACATGCCGGCGAAGGAGGCATTCCACTCAAAGACAGCAATGCCCACCGTGCCCAGTACCAGCAGCAGGAAGGTGACTATCAGTACAATCTTTGTATTCAGGTTGTACAGATGGTAAAAACGCTTGCCGTCCCAATGCCACGTACGCAGAAAGTGCCACAGACGACGCAGATGGTAAAGAATAATATCCTTGAAATTCACCAGTATGGGGAAACCGATACCCCCCAAAATAATCAGCAGAGATATATAGATGAAGAACGGATTGTGCCCCGTCATCACCAACGGATTACCCAGATTTCCGGGCAACGTGGAGAATCCCGCATTGCAGAAAGCGGAAATGGCATGAAAAGCGGAAAAGGCCAGCTCTTCTTGAAGGTCCATCCCCATCGTCCCGTGGATGTCTCCCCAGATAGCAAGCATCCCTATTCCTTCAATCACCAGCGTAAAGGCCAGAATATAGACCAGGGTGGAGAGCAAGGAATTCAAGGAATTGGAACTCACCATGTCGCGCACCACCAACTGATTGTACAACGAGGTATTACCCATGAAGAACATGGCAAAGAAGCTCGTCAGTGTCATCACTCCCAGACCGCCTATCTGAATCAGCAGAATGATTACCACAAAACCGGTCGGGGTAAAAGTGGACGCCACATCGACAGACGTCAGCCCCGTGACGCACACCGCACTGGTGGATATGAACAGCGAGTCGACCCACGATATGCCGTTCACCGTGCAGCGCGGCAACATCAACAGCCCCGTGCCTATCATTATGATTATCAGGAAACTTGCAGCCAGAATAAGCGAAGGGTTCGTACGCCGCCCCAGCAACCGTACCAGCCCGTTGGAAAGGCTGAAAAAGGAAAACACCAGCAGCAGGACAAGATGATAGGCCTTGCCATGCAGAAATTCCCAGAACTGCAAGATGGCGCCCTCCTCCTCCGGACGATGGAAAATGACCGGGATAAGAGTCAGATAGAGCAGAATGGTCAGTATCCAGGTGAGCTTACTGAAGGTGCGCCGGGTATCCTTGTATTCCAGCAAAATGCGAAGGGTGACATCTACCAGAAAAACAATCCACACCCCATGGTACAAGCGTTGGAGCTGATGCGCCTCGACCTCTGAAATCGTAAAGCCATGCTCATAGACCACGCCGACAATCAGCAGGATGGAGGCCAAATAAGTGATGGAAGTCATTACTCCCACTGTCATCCGTACGTAAGGGTGAATCCATTTATTTTGATACAAAAGGAATTTATGATAAATCTTCATAAATGCATCGATTAATGAAACGCGGCAAACTTAGACAAATATACCTTGATATACAAAAAACAAAAGGAAAAAGAAATTGGTTCAAAAATAATAGCTACATTTGGGCATTGAATTATTAATAATTTTAACCACTATGAGCAACAAAAAGAAAAGATTCATTCTCCCGGAAGAGGAAATCCCACAGTACTGGTATAACATACAAGCCGATATGGTGAACAAGCCCATGCCACCGCTTCACCCCGGCACCAAGCAACCGCTGAAAGCAGAAGACTTGTATCCTATCTTTGCCGAGGAACTCTGCCGCCAGGAACTGAATCAGACCGACACGTGGATTGAAATCCCCGAAGAGGTCCGCGAAATGTACAAATACTACCGCAGCACTCCGCTGGTGCGCGCTTATGGATTGGAGAAAGCGCTCGGCACACCGGCACATATCTACTTCAAGAACGAGAGCGTCAGCCCGATGGGCTCGCACAAGCTGAACTCCGCCATCCCACAGGCATACTATTGCAAGCAGGAGGGAGTGACTAACGTGACCACCGAAACCGGTGCCGGACAATGGGGAGCTTCCCTGGCATATGCCGCCCGCCTCTTCGGACTGGAAGCCGCTGTCTATCAGGTAAAAATCAGTTACGAGCAAAAGCCCTACCGCCGCAGCATCATGCAGACATTCGGTGCGCAGGTTACCCCGTCTCCCTCCATGTCTACCCGCGCCGGAAAAGATATACTGACCGCCCATCCCAACTATCAGGGCTCGCTGGGAACAGCCATTTCCGAAGCCATAGAGCTGGCACAGACCACTCCCAACTGCAAATATACCCTCGGCTCCGTATTGAGCCACGTGGCCCTGCACCAGACCGTCATCGGACTGGAAGCCGAAAAGCAGATGGAAATGGCGGGTGAATATCCCGACACCGTCATCGCCTGCTTCGGAGGAGGTTCCAACTTTGGCGGTATCGCCTTCCCCTTCATGCGCCACAACATCCTCGAAGGAAAGAAAACACGCTTTGTCGCCGCCGAACCTGCTTCATGTCCGAAGCTGACACGCGGCAAATTCCAATACGACTTCGGAGACGAGGCCGGATACACTCCGTTGCTGCCCATGTTTACACTGGGACACAACTTTGCCCCTGCCAATATCCATGCCGGCGGCCTACGCTATCACGGTGCAGGTGTCATCGTATCACAACTGCTGAAAGACGGTTATATGGAAGCGGTGGACATCAAGCAGCTCGAATCATTCGACGCCGGTTGTCTGTTTGCGCAAGCAGAGGGCATCATCCCCGCCCCCGAGTCCTGCCATGCCATTGCCGCCACCATCCGCGAAGCAAACAAATGCAAGGAAACGGGTGAAGAGAAGGTGATTCTGTTCAACCTTTCCGGTCACGGACTTATCGACATGGCATCCTACGACAAGTATTTGTCCGGCGATTTAGTGAATTACGAGCTGACGGATGCCGACATCCAGAAGAATCTGGACGAGATAGGCAATCTGGCTTAATAGATATTCGCCATACTGACAAGCGGTTCATAGAGTTTCTCTATGTCCTGCGAGTCCATCTCAATCTGTACCTGGTCCCCCGGAATCAAACGAGTTCCTGCGGGGACCAGATTTTTTCCATCCCGATGTACATTGATAATGACGCAACGCTCCGGCAGGGACAGTTCGTCCACCAGTTTCCCGTCCAGATAAGAATCCGTCATAATCTCCACTGAAAGCGTATAGCGTTTCTCTTCTTTAAAATCGGGAGCATGAATCATATCTTCATAGAGGGAGACGTTGGAAGGCTTCATTTGCAGAAGTTCCGTAAAATAGTAGGTCAACCCACCAACAACCACCGAAGGGTAAAAGACCTCAAAATGCCCCGTAATCTCCGTAATCAGCACAATGGCCGTGAGCGGTGTACGGACCACGGCCACCAGAAAAGCCGACATGGAAACAAGCATGATATAACTGACATTCTCTTGCCCGATGACACCGTACCTCACTCCTACCAGACCGACAATCTGTCCCAACAACCCTCCCGTAACCAGCGTCGGAATGAAACTGCCGCCCGGCAATCCGGAAGAGACAGAGAAAACGGAAAAGACGAAATGCAGCAACATGACAGCCGTCACCCACATAATCTGCGTACTGCCGTTCTGTGCCTGGGCCAGCAGAAACTGCTCCCCGCCTCCAGTCAGATTGACCTGCATCAGCGAAATGATGTAGGCCACCAGCACCAGATAGAACATCTTGACATACGCCGGAGAATTGACTTTGGCATACACATGCCTGAAAGCATTCATGGTGGAGGAGTAGAACTTCCCGCATACGGAGACAATCACCGCCAATATCAAGAAATACTTCATCTGGACAAAGAAGGCGAAAACCGGTTCCGTTACTTCTATCAGATGGTAAGGATTCACAGGAAAGACCATGCTTGCCACGGCTCCTGCCACAACACCCGCCAGCAAGGTAGTGATGGCCGTCTTAGGGGCATCGAAGCGTTCAATGGATTCTATTACAATGAGCGAGGAAGCCAGTGGCGCTGCAAAAGCCGCAGCGAGCCCCGCTCCCGCCCCGGCTGCCAGCAACTGTTTCTGTTCGCCTTTCAGGATATGAGTCCAGCGGGATACCAGGCTACCCACATAAGAGCCTATCTGCACGGAAGGCCCTTCGCGCCCCAAAGACAACCCCGCCGAGAAGGACAGAATGCCCCCTACAAACTTGGATACCATCTCGATGAAAGGATGCCGGTAAGTGATGCGCCCGTTAATCACGCCGCGTGTCTGCGGAATACCTCCCCCGCCGATAAGCGGCATTTTCCCCACGAGCCACATGACGAAGACGAGAATGCCCCAAGAAAACAGAAAGAGTGGAATGTGCCAGTACCAGGCCGGATGCGAAGCGAAGAAACCACTGCGGAGGTGGAACAGATAATAGAGAAGATAGTGATAGGGCACAGCGACCAGTCCCGTCAGCAAACCGACGAACATGCTGACGAAATACAACCGGGCATCCACCAGCTTCAACTTCCAGATGTGCCAGCCGCGTACTGTTTTCCAGTTCTTGACCCTCGTCCAAAGACGTTCTGCCTTATCCCATAGTTCCATAACAAAACAACTCCCGTTAACTTGCGCTTTACAACAACAAGCAACGGGAGTTGTTTTATACAGAAACATTATTTACCAAAATCTGTTCTTTGCAGGATTATACTCAAATCCCACGAGCTTCAATTTTCGTACAATGTCCTCTTTCTCTACGTTCATATCCTCGCAGAGCGCGTCCAGCGAAGGATAGAAATCACGCAGTTTCATGTTGATGAAGCTGTACAGCATCACCGGGTCCTCAGGTAATCTCATAGTTACAATCTTTAAATTTAAACTAATACCGGGGACAAAATTACAATAAAAAAACAAAATAGAGATAATTTTAGTGTAGAATATACAACCTACCCACCGCAAACGATTGAGGGCCATGTTTACGGAGCTTCCGTCTGCTCTATCTTCAGGGAGACCTTCTCGATAATCTTTCCAAGCTCCTCTTCCAGCGGAATCACATTGAAGTCGCCCCAGAAATCGGCGTCATACTTGAAGTCGGTTTCAGAGAAGACGGTATGCACCGGCAACCGTTCCGCACGCGGGAAGCGCGTCACGTTCTCCCCGTCAATCCGGCAGGTCACCATCTCGAACCAGGTATACAGAGTGGGATTACTGAAGAGCATGCGTTTTCTCTTCATCTTGAAGTAAAGGTCGCCACGGATGTGGTGGACATAATAGGTACCGTTCCAGGGTTTGTATGAGACGGTATAGACAAGTTTCTCCGTTGTCAGCCTGATTTTCGGAGCCTGGCGTATCACGAAAAGCCGTGTGGCGGCCTTCACATACCGGGGATGAATTTCGAAGCGGGCACGCAGCAAGGCGCTGTTCTCCGAGTCTATATAGAGTTCTCCGCAGAACAAAGGCTCCTTTACCCCACGTTTCTGCTCAAAATAGACGACGTTGGCAGTACGGTCGTCCACCGATACGATGTCGCCCGAAGTATAGGTATAAAGTTCCTCGCCGGATTCCAGCAAGAGGAAGTCTGGAAGATTCTTCATGATGTCCAACTGCAGACATGCCTCCACCCCGGAGCTGATTTTGGCAAGCACACTGTCCGTCTGCTCCCGGTTATCTATCTTGCTCATCTTGAGCAGTTTCACCTGGTCTTTCTGTCCGGGTTCCATCGTCGGTGATTTGTAGACCTTGAAAACGGCCTCCGTCAGGCTCTGGAACTTGTTCTTCAGTTGTACACCTTCCCGGTAGAAGGTGGTCAGATAGACCGGAGAAGTGGAGCAGTTCCTATCCCGGTGCTCTATCATCTCGCGAAGCAGCTTTTTAGGCTCCACCAAGCGGATAAGCACTTCTTGCAAGGAAATGACTTTCGGCTCAAGGCTCAGGACATTGCTGCGTCCTTCCAAAGCAGAGGCTTCCACCGTTTGCCCCACATAACCCAGATGGGAGAAGGAGAGCATGCAGCGCCTCAACGAGTCGGGCAGGTTGAGCCGGAATTCACCGTTCTGGTTGGTAATGTTACCCAGTGAGGTTCCTTGTGCGATGACCGACGCACTGACGACGGGCTCTCCCGTCTCCTTGTCCAGCAGGATTCCGGCAATGGTGGAATATGCCGGTCGGGGCGGCAGGGGTACCGTTTCTTCCATACTCTTCCTTTCTGCCGCCCGTGTTATCAATATATGGTTGCCTAATACCTTCAATTCGAGGTTCCGGCTGCCGGTTATCCTATGAATGGCCTGCCTCACGGAACACTCCTGCTTCCTGACCCTCACCACTGAGTCGTTATGGATGACCTTACTATCATAGATAAACAGATAGCCGGACTGCTCCGAGACTTTCCCCAACAGCGCATAAACCGTTCCCTTCATTCCAGGCAGCCGGACGATGCGGTCCAGCACATCGCCTCCGTCCGCTCTTGCACTGCCTGCCAGGAAGAAAATGAAGAGTGGCAAATGGAGAATGAAGCATTTCATTGAATTCATTGTTCCGACAATATCAGTCTATTGCCCTGACGTGTACACTTCAAGTCGAACGTCCAGCATATCAGCTCGGCCACAGACTCCGGGGAGTTATTCGAAAATTCGACCGTCAGCCGCCGTTTGCCCAGGGTTGGCGACGCGGCTTCTATCTGCCAGCCGGCAGACTCCTTATTGATGGCACGCAGCACATCCTCCAGGCACTCGTCCTTGAAACGGATGTTGCTGGTGTAGCGGTCAAAGAGCTCCGGATTCTCCGTCTCGCTGACGAGCAGACTGCCCCCCTGCAAGATAACCGTTTCTCCCGCCTCTACAAAGACCGTCTGTTCCTCTTGTTTCAGCAGCACCTTCACCTTCCCGCGCTTCACGGACAAGCTGAAGGGGACCCCTTCATTGCTCCTGACATTGAAAGCCGTGCCCAGTACCTCCACACGCACCCTTGCCGTCTCAATCGTAAAAGCCTGCTCGGGTTTCTTTGCCACATCAAAGAAGGCTTCGCCCTGCAGGTTCACTTCCCGCTTGTCTTCCGCAAAATGTTCAGGATACTTCAGCGTGCTTTCCTGCGCCAGATATACCACCGAACCGTCTTCAAGGGTCTTGACCAGTGTGGGCTTCTCCCGGTTCTCCTCCGTCAGCAAGCTACGACTGTCCCCACCTTGTTCCGGTACGGCCCACCATGCGGCAAAACATACGATTCCGGCAATCACGGCTGCCGAAACGCTCCCCCACTTGAGGTAAAGCCTGCGGTGCGTTGCCGAAGCGTGTTCCGCATCTGCCGGCAGCAGGCAGTCCGTTTCGAAGCGGGCATAAAGCCGTACCCATGCCTCGTCGGTCCTTGTCTTCTTTTTATCTACTTCCATCATTGTGTCCGGATATAATTATCAATTTCATTTCGTAAGGTTCGGAGTACCTTGGTCATTTCCGCTTCCACCGTCTTGACGGACAACGAAAGCGACAAGGCAATCTCTGCATATTTCTTCCCCTCCATGCGGTGCATCCTGAAAATCTGCTGCCGGCGCCGGGGCTGCTTGTCGAGCGTATGCCGGATGAGAGTCCGTAGTTCCTCGTACTCCAAATGCGCGTGGGGGTCGGACGAATAGCCCGGCCCGGACTCCGTACGGACAGATGCCCGATAGCGCTCCTTGACCTCCTGATGCTCACAAAACTGCACGGCTTCATTTCTCACAGAACGGTAGAGATAGCTTTTCACGGACTGGAATACTTGTAACCGCTCCCGGTTCTTCCACAGCACGTAGAACAGCTCCTCCACAATTTCCTCGGCAGACGCCGTATCACCCGTGATGCCCGCAGCATACCAGCAAAGAGGGGAATAATACCGGCGGAAGATTCCTTCGAACGCCTTTATATCGCCCTCCTTTATTCTGGCCAGTATCATCAGTTCGTCCAGCATACACGGTGTTTTTTCTCGGTTGCTCCAAATATAAGGAAAACTATCAGATAATCAATTGGATTGTTTCCGCAATTTATTGACTGCATTCTCCAGGGATTCCGTAGGTTCTATGATATTGTAGTTCCTCCAGAAGTCTTCGTTCCAATACTCATCCACCAGGTCGTAGAATACCTGCTTCCGTTTGAAGGTGTTCTTGTTGGAGATGCCGGAGAGAGGGCTTTCCGTCCTGTCGGTCACCACCATTTCGGAGAAAGCGGTGTAGCTGGAGGAGAACAGTCTTTTTTTCCAGTCGCATTTAAAGCGGATGACATTCCGTATATAGTTCAGGTAAGTCTTGGTCCCCTGCTGCTTGTAGGTCACCAGATAGGCGACTTCCTGCGGGCGGAACCGCAAGCCGACGGGCTTCTTATGCAGAATGGCCTCCACTGCCTTCACCCGGTTTGCCATGTCCAGGCCAAACTCGGCACGTGTAAAGGAGAGCCGTTCGTAGTCTATATACAGTTTCCCGATGAACAAGGCATACATCAGGCTGACCCGCGGACGGAAGCTGACTACATACTGCATGCGGTTATCCAGATTGACGGGGTCCTCCATACGGAATTCATAATAGTCCAGATTGTCCGTGCTCAACAGCGCATCGCCATTCTTCACAATGTCCAGATAAAGGGACAAATTGGGGCCTCCCACCACTTTCACAGCCAGCGTGTCACTCTGCTTTTGGCTCAGCAGGCGGCGGCCTTTCAGCAGCTGCACCTTGTCGCGGTCCACATCGCGGGAGTTATAATCCGTCTTATAGACATCCATCACTGCCTCGGACACGCTGATATAGCGGCGGCGCTTCTGCACGGTTTCCCGATAGAAGGCGGTCAGCATGTTGTCATTGCCAGAATAGTTTACTGGAATTTTCTTGATGGCCTCTTCCACTATGACGCGGGGATTATTGCCATAGACCACAATCTCGCTCAAAAGATTGGGAGCCGGTATCATCCAGATGGTCAGCCCGCCCGTTTTTTCAAGTTCTTCCAGAGAGAGGTGTGTAGTGAGATAGCCGATATGGGAGACTTCCAGTCCACGGAAAGCTTCCGCTTCCGCTACTTTCAAGGAGAATGTGCCGTCGGCATTGGTCACCGTTCCGATATTGTTGCCGACAACAGAGACGTTCACGTTTTCGAGTTTCTTCCTGCTGTCCTTATTCTTGACCGTACCGGTGATGACGAGCTCGTTCACTGCCGCGTCCTGCGCCATCAACGGGGTGATACCCGAAGATAAGAATGCAAACAAACACCCAAGTGTAAATCCTACAAAGTTTTTCATAAGGCATGTTTTTAAGGGGTTTCTATTAATAAGAGCGGTGAGAAAGATAAAACCCTATGGAATGGAGAGAAAAACACCAAAAAAGTAGTACGTTGATAATCAGAGAGAAATTTTGCCAAGACATTGCCATAGGTTTGGCAAAACTTTGCCATGCCTATGGCAAAAGTTTGCCAACGCGGTGGCAAAGTCTTGCCAATAGTAAGGCAAAACCTTGTCAAACTGTTGGCAATAGCTTAGTTGAATTGTTGGGGCTTCCGCTGGCTCAGAATAACGTAGATGATGACCGGCGCACCGATAATGGGCGTGACGGCATTCAAGGGGATAATACCCGCTTCGCCGGGCAAGACGCAAATCAAGTTGCAAAGCAGTGCCACTGCACCGCCACTCAGGATGGTGACCGGCAATAGGGAATTGTGATTGGCTGTCCCCAATATCATGCGGGCCACATGCGGCACGGCCAGGCCGATAAAGGCGACCGGACCACAGAAGGCGGTGGTGACAGCCGTCAAGAGCCCGGTGATAATCAAAAGCCAGTTGCGCACACGGCGGATATTTACACCTAGATTTTCGGCATAGCGCTCTCCCAGCAACAAGGCGTTCAGGGGCTTTATCAACAATAATGAGCCGAACAGTCCCACAATGGTGACCAGCGCAAAGGCCGGCATCTGCTGTAGGGAAACTCCACCGAAGTTGCCCAGCCCCCATATCATATAGGACTGCACCCCCTCTGCCGTAGCAAAGAAGTTCAGCAGGGCAATGGCCGAAGAAGCGATGTAGCCTATCATGATACCCGTTATCAGCAGCATGACATTGCTCTTTATCAGCGTGGAAAAGAAAAGGATAAGTGCCATAATCAGCATGGCTCCGATAAATGCGCCAAGCAGTACGGAGAAGAAGCCGGACAGACTGAACACCCCTGCCGTGATGCTGCCGCCAAACAGCAGCATGACGAAGGCCACTCCCAGACTTGCCCCGGCGTTGATGCCCAGAATGGATGGTCCTGCCAGCGGATTCTTGAAAGCCGTCTGCAACATCAGTCCGCAGACAGCCAATGCGCCACCGCAAAGCAGCGCCGTCAGCGCTTGGGGCAAACGGGATTCCCAAAGGATGAAGCTCCAGCTTGCCTTCTCCCCCTCTCCACCGAGCAGGATACGGAAAACATCGGCAGGCGGAATCGAAACCGACCCCACCAGCAGATTGCCCGCAAAAAGCAATAAGATTACTACTCCCAGCCCGATACCATATTTCCAGCCTTTACTCATAGTTACATTATTTAGCACACAGAGACACGGAGGCACAGAGTTTTCTATTACTTTCACAAAAGTTCCGTATCTCTGTGTTCATCACTCCTTCAGTCTGCAAAAATAGCGCAAGCCTCCCAAATCTCCTATTTCGGGATGCAGAATCTGTATTAGGTCGGATAACAAATAATCGGGACGGAACGGAGTCTCCTCGTAGAAAGGAACTTTCGCCGTATTACAACCATAGACATTCCGGGTCTTGAAAGCCTTAAAACCGGTGTAGCCGATATAATCCGCCTCCAAATCAGCGTAGGTCATATCGCGGTCACGGTTGTACTTCACCAACCAGACGTCGGCATCGCCCGCCTTGTCGAAAACGGTCTCGAAAGCCAGAGGAACAGAGCCGCTGTGGGTATCGTCGGCAAAGGCGTAACGCCCGCAAGCATCCTGAAAAAGCCTTCCTATGGTGCTACGCCCTCCCGGTACGTACCATGCCGAGCCACTTTTCAACTCACTGACAACGGAGAACGAGGTGGATGAAAGTTGCGCACGCATCTTGAGGCGTTGGTAACAACTGTCCACTTCAGCAAAAAGGCTGTCGGCTTGTGGCGCAACCCCGAAGAGCAGTCCGTAGAAACGCATCCACTCGGCACGTCCCAAAGCGGAGGTTTCCATGTAGTCGGCACATTCGATGATGGGAATATCCAGTTTCTCGATACGGCCATAACCGCCACTGTTCTCGAACGGAGACAGAAGGATGGCATCGGGATGCAGGTCGATGATGCGCTCCATATCGGGATTCATACCGTCGCCACAATCGGCGATGGCACCCCGGCGGCAGGCTTCGTGCACGGCGGGTAGTTTGATGTACTTCAAGTCACAGACACCGCCGATGCTACCAAACACACCCAGATTATCCATCAGTCCGCAGTGGACGGAAGAGTAGATGACTGATTTGGAGAGTGGGGTACGTACCACAGTACCTGCCGGAAGATGTGCCGGGAGTTCGCGGTCTTTCGGGACCAGTATATAGGTATGTAGCGTGTGCAACGTATCCCAAGGATTGCGCAAGGTGGCAAGGGTATAGCCGGGATAGGACATTAAGGTAAGATTCTCTGCATAACGTAAGGGAATGGTGTCACCGTTGGCCAAAGCAGAGGCAGTCTTGCTCCTTCCCCCACAGGAGGAAAGAAACAAGACTGCGAACAGACAGATAAGTAAACTATTTCTTTTCATTGATATTAATTGAAGAAGATAGCAGAATTAGGATTCATACCTCCTGCATCGAACTGCTCTATAAAGGTACCGTCTTTCTTGAAACGATAAATGGTGCCGTTCGTGGTATATTCAGAAGTACCAATATAGAAATCACCGTTATTATCATTTACTTCCAACATATAAATCGTAGAAGTTTTCAACTTTTCCGGTATATCCTTCAAGAAAGAAGCTTCATCCATCTTTCCAGTCTTTATATTATAAGTAAAAAAAGAAGCGGTAGGATTGGTGTAATTTGAATAAGTCAAATAGAGAATATCATCAGTAGCACACATACGGGTGGCACTGCCTAATTCCGTCACCTTATTGTTGGCAGCAGGGTCTATCATCTGTAATGAATAGCCAATATCAACATAATTACCCCATGAAATCAAAAAAACCTTATCATCCTCTTCAACCAAAGCATTGGGGTTCAAACCTACCGTCAACGTCTCTTTCAACTTGAAAGTACGCAAATCTATCACCTTTACGTCATTGTGATAAGTGCTCCAATCAGCAGTACAGCTATTCGCCACATAAAGCATATCCTCGCAGATTGCCACACCTTCCAGATTGTCGCCAAGTCCGGTCAATTTATCCACTACCTCCAACGTTTTCGCATTGATTTTAGCTACAGCTCCTCCGTAGAAGGAAGCATAGATATATCCATCTTCAGCATCGATATAACGAATGCCTGCACTGAGGTCGTTGTCGTCTACAAACGAAACACGTTTCAACTCCACACCCGCAGCATTCAGCTTAGTCAGATAATTGGAACCACTTACAGCTATATATATTTCATCTTCATACTCAATCATACTCTGACCAAGGTCACCCAACTTGGCGTTGTTTTGAGTCTGGTAAATATCACTGATGAAATCCGCATCCTTATTGGGTGCATAAAAGGCAAGTCTTGCGTTATTAGCTCCCCAACCACCCTCGTTCAGAATATAGACACGCGCCTGCGGCAGTGTCACCTTCGACCCGCCGTCATCCAGAGAATCGTCATCGTCGTCA
>ERZ1106943.232-NODE-232-length-78087-cov-8.387328_pt1 | contig 78087 bp, 129 predicted proteins | sample MGYA00403671_ERZ1106943 | MGnify/ENA primary metagenome ERZ1106943 (study PRJEB35170, sample SAMEA104062427) | human gut metagenome | biome: human gut; feature: human-associated habitat; material: faeces | place: Denmark | collected 2012-06-14 ...
TTTCCAAAATAGAGTTCCAGAGAACAATCGTTGGTTTAGCGGACTGACAGGTTGGGTAACGTCATTGGGAGACTCAATTCCAATATCCGGAAAATGGTTCAGTGGAATCCTGGGATATGTAACAGCATTAGGAGATTCAATCCCTACATCTGGAAAATGGTTCAGTGGAATTTTAGGATATGTTAATCAGGTTCAGAAACAATCTGGAGTATCGCTAATTCTTTCAGGGATAACAGCATTTATTTCAAGCATAGTTTCAGGTACTAAAAAATCCACAGGCGGAGCCTTTTATGGTGGAAGATGGCATGATATACCACAGTTTAGCAGTGGAGGAGTTATTACAAAAGACTTCATGTCAAGCTTTAGCGCCATCCCACGATATGCAGGTGGTACTGTAAATGCAGGCTCAATGTTTATTGCAGGAGAAGCCGGACCAGAGCTTGTTGGACATGTAGGTGGCAGGACAGAGGTCTTAAACCAGTCACAACTTGCAAGTGTAATGCAGAGCGCCGTAGCGAGTGGAATGGAAGCAGTTATGGCACGTTACGGTGGAAATGGTGGAGGAAATGGAAATGTGACAGTTAATGTTGTTCTTCAGGGCGATGCAAAGAAGATCTTTGAGGTTGTCAAAAAGGAAAACAACAGCAGAGTCATACAGACAGGCAAGGCGCAACTTTTAACGTAAAGGAGGGAAACAATGCAATGGATGGCCCAGTAAAAACCGTAATCATAAGTGGATTGAAGCTGAAAGTTAAAGATCTGACGGTAACAGATAACATCATCTGGAGCCGCAATACGGGGCGAGTTGCGTCTGGTGATATGGAGGGTGACATCATAGCAAAGAAAATTAAGTTAAATATTGTGCTAGCACCTTTGGATGATAAAGAAGCAGTAGCTTTTGCTGCTGCAATAGAACCACCATTTTTTCCGATCACTTTCCGAAATCCGAAGTCTGGGAAAACAGAAACACTCAAATTTAATGTTGGAACACCGACATATCCAGTCTATTCGTATGCTGATGGACTGCCTAGATATGTTGGTGTTGCTGCAAATTTTATTGAAAAATGAGGTATCAAAATGAAGATGTCAAATAGAACACTGGTAAAGACAATCAATGGACTTTTATCGTTTAAAAACAATGGTGTAAGGAAGCCAATTAAGGTGATTTACGCAATCAACCGCAATATTGAAGCACTTGACAAAGCTGCGATTCCTTTCCAAGAATCAAGAAATGAATTGATTGAAAAGTACTGCGATAAAAAGAAAAATGGTGACATTGTGCCCAAAAAGGGAATGGAGCAAAACCTAGAATCAGAGTTGGGCGAATTACTGGATGGAATTGAAGTTGACGTAGACATTTACAAGATTCCAATTAGTGTGGTTGAGAATATAGAAGCATCAGAGCTTGAATTTGAAGCGATTAACATGATGCTAGAGAAGAGCGAGGTGGAAAAAGCATGACATATGATTATATGGTGAAACAAGATGGGCAGTTTTATAAACCTGGTCAAGATGTGCCAGATATGGGTACATTGGTATGTACGTCTGCGCAAGGCAATGTACGCAGTTATGAGGGACTTGTTAAGGATGTTGACAAACTACCCACGTATGTTGCGACAGGCAGCTCTTTCCTAGCGAGCGATACTGGCGATTATTATAAATTCGAAGAGTCAACGGCAACTTGGAACAAGATTTAAGGAGTAAATATGAAACCAGAAGACGTCATTGGTATTTTAAATCGTAAGGTTCAGAACGCAACTGTAACGGAAGATCAAATTGATGCGGCTGTTGAAAAGTATCATAAGACTCATCCGTTGGAAACTGACAAAACACTCACTGTTCCTGGTGCTTTTGCAGATGCAAAGGCGGTTGGAGATGGATTGAGCAAAAAAGTAGCAGGAAAAGGAATAACTTTGTACTATGACACAGAAAAACAGTGCGCAGCCATTAAATTTGATGAACAAGGTTAGGTGATCATTATGGGATTATGGACGGAATATAAGAAAAAAACGGCTGTAAAATCCACAGATACTTTTCTTGTGTATGACAACGCAGAAGGCGTAATGCAGGTTGATGGATCAAATGTAAAAGAATCTTTTAGAGATGCTACAGATACCACATTGTCACAAGCAGACACGCCAGCCGATGCAAAAGCAGTTGGGGATAGATTCGCAAAGGTTGAAAAGAAGAATACAGAACAGGACACAGCACTAAAAACAAAGGCCGATGGTACTGGCATAGAATTTTTCTTCGACTCAGCCAAAGGATGTTTGGCTGCAAGGATAACAAAGTAGAGGAGGAAGGTGTATGGCTGACAAAATAATATATCTTGCAAATCGGGAAGATGTGGAAAAATTAAAGGCTACATCAAAAACTCAAGAGACTAATATAGCGGATTTAACAAAGGAACTTGCAAAGAAAGCAAATGGTCAGGGAATCACTTTGAGTATAAATGAAAGTGGTGGACTGAGAGTAATGTATGACGATGGAAAGTGAGGATAAAAAATGGCAGCAGTGGCAGTAGATGTGGCAATGGAGTCAACATCACAAGAAATTTTAAATCTTTTAAAAACAGTAAAAACACTAGTAACAGATGTTTCGAAATTTGATTGGAAGAATTTCTGGGAACAAACAGCAACAGACGAGGTTTTCTCAACAAAGTTTTATTACTATGAGACGAGTACCAGCCCAAACGGTGAAAAGTTGAATGCGTCGGTTGGATTAACAGCTGTGCCTTCGACGGAAACTGTAAAGGGGCAGGATGATTTTGCAAATCATAGTGCTTTTCAGACGATTGATTGTAATTTTGTGATTGATGAGCAGGAGAATAAGACTCCAGTAGCAATTAAAGGCGGTAACGGATATTCCGATATCGGAAAAGTAGATGTTGGAGTTATGGTTCCATTAACTTATTGGGGCATTCAAAAATTTGACACATATTACATTGTGCATTTTGCAACGAAGCCGCATCCTGAATTGGAGTGCACAACAGTTACACCATGGTGCAATAAAGAACTCGGTTATGGCATTTTGACAAAATACTATGCAGGACAAATTGACGGGATTTTATATTCATCATCTGGAAATGCAATTTATAACTTTGTTTCAGCCCAGTCTGGAAATACTGAGCTGCAGAAGAAAGGAACAGGATATCATGGCTCTGGATCAGAGCGAACGGCATATCTGCTGTGTATGCTATGGATGAAGTATGCAACAAAAAATAGTCAGAAAGTCTTTCAAGGATGTGTTTCATATAGTGCGCAAACTAAAGTTGCACAGACTGGAGAAAAAGTTAATTATGTTGTAATTCCAACAGCGCAGGCAAATAGCTTTTATGTTGGCACGACAGTATCCATCGGAGATGCAACTGGTCACACAGACAATCTGGATCGTGGACAGGCATACATGCGAAATATCGCAGATAAAGTCAAAATAACAGCTATCGAAGTAATATCTGGAACAGATAACAGTAGAGTATATGTTGGCAAGCAAAATATGACAATTACAGAAGATACATATATATCATCAATGCCATTACATGCAGGACAAACCGACAAGGTGCTTGGAGTGGATGGATATATCAAGAATGATGGCAAACATGCATTCAAACTTGGTGGTATTGAAGATATGGTTGGTGCATATTATATCTCAATGAACGAGTTGTGGAACAAGACCACAGCAACAACAGTTGACTACTACGTTAGAGGCACTGCTGCATGGTCAAGCACTGCCGCGAACTGGACAAAAATCGCAACTGTAGATCTTGAAACAACCGATGATTTTTGGATTGGCGACATTGATATAGACTTGTCTACAGGTGTTATATGGTTCAAGAGCAAGGGTTCAGGAGATTCGGTCGGTGTTGGCGACAGACAATATAATGGTGGTGATGGAACAGGTTGGCGCGAAGCGCTAAGGCGCGGCAGTCTCGGGGGCTGGTCGGCTGCCGGGTTCTCCTTCGCGAATCTCGGGCTCGTCGTGGCGTCTGCGATCTGGTACTGCGCTCTCTGCGTTTAATTCCGAACCTTTTAGGGGTGAATTTTGCACAAGCAAAAGAGGGGGCTGCCCCTCTAAATAGTATACAGAAATAATTTTAAAATAGGACTTGTCACACACGGGCGCGGCAATCTCAGGAACAGGTCGAATGCCGGATTCTCCTACGCGAATCTCAGGAACGACGTGACGAATGCGAACTGGAACTACGCTCTCTGCTTTTATATGTCTGACGGGACAAAATAGTACGTTGGTACTTAGTGTGGCATTTCGCGGATGTAATTCCGTTGTTGTGTAAGCAACACTTAAATAGGCAACAAAAAGGGAATCGGAATGCCGACGGACATTCTGATAACTTATGTGAAAGACATAGGTTGGGGCTAGTAGACATCCGAACGTCCCTCGGAATTTAAACGATATTTACAAAAAAAGGATAAAAATACTTGAAACGTTGTTGTAAAAGAATAGATATAACTAACAGAATATTGATTGAACGAGCAGTAAGAGATTGCATAAGTGGAAAGATGAACCGAGGGGACACTATAAGAATGTTCTCAGAGTACTCAAAGTTGCCATGTGAAATCATAAAAAAGATCTGCAAAGAGCACTTCATGATGGAAGGATTGATCAATACTGTTATAGACGGTATACAACAAGAGATTATCGAAAAGAAATATATTGTAAAGCCAATTCGTTACAGATACCAAGTTGATAAGTGTAACGGAAAGGTTAGAAAGATAGGAATACAAGATGTAAAGCAACAGATATACGACTATATAGCTGTATATGCAATGGAAGAATTATTCCGAAAGAAAATAGGCTTTTACCAATGCGGAGCATTAAAGAACAAGGGATGCGAATTTGGCGCAAAAGCAATTAAGAAATGGGTAGACAACCATGATATAAGATGGGGATGGCAAGCAGATATCAGGCATTATTACGAAACCATACCTAAAGGTAAATTAAAAGAACTACTAAGGCGAGATGTATATAACGACGATGTTATACATCTCGTTTTCTTCTTAATTGATTCGTTTGAGGGTGGATTATCAATCGGTTCATACCTTAGCCAATATCTTGCAAATTATTACATGTCATATGCGTGTCATTATGTTAATGAGCAGGTATGCAAATTAAGAAAACATAGGAATGGAGCTGCTAGTCGTGTCAATCTTGTATCTCATGCTTTGTTTCAAATGGACGATATACTAATTGTTTCGAAAAGCTTGAAGGATTTAAAGATGGCAGTAAAAAGATTTTCGAATTATATTTCGGATTTTTTAGGGCTAGAAATTAAGGAAACGTCAAAATTCATTGATCTGAGTGTTACATACATTGATATTTTAGGAAGAAAAATATCAAGAAGAAGTCTTACTGTACGCTCATCAATTTTTTTGAGATTTAGAAGGACTGCAAAGAAGGTAAGAAAAAGAGTCCACCAAAAGAAAGAAGTGCCGCTGTCATTGGCTAAAAGCTATATCGGGCGTTATGGAGCTATTAAACATTCAAACACACAACGTTTTCAACAAAAGTATCATGTCTCGGAAGATATAAAGAGATGTAAAGAAATTGTATCCACTCATGAGAGGAGATTAAACAATTATGGAGAAGATGAGATTTACGCTGCCACAGTTAAGTGCAGCATTCTATCCGCTTGAAAAAGGAATGGATGTAGTCATTTGTACAGATGAGCGGAAGATTACGATTGATGGTCCAGAAAACGGTAGTGAGACGATGTATGAGTATGATGGCAATATATTCAGGACATTTAAGTTGACGCAAGAGGAGATTATTCAGGCCCCAGAGCAATATCTTGATTACGAAGGCGATACAGAGCCAAGCGAAGAAATGACAAGATATGCAACAGAAATGATAGACGCATATACCTTGCAGCTGATCGAGGAAGGAGTACTGGCATGAGAAGCTTAGTAGAGAGTTTAAAAAGACTGTACAAAAGTGGAAAAGTGTCGGCAGAAAAGATTAAAGGGATGAAGATTCTCACAGAAGAAGAAAAAAGATACATCCTCGGAGAATAAAAAATAAAGCAAATATCTAGCACGGAGTATACCGTGCTAGAGAAAGGAAATCGTCATGTATCAGGTATCAGAAGCATTAGATAAAGTTATATCAGGCAGCGGAAGAACGTTCCGTGCAAAGCTAAACGGAATATCAGAAGGAATCCAAGAGATAGTTCAAACAAATTTTTCAACCCCTGATAGCTATTTTTATGTGGGTGGAGCTACAGCTTCCAAAATAGAAGTATCTATGTTTACAAAGTCGCAAGATTTTGTAAAAGGTACGGAAGTAAGACTTGAAATAGGAGCAACAGCTGATGGCACTATAGAATGGATACCAATGGGGTATTTTACGATAAAAGAGCAAAAAAAAGACCGAAATCTGCTTACTTTTACAGCATATGACAGGCTAGAGTCAAAGTTAGCTAAAGCATATAAAAGTAAGATCGTGAAGTATCCAGTAGAAAGCAAAGAATTTTTGGCTGATATAAGCGAACAGACAGGTGTCGAGTTTGACACAAGCAAATTATCTGATAGCCTGATGATAGATAAAATATTGACGGTTAACGACCAGTCGGGAGAAAAAACATACAAAGAGCCGTTTGACGGTTTTACGATGCAACAGGTGGTTGGATATATCGCACAACTCCATGGTACATTTGCTATATGCGATAGAAACGGAAAAGTAACGTTTAGATGGTATGGAGCGTTAGCAACTGACCACCCAGGAAAGATAGGAGATACAGCAGGTAGCTATTTAGAAGACCAAAACTTATCATTTATCTATAATACAATCGAATTTTTAAAAGAATCACACACATATCTAATTAAGACCAATAGATATTTTGATGATCTGCTACAATCAGAAACGATGTGTCAAATTTCAGGCATCAGCTGTGATACAGAGAACAATCATTATGAATCAGGAACAAATATAAATACAAATTTAAGCAATCCAGTAATGACACAGGAATGGCTCGATAAAATCCTTGAAAAAATAAAGGATACGAGGTATTATCCAGTGTCATTTTCGTTTATGGGAGATCCGAGACTTGACGTAGGTGATGTCGTTACAATAGTTGATGCTAAAAATAATCTTATAGATGTTCCAGTGATGCAGCACACCATTACATTTGATGGTGGCTTACTGTCAGAAGTGGCATCCTATGGATTTGAAGAAAAAGAGGTGAAAAGTCCATCTGAAATAGCGTTGCAACGAGTTAAAGATGACATTCTCAGCCTTCAAGAAATTACGGCAAAAAAAGCCACATTCAATCAATTAAACGCTATAGATGCAAAGATCACCAACTTGCAGGCAAGCACAATCACGGTAAATGATGCAAATATATTATTTGCCAGACTTGATAAAGCAAATATTCAGCAGGGTTGGATAACAAGTGTAATGATTGGTGATGCGCAAATTACCAATGCAAAAATTCAGGATATGTCTGCTGATAAAATAACAGCAGGCGTTATAGATGCCTCAGAGGTCTCTATCATCAATTTAGATGCTGCCAGTATCACCACAGGCACTATTACTGGACTAGATGCATTTTTTAATAAAACCTTTAAGGTAATTAGTCCAACGTCAGATACAGAGGAATTTATAATTAGTGCAACGCCAGAAAGTGTTGTGATCGGTACGAGAATGAAATCTGGTGAACTATATTTGCAAAAAGCAATGATAAGCATTGGTGATGAAGATATGGCTATAATAACAAAAGGCTATTTACGTTTAACTGGTTCACAACACCTAAGCCTTACATCAGCGAATGATATAGTGTTATTTCCTGGTGTGTCAAATGATGATAAAAATGTATACATCAACGATGGCTCAACCAATAACGCAATATTGCATGTTGGAAACTTTGAAAATTTAATAACAACAGTTGAAAATTCCAGAAACTCAAAAAAATTGAGCGGAATGGAAATAGTTGATTCCTCAAAGAATATTTCGAACGCAATTCCGTGGATTGACCAGACTGGTGTGATGGAGATTGGAAAATATTTGGATTTTCATGAGTGGAACGCAGATACTAGTGACTTCAGCGCCAGGTTGGAAGTTTTTGAAAAATCGTTACGAATAACCGCAGGAATAACTACTGCGCTAGACCTTAATGGAGTTGGGAATGCATCATATATAAAATTTAGTGGAAGTGGAACAACGCTAGGATGGATTGGCTTAAACAGGAAAGATGGATCACTGATGCTGTACGACAGCAGCGGAAAAGAATATCGCATATTAGACGAGACATCTATATCGTTTGGAACAGCAGAGCCGATTAGCAATGGAAGAAAAGGCGATATCTATATTCAGACATCTGATAGTGGAAATGGATGGAAAAAAGCTGTTGCAATTTATTATTATTCCAACTGAAATGATAGGGAACACCCTATCATTTCAAATTATTAAGATAAGAATCTTTTCTCTCGCAAACAGATTGCTTTGCTTGCTGTATTGATTCTTCTAAATGTTTCAAGTCAGGCTCTATAAAAGCGTCTTTAACCTCGCCGCGTGCCTGCCGAATCAGAAAATTGTCGAGATATGCTTGAGCTGACGTTATACGGTCAGCAAGCGGCAACTTGTTCAATGCCGTAAGCATATCAAGCTGTGCGTGCCAATCAGAACCAGTATCACAAAAGACATTGTAATACAGACGTTTCAGATACTCGGCGTCTTCATGTTTTAAGTATTCCTGCAGAGCAGACAGTGTCTCACTATCTTTTTTAGGGCGATAAATACGCTCATATTTGTTAGGATCATAGATAGCCATAAGACATTTTTCTGCATCGACACCACATCTGTCAAACCACTCTAGCAGCGCTGGGAAGTCTGGTGCACCAAGACCATTCTCCCAATTTTTAATCGTCCCTACACTCTTTCCGAGTGCTTTTGCCAAATCCATTTGTGACAATCCTGCGCTTTTGCGCACATAAATAATGACTTTTACAAGCCGTTCAGTATCAGCTACTCGATTTCTCATGTCAAAAACCACCCTTCATATTCGTTCAAAATGTCATTTTTACAATAAATTGTACTTTAGCAAAAACAAAAAGTATAATTTATTGGCTACATCAAACAAAAGGTAAAGTCAAAGTTTTCTGGCACTTAAAAGTTTGGAAAATAGCCAAAAAACTTTGACCGAAAAAAATGTGAACAAAGTCAATACAATTGTAGTCACCAGTGCTATTATCTATACCATAGCAGAAAAGAGAAAGGAGGCTACTAATGATGACAGTTTACAACTGCAAAGTAACAGAGTCAATGGTTAATTTTGCCATTATTCATGGCAAATTACTAGACAATTTTACAACATTAGACTGCTTGGAGAGTGATTTTTGTTCAAACACCATCGAGACAAGCCGCCTGAGTGGAGTAAAGGATGAAATACCAATCGCTGTTGCAAAGGATAGAATCGGTGCTTTAAAGCACCAGGATGAAGTGACAGCGATCGGAGAGTGGCGAAGCAAGAATTATTACACCAGTGACGGCAAGAGACATGTACAGCAGTACTTTCTGGTTCGTGAAATCAAAGTAGAAAGTGGGGAACATCGAAACCAAATTACATTGACTGGGTATTTATGCAGCAAGCCGATATATCGCACAACACCATTAAAAAAGGAGTTATGTGAACTTATAGTTGCTGTAAATCGTTCATATGGCAAGAGCGATTATTTACATTGTATTGCTTGGAATCAGCTTGCTCGAAAGGCATCAAATTTAAAGGTTGGGGACAAAATTAGACTGTCTGGAAGAATCCAGAGCAGAACGTATATTAAAAGAGAACATGAAACAGAAATGGTTAAAGTTGCATACGAAATTTCTGTGGATGCATTTGCAAAGGAAAGGTGATTATATGTGTGATGTGGTTAGACGTTTTTTAGATAGTATTGCAGAGCTAAAAGGCAACGAATATGTAAAAAGAGCGATTACGTATATGTCCACGTTCATTCCAGAAGGAAAACGTAACGAAATGGAATTGCTTGATTTTTTGTATCAGCTAACAGATAGAGACGATGTAAAGAAATATCGTTGTGAGCTGATCGCACAGGCAATGACGAGAGAATAGAGGAAAGAGAGGGCAATGAATGGTAGAAAGCAGAACTGAAAAGGAGATTGATGCAGATGTTAAAGAAGCAATGAAGAAGTACTACAAGAAAAAAATCAGAGAGATCTTGAGGAATGAGGAAAGACTAAGCACAATTAGAATTGTTTATTATATCTTGACAAAATAAAAAGAGGGCATCCAGTAATGGGTGTCCTCTTAATGTTTTACTGGGCTGAAACAATTTTATCATTCTGCTCTAAGATATCAGACGCATCTTTCCATGCATAGTTAATTTGAATCGTACTTGGAGTAGCAGCATCTTTACCGTAATCACAAGAATGGATTGATAAGATGCAGGTTTTTGTTTCCCAAACAGTAAAATGACCATCATAGAGATTAAATATAAACGAATCACCTTTAGTCGAGAAAGAATCTTCGTCATAATCCTGTGAAGGTTCGCCATAAGTAGCTGTTAATTGCTCTTTTAAATCATTTGCCATTGGGCTAACATCATTTGTACTAAATTCGTATGTAACACCGTACAGCATAGCATTTGCCACATTATAGTCAATTACACCGTCTGCTGAAGGGCAAACAAAATACGCATATACAGAAGATGTTGTATATCCAAAGGCTGGCTGCTGATAGTTTGAAGCGAAAGCACTTGCCATAAAACCAGTCGAATCATAGTCAACACCAGTAATTCCACCATAGATAATATCATCAACTGAATAGACAGGAAGCGCCTGATCTATAGATGCTTGGAGGTTAAGTTCTGGTGTTAAGCTCTGCACACTCGCAAAATTTGTTCCCCAAGGGATATCCTTGAACAGGATATCACCGTCTGGGAGTTCTGCCTCGGTTTCTGCCTCAGAACTCTCTTCCTCATCACCCTCAAGCAATTCATTATATAGTTTAAGAAGATCGTTGTAGTCTTTGAGCAATTCATTATACTTTGCTTCATAATCAATAGTTTCTGCTTCTGTCTCCACTTCGCTTTCTGCAAATACTGGCACTGCTTGCAATGCCATACAACTACACAGTACAGCTACAAATCTCTTTTTCATGTCCTTTTCTTCCTTTCTTTTTGTGCTTGTGTTGCACTATGTAAATAGTATAAACAGGTTTTGACAAAATAGCAACTAGAAATTCACCTTGCATGTAAAACAAATGGGTATCCGCATTACGGATACCCACTGTCTGGTTAATTAGTTTTGTTTGTTGTTGGTGTTTGGAGGAAAGATGATGTCTTTTCCTGCGAGAAGAGTATCAAGCACTTGTTCCAATTTCTCCCAGTCTGAATCCTTCATTTGCGCAAGATAAAGGATTAAACGTTTTTTGAAATTTTCGTCACCTGCTATTGCAAGCGTGCTAAGAAATGATTCAATCTCTTCTGATGGTGTAATGTCCTTAAACATATTGCCTTCTCCAGTAAGGAGCCAAGTTTCATTGACAGCATATTCCTTGCAAATGTTTGTGATAACAGGATTTGAAGGAACAATTCTTCCACTTTCATATTGAGCTATCGTATTACGCGCAACACCAATTTTAGAGCCAAATTCCTCTTGCGTCATTCCAAGCTCCTGCCTTAATAATTTAAATCTTGTTTTCATTGCATTTTTCGCCTCCTTTCACTTTGCATTGTACCACATAACAATAAAGAAGTCAAATAAAAAAGTCTGTAAAACAACAAAAAATATAACAAAAACAACAAAAAAAGTCTTGACAATGTAATGTTAAAGACGTATACTGTTCTCAGAAACAACAAAAAGCACATTGAAAACTAAACAGAAAGGAGTCGAAACATGGAACTCTTGAGAATTAACTACGAGTCAGAGCAGCCGACTGTATCGGCAAGAGAACTACATGAGGGATTGGGTATCAATACAAAGTTTTCTACATGGTTTCCACGTATGTGTGAATATGGTTTTGAGCCAGAAAGAGATTTCAAAAAGTGCTACCCAAATTTGGGTAGCGGTTCCAATGGAGGTCAAAATGCAACTGACTATCAAATCTCCATCGACATGGCAAAACAGATCTGCATGATTCAGCGCACTGACAAGGGTAAGCAGTACCGCCAGTATTTCCTTGATCTGGAAAAGGCATGGAATACACCAGAACAGGTGATGGCACGAGCCTTAAAGATTGCCAATAACGAGATTGATAAGCTCAAGGAAGATAATAAGGTACTGATTGCAGACACAGAGCGCATGAAGCCAAAGGAAATCTTTGCAGATGCAGTGGAGTCTAGCAGGACCTCGATCCTGATTGGAGACATGGCAAAACTGATTTGCCAGAATGGTCACGAGATCGGGCAAAACAGACTCTTTGAGTGGATGCGCCAAAATGACTATCTTATTAAAAGTGGCGGCAGTAAAAATATGCCGACACAGAAGGCGATGGAACAGAAACTCTTTGAAGTTAAGGAGCGTACCGTTGTGAATCCAGACGGAAGCGTCAGAATCACAAGAACAACGCTTGTAACTGGAAAAGGACAAATCCATTTTATCAACAAGTTCGCCAGGATGAAGGCAGAAATGATAGCAGAAATTACATAAGAGAGGAACAAACAATGTTTGACATTAACAAGTTTGTAGTACTTAAAGATTGCATGTACTACGAGGGAATGCATAAGTATTACATATTCCAGTTTGATAGTGCATACACACTACTTGCTGACACAAACAGAGCAATCTTGTACAGAGCAGAAAGCTTTGCTGACATGATTAGCTACATTGAAAGAACGGAAACATGTAGAAAGGAGGTGCAGGCGTGATGACAGATAAAAAGGAAAAGCCTAAGACATACCGTTTTTTGACAGAGCAGAAAAAGCGCACTTTGAAGAAGCTGAGTGAAGTGACAAATAGCTACTCCAGTATCCAGAATAACTATTTGCTCGGCTGGATCGAAAACACGGTCACAACATCGTAAGCAAAAAAGAAAAGTTGCAAATATAAATTAAGAGAGGTGATAAAAGATGTTCTGGATGACTAAAAAGATGCCAGATAAGACCGCAGGCTATCTGCTGTGCACAATCAGATGGGGCGAGACTAGACTTACCCATGAGTATTATTGGGGACCAGACCCAAAAAACAAATTTAGATGGTGGGTTTCGAAAGAAGCTTGCCAGGCGAATTTGCCAGATGGCGGATTTGAAGATTCTGGCTATGAAATCGTGGCTTGGGCTAGAATGCCTGAGCCATACAGAAAGGAAATGTATGAATCTAAGAGAAATATTGCCGCATTTGAGTGGAGAAATGAGCAAAGACACGGAGCTGCTGAAAGAAACAGCAAAGCAGGGCGACATTGTTGTGCTGAATGTAAAAATGCCAGATGGAACACCAACAACAGTAAGCGCGGCGATTAAAGCGAAGTACCCACACGTGGTACATATGCAGTATCAAACCGCAAGGGGATATACCGTAAACACATCGTTTGCTTGGAAGAAGCTGTTAATGATAATGCTAAATCCAAACAGTATTGAAGATAATGAAGAAGGAGAGTGATCAACAATTTTTATTTACCATGGGGAAAGCAAAGAGCAATTGCTTGAAACAGCAACACGGCTGCTTCCATGTTTAACAGAAGAACAGCTTGCCTACATTATTGGAATGGAGCAGGCAGAGGAATATAAAGAAAAGGAAGGAGCGAAGGAAGATGATAAATCTGTACTTTGATGCGGAGTTTACAGGATTGCATAAAGACACAACCCTAATAAGTATTGGAATTGTATCTGCAAGCGGTGAATCCTTTTACGCAGAATTTAATGATTTTGCAGATTATCAAATTACACCTTGGATTAAGGAAAATGTATTGTCAAATACAGTGGTAAAGGGCAAGAACAAAGAGCTTGCAGAGTTGCTAGATAAGGAAAACACCGTATTTGTGGTCGGTAGTAAATACGAGGTGCGAGAATCACTTCTTGAATGGCTTAAGCATTTTGAGAGCGATATTCAATTTGTGTCAGATGTATCTCATTACGATTTTGTTTTACTGGTTGATCTTCTGGCAAGTTCCGCATTGGAACTTCCTAATTGCATATCAGCAAGTTGCCACGACATCAATCAGGATATTGCAAGGGTGCTAAGAATTTCTGAAAAGGAAGCGTTTGATTTATCACGCGAACAACTCTTAACAAAGCTGGGGAAGCCACTTCCCAAAGGAGTAAAGCACAATGCGTTGTATGATGCCAAGATCATTCAGGCGATTTATCGCCAGCTCCAATAAGCCTATGAAGCTAACAGAGGAGCAGCGGTTAGAGCTGATTGGACATATCTGTAGAAGAGTGGATGCAATAGCACCAAGGACTGGAAGGACGGCAACAGAAATTAAAAGAATTAGGCAGAAAACCATGAAAGGGTTGATCCAGAGCTTTTTCAGATGAATTTGGTGTAAGGGCAGAACGTTTATGGAAACAAAATGAAACATTGAAATTTAGAGGATGCAGCTTATATGACTTGCACGAGTTCATAGATTGCTACAATCCACCAGAGAAGAAAAGAAAGGAGAGAGCAAATGGTTGTAGTGAACAGCGGAGAAAGTTACCTCGGCGCAGAAATCCGCGAATGGTGCAGCCACTGCAAGGAGCAGGATGCGGTAATGGTAAATGCAAAGTATTACAGCGGTTTCAGAGAGCCGAATGACGGAGCGTTTTACTTTGTTGAGAAAGATGGAGAAAACATTTCAAAGTATAGAGTTGTGCGTGATTTGGTCAAGTCACCACGACTATAAGAAAGGAGACAAACATGAGTAAAGAACTTGAAGCTGCAAGGGCATTAGTAAAAATGCTTGAAGAAAGAGAGCAGAGTAACAAGGTTAAACTGGAAAGCTTAAAAGCCGGAGAAACATTTTGTATTGGAGAGAATGATTATATTGTCCTCGAACAACGCGAAGGAAAAACCAAGGTTATCTCGAAGGATTTTATAGCAGAAGACAGAAAATTTGCAGATGATACAGCGGATTACAAAACATCTGGACTTAGAAAATACATCGAAGCTGAAATCCAGCCAACTATTGAAAATGAAGTTGGAGCAGAGAATCTTGTGGAACACAGAGTTAGCCTTGAGACAGTAGATGGTCAGGATAATTACGGAGAGCTGACTTGTAAGGTTCGCCCGATCACTTTTGACGAGGCTCGACAGTATAACAACTTGATTGTTAATAAGGATTTGAATGATTGGTGGTGGACTTGTACAGCGTGGACTAGTCCAAACCGTGAATACAATCGTTCAATGTCCGTTGTTCTTCCGTCCGGCAGCATCGACAACGACTTTTGCAACAGCTGCTTCGGTGTTCGCCCAGTTTGTATCTTAAAATCTAACATCTTTGTATCGAAAGGAAAATAAATGGCTGAATTAACATTAGAAGCGTTGCAACAACAGTTCAATGATCTAAAGAAAAGAGTAAGCATCTTAGAAGGCAATTCAAAAAGAAAAATTGATGTTGAGCCTAAAGCAGGCAATCAGTTCAAACTTGCAGGGCTAAAATGGAAAATCATTGATGTTCTTGATTTGGGCTGCATGTGCCTTGCAGAAAGATCAGAGTCAACGAGATTTGATCCAGACATAAATGACTGGAGAATCAGTGAACTGCGTCAGCATCTGAATGGTGATCTTCTCAGAAAATTAGAAAATGAAATTGGAGAGGAGAACATTATTAAATTTGAAAGAGATTTGCTATCTGTTGATGGGCAGAATCAATACAGAGCATGTAAAGACAAGGTCTCGCTGCTCACTCTTGACGAATACAGAAAATATAGAAGTCTGATTCCAAATGAAGAGTATTATTGGTGGTTACTTACTCCGTGGAGTACAGGATGCAATGGATATTCTTTAGGGGTGACCGTTGTTCTTCCGTCCGGCTACTTCGACAACAGCAATTGCTACGGCTGCAACGGTGTTCGCCCGGTTTGTATCTTTTCTCCTTCAATCTTTGAATCTAAGGAGAAGTAATTAAGTGGCAGAAGAACTCAGGGTTATTCTTAAAGCAAAAGAGCTGGCAAAGCATACTTTAATAATAACTTCTAATTGTAACCGTTATCCGAAAAAATATAGGTTCTCACTCGTAGATAAAATGCAAAATAAAGCACTTGAAATTTATGAGCATTTATACGAAGCGAACCGAACAGATTTGAGACTTTATCCTAAAGAGCGATCAGAACTCCAGACAAAAGCAATAACAAAATCTGATGAGTTATTGTTCTATATTGAATTGTCAATGGAATTGAACATCATCAACAATAAAAGTACAGAATATTGGTCGAAGATGGTTTCAGATATAAAGCATATGGCAATTGCCTGGAGGACTAAAGACAAAGAAAGATAATAAAATTAGGTTATTTGCTGTTAAGACCGTTGTTCTTCCGTCCGGCAACATCAACAACAACAATTGCAACAACAGCAACGGTGTTCGCCCATTCTGTGTCAAACAGGCCGTCAGAGTAGGCATTAAGCCGAAATCAGCAAAAGATACAAAAAAGCAAATGACCTTTCCGAAGAGGATAAATACAAAGGAATTTTTACTATGGATAAAGATCTTATATGCGATTTTCAAAATTTATACAAAGCATACCGAAAAACAAAATCTGGCAAGAAATTTAATGGAAGTTGTGCGAGATTTCAAACAATGAGTCTTGAAGGGCTTCACATATTGAAAGAACAGCTTGAGAATCAGACGTACAGTATGAACCCGTATAACAAATTCAAAATATATGAGCCGAAAGAGCGAGAAATCAAGTCCTGCGCTTTTAAAGACAAAGTGGTTCAGAATTGTCTGTGTTATACCGTTCTTAGACCAAGGCTACAGTCTCAATTTATTCGAACCAATTATGCAGGCCAGATAGATAAAGGTACTCATTTTGGAATGGATTGCTTGAAAGAACAGATGCTAAGCTTTTACGAAGAATATGGAACAAATGGATGGATTTTAAAGTGCGATATACGAAAATTCTTTTACACCATAGAACATGATCCGGTGAAGGATATAGTAGATTATTATTTCTACGACGAATATACAGTATGGTTAAATCATTTGTTTATTGATAGTGTTGAAAGCCCAGGTCTTCCACTCGGAAATCCTGTTGCACTAATGTATGCGCTTCTTATGCTTGATGGACTTGACCATTTTGTAACTGGTGAGCTTGGAATAGATAAATATGGGCGCTATTCAGATGACTTTTATTTGATATGTTCAAGCAGAAGTTACGCAAAGTGGTGCAAAGAAGCTGTAGAAGCTTTTGTTAGTACCCTTGGCCTATCGTTAAATGGGAAGACACAAATAGTTCCATTCCGTAAGGGAATTTCGTTTTTGGGATTCCATCATTACGTAACAGAAGACGGAAAGTACATCAGGAAAATAAAAGGCGAAAATAAGCGTAAAATCAAGAAGAAATTGAGTAACTGGGCAAAAGCTGTGAAGGCAGGGAAGATGACGTTGACAGAGTTTTATACAAAATATAACGCATGGAAAAATCATGCACTTCACGGGAATTGCAAGAAATTATGCCATTCTATGGACCTTTACGTAGAAGAATTGTTGAAAGGAGTGAGCCAATGAATTATGTAAAAGCCCAATACGAGGGCAGTAAAAGAAGCTATTGTTTTGCAGCAGAGGAAGATTTAAAGCCAGGAGACGAAGCAGTAACTCCAAACGGCACAAAAGTCACAGTAGTAGACGAGCCAGTAGATCTTTCATGGATAGAAGCCTACGGAAGAAGCAATATCAAGACACTTAAAAGAGTGCCAGAAAACAATAAAATTGAACAAGGAGAATAATTATGAGTGAGAGATTTAAGATATGTGCTGGAGAACGTATAGGAATGATTGCTATTAAAGACAATCAAACCAAAGAAATGGGATTGGGACTTTTCAAAAGTAGAGATGATCTTAGTTTTTTGGAAGCACTCAGAGACGCTGCGCAGGAATTACTAGATGTATTAAAGGCTGACAAGAATAATGACACAGACAGTGCAGAGGACACAGAGCCGGAGCAGGAAGAGAAAAAACAGCCAGTTCCTTACAATGGCACAGTCGAAGTTGTAAAAGGTGATGACAAGCTTTTCCCGACAGGGTTGAAGTTTAAAGTGGTGCAAGGCAAAATATCATATTTTTCAGGCGATTTAGCAAAAGACGCTATCGCACTCGTGATGTTTAGCAGTTTTACACTTAAATCATTTAAGGAATTGAGTGAGTTATTAAACAAGATAGATATCAAGGTCAAGGAAGTCAAGGAGGGCAAGGAATAATGGCGGATACAGCAATTGTAGAGAGTGGAAAGCAGGTTGTGCAGCAGTCAACAAAGAGAGTAACCGATTATAGTCTTGGAATTTTTGGAACAAGCGATAATTTCATTATGGCTATGCAGATGGCAAAGGCACTGGCTGAATCCACAATTGTTCCGGCTATATACCAGAAGAATCCATCCAACTGTTTAATCGCCATCGAAATGGCGCAACGAATGGGTGCGAGCGCAATGATGGTTATGCAGAATTTATATCCTATTCAGGGTAGACCGTCTTGGAGCTCACAGTTCCTTATTGCAAGAATTAACAACAGCCACAAATTCGACATGGAGCTACAGTACGAGGAAACAAAAGACAAAGACGGAAAGCCTTTTTCTTGTACCGCTTGGACTACCAAAGACGGCAGACGAGTTGATGGTATGACAGTTGACATGCAAATGGCAAAGGATGAAGGATGGATTGCAAAGAACGGTAGTAAGTGGAAAACAATGCCACAGCTCATGCTTAGATATCGTGCTGCTTCATTTTTTTCAAGACTTAATTGTCCAGAAGTTGCAATGGGACTTTATACAAAAGAGGAAGCAGAGGACAATGATTTTGAAGAAAACACAAGTGAAAGTTTGCAGGAACAGATGGAGAAAGATATTTCAGAAAACGCAAATTCGCAGGTATTTGAAGAACCAAATGAGCAGAATAAGGAAGCAAACAAAGATACTTTGCCACCTTTTATGTCTGCCTGATTGGGAGGGAATAAAATTTATTGGAAGAATGGAAATGGATCAAAGGATATGAAGGGCTATACAAAATTTCAAGTTTGGGACGTGTAAAGAGCTTTCATAAGAAAAACGATGGAGAAATTTTAAGCATAAAAAATAGTCAAGGATGGTATTTGGATTTTAGAGCAGTAGGTAAAAAAGGCGAAAAACATAAAACTTTAAGAATCCACAATGAGGTAGCAAGAGCATTTATCGGAGAAATTCCAAAAGGATATGTGGTTCATCATATTGATGGAAATAAGCAAAATAACGATGCTAAAAATTTGCAAATATTGCATCCTATGCAACACCGAGAAAAGCATCCATCTAATTATATCGGAATGAACTTGAAAAATATGTATGGCCAGAGGCACATCAGGCAATATACAATGGATGGATTTTTTATAGCAGAATATGCGAATGCTCAAATTGCTGAACATATAACAGGAGTTTGCGGCAGAAATATATTGCAAGTAGCTGACAAGACACCATTTAACAATAAAAATGCTACTCGAAAGCAAGCAGGAGGATATATATGGAAATATGCAGATGGAGGAGGTGATAAGAGATGTTTTTGAGAACTATTGGAACCGGAAGTACAGGAAATTCGTATGCGCTAACTAGTAACAGTGGAGAGATTCTTCTGCTTGATTTAGGAATTTCGGAGAAGAAAATTAAAGAAAGCATTGACTGGAAGATATCAAATGTTGTAGGTGCGATTGTTACTCATAAACATCTCTGACTGGATCACTCAAAATCAGTTAGAGACTTTGAAGAAATGGGAATCCCAGTCTACAAGCCCTACGAAGATAACTCCTATATCGGTGGTTATGGTGAATTTAGAATCATATCAGTTCCAATGAATGATGTGCATGGACACTTCAAACATACCGATGCAGACGGTACAGAGTGTCCGTGCTATGGATTCATCATCGAGCATCCAGAGATGGGACGAATGCTCTACATTACTGACACAGAGTTTGTAAGGTGGCGATTTAAGAATATTAACCATATCCTGGTGTCTTGCAATTACCAAAAGAAGTACATTTCAGAGGACGTCACTGGTAAACGATTGCATGTCATTAAGGGGCATATGGAGCTAGAAACGTGTGCAGGCTTCATAGAAGCTAATACAACAGAAATGCTCCAGAACGTCATTATTTGCCATTTAAGCGCAAATAATGCAGTATCGGAGGAAATGGTCACTAGAATAAAAAAAGTCGCAGGAATGGCAAATGTGGACGTTGCAGAAGCAGGTAAGACCTGGCAATTGTTTAATTACGAAACATGTCCGTTCCTGTAAGAAAGGAAAGCAAATGAGCAATAAAGAAGTCTTGAAGATATTAAAGAAGAAACTTGATACTTGCACCAGAGCAACTGAGCAAGCCTTGAAGAAAAAGGACTACAAGGCAGTTGAAAAATCAATGAGAACCGCGTTTGTATTCATGAAGGCACATAGCGCTCTTAAAAAGCAGATTCCACAAAAACTGGTTACTCTAGTAGACAAGAACACATGTAGCTGCTCTGCATGTGGAAACATCATAAATGATTGCCTTGCTTCCTATTGTTCAAAATGTGGACAGAAGATTGACTGGGAGGATTGATAAATGTCTATTGCAAAAAGTGATGAAATCAAAAACCTTTTGTTTAGCAATAATCAATTGATGGCTACAGTAGCATATCCGCACACCTATTGTCGTGCAGTACCCCTACAAACGGCATGTGAAATAGTCAACAACATTCTTGAAAACAGAGACATGCATAAAACAATTGCAGAAGAACCAGTCATCTGTGCATCAAGCGAAAATGTATACGAATGGTATTGCCCGACATGTGGCACACGGTATGAATCAGAAGCAGGAGTTTGCGTACACTGTCCATACTGCGGACAGAAGATAGATTGGAGCAATTATGATTTTGAATGAAATTTTAAAGCTTATGAAATGCTTTCCTGGTAGCAGTATCAACAGCGATGGATACTTGCTCTTAAACAAGCAGCGTTCTGGTTTTTCCGTAGCTGACATTGAGAGTGAAGAAGATCTTAAATGTAAATTGCTTGAATATGTGTCAAGGGACGCTTGCAAAACAATGGTTTATCAGCAGCACGTAAGGAACGTAAGATTTTGGAATAGAACTCGAAAGAGTATAAACGAGTATCTGCAGACAAATTTCTCTGATGATGACATGCTTGATATATACCAGTACTTAGGCAACGGTATCAGGCACAAGCTCACTAAAGAATTTGTAGAAGGTGGATATGATCTAAAACTGATAAAGGAGGCACAAGATGAACGAGATTGAGATCGGAACTCCTGTCTATCACGTAGAGGAATACCGATTAACCAACTACGAGTTAAAACAAAAGGGATTTGAAGGGTTCGACAACTACGGACTTGAAGTTGTTGAATCGGTTGTCATAGCCGTGACGGACACACATTTTGATGCGATAACTAAAAAACGTGATATTGGAAGCAATACGAATAATATGCATCGCTGGGCGAGATCGGAGCTTGGAAGGGCAGTATTTCTAAGTAAAGAAGAAGCTGCGGAAGAAGCTGATAACCGTGCGCATAATATCCAGTTAGGATATCACTACTCAAAGTTTAGCCAGCGCCCAATGTATAAGAATTGGCTACACTGGCAAGATACAACTAAGGCAAAACCGTTTAAAAAGCAAACAGGTCATAAATCAAACTTTGTTGCGAAAAAAACTACGCTTCCGGAGGAGCTTTACATTGCATGGAGAGACGGAAAGCTAACTGGACCAGAAGGTGCAAAGAAGATAGGTGTTTGTGTCACGACTTTTGAAAGATATGCAAGAGAAGAGCTTGCGAAGAGAGGTGATAGACATACCGTCAAGACAGGTAACAAAGTACCGCCAAAGCCTTTGCCACCAATGTTTGATGATTGCTTTGAACAATGGAAGCTCGGATTGCTCTCAGACGAAAAGGCAGCTAGACAATGTGGGATGTCGCATACAACATTCCGTAAGTATGCAAATATCCGTTTGAAAGAGATTGGAGAGCAGAGGAAGGGAATCCAGAGAGGAGTGATTCTTCCGCCAAACTTTACAGACGTATATCTGGAATGGGAGCAAGGGGACATTGGATGCAGCGAAGCTGCAAAGAAATGTGGTCTTGAATACTACACATTCAGATACTATGCAGAGAAAAGATACAATGAAAGGATGGACGCAGGAGTATTCCAATATTAAAAGAAAGAAGGGCTTAATGGAAATTTATAAAGACAAGTGCGTGAGTCGTCCTTACTATTTTGTGAGAACTGGTTCAAAACCCAAATCATACAAAAACGAGTCACCTACAAGCACCGGGTATATTATACAGCTTTGGTGTGGAAAATGGGTATGCGACAAGAGCGAAGTTTATGATGCTTCAATTAAGAACGACTTTATTCGTGTTGTAGACAACAAAGAATCTGCAAATGATTTTATTGATAATGCAATTATCAATGCGGTATTGAATTTGATCCCCAGAGCAAAAAGAGAGAAGGATGAGGGCTTAAAAGCAGCTCAGCGTCTTTTTCTAACATGGATTAGTGGACATCCAGATAAATTGGCACAATTAAAGGAGATTGTTACTCCGAAAGATTTTAGTGATCCTCTTTATCGTGAGATTGCTTGTGTTGTGTATCACCATATTGAGCATTGGGGACATGTTGTTCCGGAACTTCTTATTACGCATTTTGATAAAAGCGAATATCAGGAAATTGAAAAAATCTTTGATGCAGAATTGCTTCAAGATGAGTCGGGATCACACAAAACAAGAGGAATACGCGAATGTGTAATCCGCTTAAAGCGTCACAGCCTGCAAGAAGAAGCTGATACAACAGGCGACATTAAACGTCTACAAGAAGTGATGGAACAGCTAAAAGGGCTGGATCACTTGAATATATCTTTTTAAGTATGAGTCTAGGGAACCTTTGAAGAAATTGGTGGAGGAGTAAATGTTAGAATTAGTATCAAAGCCTTTTAAGCGTAAACACGGCGGTCATGCTTATGTTCATACCCACGAAAGCAGAAACAGATATATAGACACATTTGTAACTGAGTGTAAAGACAATGGAGAATTTCTGTTTTATTTTTACCCGACCATGTATGAACATTGAATCACGCAGGATATAGAAACTGCAAAAAAGAAACCGCGAGGAATTGATTCAAAAATATAAGGAGACAAATAAATGAGTCGAATTGGTTCAACTACAAATTTTCATCAGCCAGATAGACGGCGTATGACTTGTAAATATTGGGAGCAAGCAGTTACTTCTTTTCAAAAAAAACGGCAACGCCTGGTTGTTGCAGACTTGGCTATTGTAAAAAGCGGTATTCAAAAGAAACAAAATGGTCAAATTAAAAAAAGGAGGAAGAATGATGGAAATTCCAAATGGATTGTCAGCAGAATTTCAAAAGAAACTTGTAGAACATGGATTTACGAAGTCTCAGGCAGCAAGTTCAACTGCTCATATGGCTTTTGAGTTATTTGCTGATATGGACTCAAAAGAAATTTTGGGAGAAATGCGACGAGAGGCAAAAGAAGTTTCTTCGGCTGTTTGTAAGTTAAATGGAGAACTTTTGGAGGTTAAAGGGTTAATCATTCAAGCCGAGCGTCGTTATAAAGAGTTAAAAGTGGAAATTGCAACTGCAAAAAAAGAAATTATGCAATTGAATGAGGAGATGAGTTCGAATCTTACAGATGAACGTGCAAAAAATGCTATTGCTTTATATTGTTCAGTTAAAAAGCTTAATGGTGGTCAAGCAGAGCAAAGCGCAAGTTATATTACATACGCATACCTTGCAGGTCAACTTACAAATGCAACACAGTATGCGCCCAAAATACCGAAGAGTGAGTAATGTACAGCGCTAAACACATTAACGCATCTTGGTTTTAAAGAAAGGAGAATCATGAATAAATTAACGGAACCTAAAATTCCACAGGCTGATGAAATATACGACTTAACCATCAGAGCTTCTTTCACTGATAAAGAAGTACGAGAAAGGATTGAAATTATATCGGAGATAATCCAAGCGGTTAAAGATAAAAAATTCTACATTATTAAAGACGAACAAATGTATGAATCTACTGAACAGATGCTTTGTGATGCAGGATATAAAATTGCTTTCTTATCATCTAATCCATTCGATACAAGATACGTAATTTCGTGGGCAACATTATGGGAAGGAGAAAAAGATGCCAAGCAGAATGCAAATTGTGATTAGGGAAAGCGATGAGCTTTGATATGTGCTGCTGTCCTACCGACTATACGGGGAGAAAGAAGGAAATATGAATAAAGTAATTTTAATTGGAAGATTAACCAAAGACCCAGAAGTGCGTTATACACAGGGTCAGGAGACAATGGCGGTAGCCAGATATACACTGGCTGTAGACAGAAACCGCAAGCAGGATAACGGTCAGAATGCAGACTTCATCAACTGCATTAGCTTTAAAAAAAATGCAGAGTTTGCCGAGAAATTTCTGCACAAAGGAACAAAGATTGCTGTTACTGGACGCATCCAGACAGGTAGCTACACAAATAAGGATGGACAGAAGGTGTATACAACAGATGTAGTTGTGGATGAGCAGGAGTTCGTGGAAAGCAAGAAGAATACGCAGCCAGCTCCAGAACCAGCACCTGCAGGTGGATATGAAGGTTTTATGAATATTCCAGATAATGTGGAAGATGAAGGACTGCCGTTTGACTAAAAAGAAGGGAGATGTTTGAGATGATCATTGTAAGACAAGATAGAAATGCTTTTTACAACTGGGACAATGTAGTTGACATTTACATTAACGGACTTTCAAAAACAGAAATATTATTAAAACACGTTAAAGGCTCAAACGAGTCGACTGATTACCCAATTGGCAAATATAAGAACGCAGAAAATGCCAAGGCTGCATTTAAGAAACTTATAGAGAACATTTTAGAAGATATTCCGCTTGTTGTTGTGCGAACCGATGAAGAAATTGAGAAAAGCATTCACCAGGGGACAGAATCAAGCTCAGAAGAGGAATAGGGAAGAAAATCAAGCGGAAGGAGGAGAAATATTTGAAAGCGATTAACGAACAAATTACATCAGTTTATGACCGAATGCCCATTGAGATTACTGATTTGGTTGCCTATGTAGATGGAAGCTACGATCAGTCTACCCAGTGCTTCTCCTATGGCATGGTAATATTGGAAAACGGAGAGGAAAAGACCTTCAATAAGAGCTTTTCTGATTCTAGTCTTCGCAGTATGCGAAACGTTGCAGGTGAGATCACGGGCGCTAGAGATGCGATAGAGTATGCCATTAAAAACAATAAGAAGCGACTTATTATACGTTATGATTATGATGGAATAGCAAACTGGCCACTTGGAAAATGGAGTACAAACAAAGAAGCAACAAAGTCATATGCAAAATTTGTAAGAGAGGCTGCGCAAAAAGTTCAAATCACCTTTGAGAAGATCAAAGCGCATTCTGGCGACAAGTATAATGACTATGCTGACAAGCTTGCAAAACAAGCATTAGGGTTGGTTAAGTAGGAGAAAGATATGAGCAGAAGTAAAATGTATGGAATAAGGAGTGATTATACGGGAACGGTGCTTTTTGAATATCCTAATTCATGGCTTTTCTCTCCCAATATATGGGAAATGCTGCCGAATAAATATATTCCAGACTACATCGAGACTCCGTATGGATACAAGCTAATGATTATTGAACCGCATTATGGCCCCAAAGTATGGTCAAAAACAAATGAAAAGGTTAATAATTGTGATAATACACCAGATAGAGTATGTTGGGAACTTTCTAATCAGAATATTTTTTCTACCAATGACAAAGACTTAATAGCGGATTCAATTATTAAGTTTATGGAACAGAATATTCAATATCTGGAAGCTTCAAAACCAGAGAATATCATTAAACGTTTTTCGGAAATTGCGAGTAACATTAGGTCTATTGACGAAAAAGAGTATCCGTATTTTGTTTTTAAAAATACTACCTGTGATGATGGAGTGGAGAACTGGTTTGAAAAATACGATGAGGAGACTGGGGAATACATTGAATGCTCAATGATTCAAAACAGCGATCACTTTCTGGCAGAATTTGTACTTTTCAAGGATGGAAAGATTGATAAATTCGTAAGCAACGAGGATTATTTTAAAGAAAAAACTATGGCAGAGGTATAAAAATGTCAATGATATCTTGCTTTAGTGCTAATACAAAGGCTGGTTGTGATGACTATAGACCACTTTTTGGTACACAAATAAAGACAAGGCGGAATATGAGAAAAATTATGGCATCGTGCACAGCAAATGCTATTCAGAGTACGGCCTAAAAAGAACCGGCTGATCTGAGTGCCCTTTTGGAAGGAATTTTGAAGAAGAGCTTTTGGCAATTGAGAAATACGAGCCTAAGTTTTTTAAAGCAGCTATAGGTGTATTCAGCGAAAGCTACGACTATACCAGAAAATATCGAGAATTTTTAAAAACAAAATCAAATAAAGGAGGCAGCAATTGAAGAAGTATTTGAAAGAAATTAAAGAAGAAGTTGCACTTTGCCAAAAGTACATAGATGAGTGTGATATATTTGCATCCAAAAGTGAACATGAAAAGCTTGCCTTGAAGATTGCTTCTGACTGTGAGCAGATATTATCGGCACTTGCGGATGAAATCAAGAAAGACAGATGGATTTCCACTGAAGAAGCAATGCCAGAAGAACACGACAGTATATTTGCAAAGTTCAAAGGGACTGACAAGTGGTGCAATTCGTTTTGGGAAAAAAACTCAAATACCGTTTTAGTAGTACTAGTTAATGATGAAGATAATTTTGTAGTTGGAACAGGTAAAACAATTAACGGCAAGTGGACGACAGTACCAATGACACTTAAAGACAGAACACATGTTGTTTACTGGATGCCGTTTCCAAAATTTGAACCGAAGGAGGTTAAGGATGAATAAGAATGATTTATTAAAAAATTTTGGTGGATTAACGGAGGTATAAAAATGTCAATAGTATCAAGCTACGGATTAAAGGATAAGAAGTGCATTTCGGTAAATATTTATAGCACTGACGCAGCTGTAATTCTTCGTGACTTCCTTATCAGGGTGGCTAGCAGCAGGTTGGAAAAAAGAAAATTCAGCGAAGCAGAAGTGGCACTCCACGATGCAAACGAGCTTACAGCAGCCATGGAAGAAGCCTTCGAGGAAGAATCCAATGGATAAAGAAGGATGGTGCAGACCTAAAGTATGGCGCCAGTATATATTTGGCGATCAATGTTGGATAAGCTGCTTACCGCAGCAAAAGTGGCAGTTTAAGCGCGAGGAAGGAGGGGGAGTTACCATTTTTAGTGAAAAACGGCACATTTTGTTCCGAGTCGCAGCAGAAGATTTTGAGCAGCAGTGGAAGGAGGTGTAAACAATGAATAAACGGCAGAGAAAGAAACAGTTCAAGAAGATTCACGGCATGAACCCAAGGGATTATTTCATGAAAAGTGAAAATGCTCCGAATGCAGTTATATTTTTTGTTAATTCGAGTAAAATGATCAGACGGTTATGCAAAATGGATGGCGAAACTTGGGAAATTTGTAGAGAGTGGTGGGGACAGTCAAATGAATAAAAGACAGAGAAAGAAGCAGTTTAAGAAACTTTATGGCATGAATCCAAAGCAGTATCAGCAGGCTATGCAACTGGTATCGCTTGAAGAGCCATTGGAAAAAATTATGGATTCGGAAACAGCTACATTTACAGATTTGGGGAGTTGCTTTGAAAGAATTAAAGATGGACTGCAAAAATCAGTTTCTGCTTTGGGAAAATTGAGCTGCGAATCGTTCTATTTTTGGGTAGAGCAAATTGAAAAGGAGCTGAAAAAACGAAGATAAAAATGAAGTTTGAACGAACTAAAAGCATGACCTACTATTATTGCCCGATTTGTATGCTGAACTCCACAAATAAAGCAGAAATAGAAAAACATTTCCGTGAAGGACATCAAGTAAAAGTAAAAAAATACATACATTGCAATATTTGCGGAGAAGGTTGGGATGTACAGGCATTTGGAGAAGAGGGCGCCAGAAAGCGAGCAGAGCAATGCTGCCAAAGCCATATTGATAATGGGAAAACAGATCAGGAAGCTAGCATAAGCTATTTTTATTCACATGGTCGGTTTGGCTATGTAAAAAGTGTGAAAGGAGGAGAGAGGAAAAATGATTTTTGTATTTGAAAAAGATAAAAGAGAAATTCATTGCTATAGTGAAGTCGATTGTCTATATCTAATTGGAAATAAAGTGCACATTTGCAATGTGGTTGAAGAATACAGTTCGGAAGAAATGGCAAACAAAGCATTTCGCACCATTCGTTTTCGAATTGGTTGGGGATATGAAATTGCCCGTAGTGAAGGATCAGTTGCAGTTCACATGCCTACAGAATACGAGCTGAATAACGAGAAAAAACAGTTTGAAAATCCGCTGTATACAATTGCAGTATACCGCATTCCACGTGATGAGGAATCTTTTCGAAAATATCTAAAAAACCTCTTTGATGATATCTTAACAGAAGTAGATTACATTATACAGGGTGATACCGTAGAGGATTTAGAAAAAGAATTGAAAGATAAGCCTATATGGGATGGGAGTTTTTACACTCTTTTCGAAAATTTACGCTATGAAGACATTGCGAGTGGGAAATTTCACTTTGGAGAAATTAAGAAAGAAATTGAAAGATTTGAAAGGAAAAAGAAAAGAACATATTGCAAGTGGGAACAAGAGAAAGATGTATTTCATATCAAAACCAATTGCAGTAGCGATGCTATATCTATCGGGACTGATTTGTTGAGCAAAATCAAGTACTGCCCATGCTGTGGCAGAAAGATTAAGTTTATAGGAGAAGATCAATGAAAAATAGTCATGACGACGCAAAACTAAATAGCTTAATGGAAAAAAATGTAAGGGTGACATTTTTTGAAGGTACACAGTCAGTTGGAAAGCTTGAACGCGATTTTGATGGGAAATACAGAGTCGATAACTGGAGATTTCGTAAGAGCCATATCAAGAAAATAGAGGTTCTTGGTGAATAAATACAGCAACATTGCAAAGGCAAAAGCCATAGAGCAGGAGAACAAAAAGCGACTGCTGAAAGTCAACCCCCAGCTGAACGATGAAAGTGGAATCTACATTTTGACCAGAAAGGATGAGAACGGCTTCCGGTTTGCGTATATTGGGCAAGCCATGCACATACTTAGTAGGCTGGCAAGTCATATGGTTGGCTACAAACAGCACATAGACCTAAGCCTGAGAAAACACAAACTGTACTCAGGAAGCAATCCTTATGGATGGAAGGTTGAACACATGAATGTTCCTCTTGATCAGCTTGACGAACAGGAAAAGTATTACATCAGATTTTATGCGGAAAATGGCTATCAGCTTCGGAATGTTAGCCTGGGTGGACAGGGTGAAAACCGTTCAAGTGGATCTATAGGAGACAGAAAGCAGCCTAGAACCTATTCAGAGGGCATACAGCAAGGTAAGAAGTCGTTAGCTAAGGAATTATCATCTATCGCAGAGAAACACCTTACAATCGCTGTCAAGCCCGAAAAACAGGGTAACAAGGTTTCAGAGCGCCAGAGAGATAAGTTTATGGAGCTTATCAGCGTTGAGAACTACGAGGAAGGAGATATGATCAATGGATAATTTTGATATTTTTAGAGCAAGAATGCAGAAACATTTTGAAGATGAAATGAAAGACTGCAAACAACTATACATCGTAAATGTGGACAAGGATGAAATGTGGAATTTATATTTGGACAGTTTTGGACCTGGTACAAACATTTTGTTCAGAAAGCGCCGAGAGTATGATTGCAGTTGCTGCAGACATTTTGTCAAGAGCATTGGCGCTGCTGTAACTATTAAGGACGGTACAATTCATACAATTTGGGGATTTGATGCCGGCAGTGAAGAGTTCCAGAAAGTGTGTGATGCTTTAGATTCTTTTGTAAAAGGGAATGCAATTTCTGACATTTTTGTTAGTAAATTCAAAAGAGTTGGAACTGACAATGATTTTGAAGAGATCAATGGAAGATCTCATAAGTGGACTCACATGGTTTTGGATTTGCCAGATAGCTGGGTAAATCGGAGTTGCAAAACTAACGAGAGCATTCAGGGCGAATACAGGGACACCAAGAACGTATTCAAGCGCTCACTTGATGAAATTAGTATGGAGGCTGTTGATACAGTACTTGAGCTGATCAATTCGAACACGTTGTATAAGGGTGAAGAGTGGAAGGCTCAGTTAATTGAGTTCAAGAAATATAAGAGGATATATGAAAAACTGTCTAATTCCCAGAAAGATCTTTTTGCATGGGAAAAATCAGCAGAAGCAGGTCCAGTAATTGGCAGAATTAGAAATCATTCCATTGGAACCTTACTTGTCAATATTAGCGAGGGAATGGATCTTGATCAGGCTGTTCGAAAATATGAAGTAATTGTAGCTCCAGCAAATTACAAAAGAGTAAAAGCAATTTTTACGAAAAAGATGTTGGAAGATGCAAAGAAGACAATCGCGGAATTGGGATATATGGATGCTCTTCAACGTCGCTTTGCCAATCTTGATGATATTACAGTCAATAATATCCTGTTTTCAAACAAAGATGCTGCAAAAAGAATCGTCGGAGCAGATGACATCTTTGGTCAGATGGAGAAGGAGGTAGTGGTAAATCCAAAGAAGTTCTCTAAAGTTGAAGAGATTTCAGCACAGGATTTCATTGACAAGGTGCTTCCTGCAGCTAAGGAAGTTGAAGCTTTTGTTGAAAATAAACATGCTTCTAATTTTGTCTCTTTAATCGCCCCAATAAATAAGGACGCAAAGTCAATGTTTAAGTGGAACAATCCTTTAAGTTGGGCTTATAGCGGAAATATCACTGATTCCGATATCCGCAAGAATGTAAAGGATGCCGGAGGAAAGGTTGATGGAGTGCTTCGATTCTCTATTCAGTGGAATGATGGTCAAGACGACAATAGTGATTTGGATGCTCATTGCAAAGAACCAAACGGCAATGAAATCTATTTTGCGGATAAAATTGGTCGAACTGGCGGAAGATTGGATGTTGACATTACAGAACCAATAAGCCAAAGACCAGGAGTTCCATCTGTTGAAAATATTGTTTGGAGTAGTTACAATCGAATGATTCCTGGAACATACAAATTCTATGTTAATCAGTATGCAGCGAGAGGATCAAAAGGTTTTTCTGCGGAGATTGTTTTTGGTGAGGAGACCTATAGTTTTAACTATCCGCATCCGGTTGTAGGAAGAGTAGATGTTGCTGAGGTAACAATGAACAAATATAACGAGTTCACAATCAAGCCGATTCTTCCTACGACATCTGAGACCATTAGCAAAGAAATCTGGGGAGTAAGTACCAATCAATTTGTGCCTGTATCAGTGATTAGCTATAGTCCAAATTATTTTGACGATCAGAACGGAATTGGTCACAGGCATTTGTTCTTCTTCTTAAAGGGATGCAAGAACACGGAAGAGCCAAACGGATACTATAACGAGTTCTTAAAGCATGAGCTTGAACCGCACAAGAGAGTATTTGAAGCTTTAGGCGCGAAGTGCCATGTAGAGAATGCAGATGATCAGCTGTCTGGAATTGGCTTCAGTATGACCAAGAGAGCAGAATTGGTTGTTAAAGTCAAGGGTGCGACAGAACGTATTATGAAAATTAAATTTTAAGGAGAAATTATTATGGAAAAGAATTTATTTGAGTTAGCAACAAGATGCAAGTACCGTTTCCCATATCGTGGACAGATAACTATTGAGGATTTATGGGATCTTCGCCTGACTGATTTAGATTCAGTCTTCAAGACCTTGAATGCAGAAGTTAAGAAGGCATCGGAAGAAAGTTTGCTGAAGCTAAAGACAAAAGAAGATGAAGAGCTTTCCAATAAGATTTCAATCGTTCGATACATTGTTTCTGCGAAGCTAGAAGAACAGAAAATCAGGGAAAATGAGAAGGCTAATAAAGAGATGAAGCAGAAGCTGTTGGCTATTAAGGCTAGACGAGAAGAAGCTGCACTGGAGAATTTTTCTGATGAGGAATTGGATAAGATGATTAAAGAATTATAAAAAGCACCGTGGGGGTTGGCTGCTGTAGCAGCTAACTTCCTTGAAATAAGTATCTAAGTGATGCAGGAGGTGAGGAAATGAAGGCACTTACGTTAAATGAGCTGCGGCAAATGGTCGGTCAGCCAGTCTGGTGTCCAAAGGAAAATGCATATGGAATAATAACGTGCGATAAATGCGGAAAATGGACTGGAATCCCGTTTTTATACGGAGTATGTAAATACGAAGAATCGACAATTGAATTTAATCACAATATTGTTAGTAGAAAGCTGAAATGCTTCAGAATTGAAGATAAGAAAGAAATTCCAATGAAACTATTGTCAAAAGTAGATGATTGTGGAAATAAAAAAATGGTATGCCCGAACTGCCAGAGGGCAGAGATATTTACGGCATCAGCAAAAATATATCCGTACTGCCCTTGGTGCGGACAAAAATTGGAAGGAGAGGATGTATGAAGATCTGGACAGAAAAAAAAGCTTATTGAAGAAGGCTACGATATCCGAAACGCACAAATCAAAGGTGCGGAGCTGACAATGGAAAATCACGGCTGCATATCGTTTGATGTCGTTGTTGAAGGTGCAGGTTGGGGATGCGTTTTTGGCGGATATAGTCTCGGACACGGTTATCTGGGGGCGAAAGAATTTAGTGGCTATGGTCCGGGAATGGAATCCATAGCCAGAATAATGGATACAGTCGGAGTTACAAAGTTGAGTGATTTAGAGGGAAGATATATACGAACCGCAGTAACTGGAGATAGAAGATTAAAAATTATTGGAAATATAATCAATGATAAGTGGTTTGATATCAAATCATTCTTCGAGGATGCACAAGAAAATGATAATAAGGTATCAGAAGGGATCAATAAATGAGTATTAAGCATATTATCTTATGCATCGAATTTGTATTTCTTGCAGTTCAAATCATAATGGCTAGAGCTGCATACAAATCTCCGTTAAAGTATGGAAAAACTGCCAAAATCGTGAATATTTTAGCACTTATCGTTATACTGCTGTGTAGCATAGCAATCATAGTTTTAAATATTATGTGGTGAGGTGGCACGAATGTTCAGAATAATGAGTAGAAACAAATACGATAGCCTAATCAGGGAGAATGCAGAGCTTAAAAATGCAAATGCAAATCTTGAAGATAAACTGGATCAGCTTAAAGCAGAAAAAGCTGTAAATAGCAAGTATAAATGCGGAGAATATTGTCGCGCTTGTGAGAATGGATACGAGATACCGAGCTATACCATAGATCGTGCTTACGTATGCTTGCTGAATACAGAATGCGAATCCTTTGTAAAACGTAAAGAATGAGAGGAGTTGAATATTATGCAGATAATTAAGAGTGTTTTATGTGTGGTTATGCTTTTGCTATGCTTCTGCACTACATAGGACCCAAAAGGACTAGAGCATCATTTGGAGCATTGTGGATTATCTCGCTGATACTTTTGTGGGCTTTGATTCTTTTATAACGTTATTGATTTTTTATAGGAACGAGTTGTAAAAACCAAAAGAAAAATACAGATACTCACATGTTAGCAGGAGGGACTATGATAAACGGTGAATTAGTGGTAGACAACTTTGCAGGTGGCGGCGGAGCTTCAACAGGAATAGAGATGGCAACAGGGGTAAGTGTTGATATTGCAATCAACCATGATCCAGAAGCTATCAGAATGCATCAAACTAACCATCCAACTACAAAACATTATTGTGAGGACGTTTGGCAGGTAGATCCGGTTGAGGCGTGTAAGGGACATCCCGTTGGACTCGCCTGGTTTTCGCCGGATTGTAAGCACTTCTCCAAGGCGAAAGGTAGTCAACCCAAAAGCAAATTTATCCGCGGCCTTGCTTGGGTGGCTTGCAGGTGGGCTGGACTAGTTAGACCTAGAGTAATAATGCTTGAGAATGTCGAGGAATTTAAAACATGGGGACCACTTAACAGACGGCATCACCCTATAAAATCAAGGTCGGGAGAAACGTTCAAACGTTTTATCAAGCAACTTACAGATTTAGGATATACTGTAGAGTTTCGCGAACTAGTCGCAGCTGATTACGGTGCGCCTACAATGCGTAAAAGATTCTTCTTAATTGCCAGATGCGACAATAAGCCAATATTATGGCCCAAGCCTACACATGCTCCATTAGATAGTGAAGCGGTTAAAAAGGGCATTTTAAAGCCGTATGTAGGGGCATACACACAATTAGACTTTTCGATTCCGTGTCCAAGTATTTTTGATACATCGGAAGAGATTAAAAAGAAGTATGGTGTTCGTGCAGTCAGACCATTAGCTCCAAAAACAATGCAGCGGATTGCGCGAGGCATTCAGAAATTTGTTGTTGATAATGCCGATCCATTCATTGTTGAAATCGGATATGGCGAATCTAAAAATCAAAAAAGCCCAAGAGCATACAGTGTAGAAAAGCCTTTGCATACTATCGTTGCAAAGGACAAGAATTTCCTAGTAGCTCCGATCTTGACTCAGTATCATTCATATGAAAATGACAGTATTCGTGGTCAGGGTATCAGTGAACCAATAATGACTGTAGATGGTTCAAACAGATATGGACTTGTAACATCTTTCTTGAGTAAGTTCTACAAGACTGGTATCGGGCAGGATGAGCGAGAACCATTGCATACTGTAACAACGTCAGCTGGTCATTTTGGGGAAGTCAGAGCTTTCCTGATTAAATATTATGGCAGCAATGATGGTCAGAATATTAAACAGCCCCTAGACACAGTAACAACACACGATAGATTTGGACTTGTTACAATTAAAGGCGTAGATTACCAAATCATAGACATAGGACTTCGCATGTTGGAACCGCGCGAGTTATATGGATGTCAGGGATTTCCTGATGATTATATCATCGATCAGGATTACTCTGGTAAATCATATCCTCGGTCAGAGCAAGTTAAAAGGTGCGGAAATGCGGTGTGTCCACCAATTCCTGCAGCACTGGTAAGAGCAAATCTTCCAGAGATGTGTTTGCGGCAGAGAATGCCAAATATGAAGGTTAGGGAAGAAGAAACCGGACAGCTCAAATTCGCATAAGGAGATAGCATGACAAATAGAGAAAAGTATTCAGAAGAAATAATGGAAATTCTATTCAAAACAGGAATACATCCGGCTCTGATAAATGAGCAAATAGCTGAATGCCATAAGGAATGCAGCTATTGTAAATTCGCTCATACAAAATATTCTTGTGATGAAGCCTTTATACATTGGACTGAAAGTCCTTGCGAGCCAGGAAAGATTGATTGGAACAAAGTTCCTGTAGATACTAAAATTTTAGTAAGAGATTCTATGAATGGTCACTGGATCAAAGCTCACTTTGCCGCAGCGCAAGGCAATCTTGTAACTGTTTTTAGTTTGGGTAGAAGCAGTTGGACAGCGATGGATGCAAATACTTTTTCTACATATCGTTTTGCCGACATTCCGGATCAAGAAGAAAGGAGAAAATATTTAAAAGATGAATAAGTACAATGAACACGTCAAGGAGTCTATTGATTATTTTAACCATGAATTGGAATGCATGAAGCATCGAGTTTGTAACTGTGATATGCAGACAAGTTTGAGAGTTGGAAGGGAAAAAACTGCTTACGAAACAGCAGTAGAATGCTTAAAGAAGCAGCTTCCTCAGCCACCAGTTAAAGCAACTCACAAGTATGTTGTCCATGAAAACAGAGGTGATAAACCACATACATGGAGAGAGATTGAACTTGAGGTGTGGGAATGCCCATGCTGTGGAAACACAGTATGGAGTGGCATAAGTATTGCAAGGAAATCACCATATTGCTCAGATTGTGGGCAGAAGATTGACTGGGAGGACATTGAGAATGGGAAAATCAATTGAATACATCAAGCAGAGACTACCTGATTGCAAATTTGATTCAATGTATGAGATGGATATATATGAAATAATTAAAAAAAAAGATAGTGGCAATAAAATCTATGAATTAAAGACAAAAAGCGGAAACCTCATTAGTGAAGTGTACTATGACGATGATGCTGATTTTAACTACTACACAATGAGTAGCAGCATTAACGACGGCACATTGTTATTTATGTACGATGTAGCAAGTGATGTGCTTCTAAGTGTACTCAACTGTAAAACATACAATACAAAAGTACTAAAAGAAGCTCCAGAAAATGAGGATTATTTTGATTCACACCATTTCAAGTATACCATCGGAAACATTGTATGCTGCTCAGAATATGGTGACGAGTTTTCTTCCAAAGAAAAACCTTGGATGAAATCGAGATTTACAGCTTTTTTACCAATCAAATTTGAAGTTGTTGAATCAACAGATGCCCTAATTACAAGTATAGAAGGAAAGGAATAACGAATGCCCGGTAAACCGGGTTGATGCGCAGTGATCTGTGGTGGCGTATCAGAAAATTTAAACACCGTGGCTGAAAAGGTGTGCAGTGGAAACGCTGCACACGCAATTGATAGCAAACGAATTATGATCCACGATACATGCATTTGTAGCGTGGTGTTATGCAAAAATACAAAGTGTGCTGGTTATCAGCAGGAATCTCTAGTTTTGTTGCTGGATATTTGGAAAAGGACGTTGATGAATGGATATATATAGATATCGCTGATCAGCACCCAGACAGCCTGAGATTTATACACGATGTAGAAAAAATCATTGGAAAGAAAGTAACAATTTTAAAATCTTCCGAGTTTAACTGTGTGGAAGATGTGGTAAGAAAAGTCAGGTTTATAAATTCTAAGCATGGAGCACCTTGTACAGGAATGTTAAAGAAAGCAGTTCGTAAAAAGTGGGAAAATGAGCACTTACAATACCAATTAACGTATGTATGGGGAATGGACTCAAACGAGAAATATAGAGCTAGGCAAATGGTACAAAATTTTCCTGAATTTAAGCATAAATTTCCGCTTATTAGAGAGAAAATGTCTAAGCAAGATTGCCATGCTTTTGCTGATCGCTTGGGTATAAAGCGCCCTGTAATGTACGATATGGGCTACAACAACAATAACTGTATTGGCTGCGTAAAAGGCGGCATGGGCTATTGGAACAAGATTAGAAAAGATTTTCCAGAGGTGTTTGCAGCGCGTGCGAAACTTGAACGAGACATTGGACACAGTTGTATCAATGGTGTATTCCTTGACGAATTAGACCCAAACAGAGGAAGAATGAGTGAAGAAATAATGCAGGATTGCGGAATCATGTGTTATCTGGCATTTAACGAATCAGAAAGGAATGATGAGAATGACAAAGAAAGAATTGATAGTAAAAGTCAAAAGCAAGCCGTATGAAGAAAACGTAATAAATACAATTAAAACATTGCATGGACTGGGCTATGAAGAAGCAGTAAGAACCATGCAGGAATTGTACGCTGATGCAAAGGCACTGACTGTTACTGCAAAAGCATCTGGAAAATACTCAGATGATCCAGAACTTGACGAAGCATTAAGTGATTATGCTTCGATGAGAACAAAGATAAAGAAGCCACTGACTTCAAAAGCTCTTGAAAGAGCAATGATCAAGCTCGAATCCCTATCTCACGGAGACAAGAATTTAAAGATTCAGTTACTTAATCAGTCCACTGATAACTGTTGGATAGGCATTTTCCCGTTAAGGGTAGAAAAAGCATTTGAAAGAAAGCTGCAAAATCCACAACGGTCACAGTTCGATGCCATTTTAGGCAGTATATCCAATGACTGAGAATGACGCAAAAAAAATAATGCTAGTGATGACTGTAGCATATCCAAACTATAAAGTCGCAGATATTGATGCTACCGCTCAAATCTGGGCTAGGCTGCTATCAGACTACACATATTCACAGGTTGACGCAGCACTGAGAGCCTATATTCTCACTGAGAGTAAAGGATTCGCCCCAACAATAGGGCAAATTGTTGAAAAAATAGCATTGTTAAACCAACCGGAGATTCCGACAGGTTTAGAAGCATGGGCTATGGTTCGCACTGCTGCTTCCAACAGTACATATCATGCAAAAGAGGAATTTGAAAAACTGCCACCATGTGTTCAAAGAGCTGTTGGAAGTCCTGGCAATTTGGAAAAATGGGCTAAAACGGAACAAACAGATCTCGAAACAGTGGTCCAAAGTAATTTTTTGAGAACGTATGCAACAGTTTTGACAAAGCAAAAAGAAATTCAAAAGATTCAGGGGATCAGCTCAACTGGCAAGCAACCTTGCTTGCCAGAGTTTGAAATAAGTATATAGGAAGGAGCACACAGATGACACGAGCACAAAGGAGACGGGCTGAAAGAGAAGCAAAAAAAGGAAACAAAGCCGTAGAACAGCGAATCACAGGTGCGGAAGAAAGCATAAGAATTGCTTTGCTGAAAGAAAATATTGCACGAGACGTTGATCGCAAGCTCTATGACAAATATTACCAAAAGGCAAATAAAGATGCTGTAGACAACATATACAGTATCATCTTAACATCATTTGGACTTGCTTTGGCAGATACTTGTCCTAATTGGAAGGCTGAGGCAATCGCAAAACGAATCCAGAAGACAATGGACTATGTTGACAAATTCTCTAAAGAGTACAATGGAGACATTGAACGTTTTATGAAAGAACTCGAAGATAGAACCGGATTCTCATTTGAGATAGATTCTGTAAGCGGAAAGGATGAATAGTATGGATTTTTTAATTGGTTTAATAGTAGGACTATTGTTTGGCGGAATTACTGGTGTGCTTGCAGTTGCTTTGTGTGCTGCATCAAGTGCAAATGAAACCGATGGCGAAGAAAAGAGGGAAAATGATGAGAATTAAGCATTTAAAGTTAGATAATTTTTGCAGTTTTTACAATGGAAAAGCCGTAGACACAGATCTATACGATAAGACAGAGGTATCTGGATGTAACGAATCCGGAAAAAGCACAGTTAAGAGAGCTATTTTTTGGGTACTGAATTGCAGGGGTGAGAACGGCGAAGAAATTACTGGAATCAGGCCACACGATAAATCAGGTAACGAGATTAACGATATTGAGGTTACAGTCGAGATGACCGTAGAACTTAACGGTTCCAGCAAGACATTTAAAAAGGTCTCTCGTCAGAACTACAATAAAAAAGGTGACTTCATAGGTAATGTTATTGACTATTATATCAATAATATCCCTAAAAAGAAGTGCGACTATGAAGAATTTATTGCAGAAAAATTGGTTCCTGTGAGCGAACTTTCGAACTTGATCAACGCCAAAACGCTCTTGTCAAAGAGTACTGCTGACTGCAGATCAATTTTAGAATCCACCTTTGGAACGTGTTCCAATGCAGAGGTTTGTGAACGTTTTCCGGAGTTCTCCCCTCTTCTTCCACTGCTGGATGATGGCAGTGTTGATGAGTTAAAATCAAAATTTAATACTATGCTGAATGGCAGACGCGGAAGGAATGGCACTAAAGGACTGCTTGATATTCGCAAAGAGTTTCCAAGCCGCATTGATGAGGTGGAAAAGCAGAAAATTGTCATTGATGAAGGCTTGGTAAACAGTCAGATTGCAGACATTGAAAGCAGACTGAAAGATAACCAGAGTAAACAAGCTGATGTGCAGAAGGCATTTGATGAGCAACGTACAATTCAGGCACAAATTTATAAGTTGAAACAGGAACAATTAAAGGCCGCTGATGACGCTAATGCTGAAAACAGGAAAAGAATTGCCGATTTAGATGCTCAGATTATGGCAGCAAAGGAAGAACTTTTCCTATCCAATAACAATTCAAACGCTAAGGAACATGAATTGTACCAGATTGACTCTGAAATTCGAGATCTTGAAACTAAGCGTTTGAAGCTTTCAAGTGACTGGAAAAGCAATAAAGATATACAATTTGATGAAAATTTGCTGATTTGCCCGTATTGCAAGCGTGAATATCCATCTGATCAGCAGGATGAAATGCGAAAGCATTTTGAAGAATCAAAGGAAGAAAAACTACAGGAAATCACAGACAATGGAATGAAATGCAAAGAAATCATTGATGCTTTGCGCGAAAAGTTCAATGCTGCAGATGCAGAGCTTTCTGCCCTTCGTGAAGAATCCAATAAAAAGTCAAAAGTTGTCGATGATTTAGTTGCGCAGAAAAAAGCTATATCCACTGTACCTCCAGCAGAACCAGACGAGGCAGCAAAAGCCAGATCTGCAGAAATCGCAAAGCTTGAAAGCCAGTTAGAAGCAAATACTGCAAATGCAACGTTTGCACAGCTCAAGTCAGAAGAAAATAATCTTCAACATCAGCTATCTGGCTTAAAAGCAGAGCTTGCAAAAACCGAAATCAATGTCAAGATTGACGCAAGAGTTGTAGAGCTTAACATCGAGCGCCGAAAGAATGAGCAGCTAATTGCAGATACGCAGGCACAACTCGACTTGCTCAAACGCTTCAATATCCGCAAGCATGAGCTTCTGGAAAGTAAAGTAAACGAGTATTTAGAGTACTGTCAAGTGAAATTTTTCAGACAGCTTGTGAATGGCGACCTAGAAGAAACGTGTGATTTCTGTGTAAACGGTGAACCATACGCTAGAAACCTTAATCACGGTGCAAAAATCTTAATCGAAATGGATGTCTGCAAAGCGTTTCAAAAAAAGTATGCTACTACCCTTCCTATCATCGTAGATGACTCGGAGTCTGTTGATGGCTGGAAAATACCAGATATAGACAGGCAGCTTATCGTTCTTAAAAGAACTGATTCTAAAGAACTAACAATTAAGGAATCGTGACGTGATCCGTGAAATTACACAAACTTACCCAGTCTAAGCTTGATGATTACAAACTTAGAAGTAATTTCACGGAGGACGAAGAGATAACATTCGACATGTTGTCTAAAGGCAAATCTATCAGCGAAATAGCAACCCGGTTATCTGTGTCAACTAGGACGGTTGATCGCAGGATTGCCGATATAAAATCAAAAATCAACCAACTATAAATAGTCCCCTGGTATTTATAATGCTAGGGGATTTTTACAACATTTTTTGACATTATTTTACTGTAAAGAAACGTTGCACGTATAACCTTAAAGATATTTTTTATAACTTTTTAGTTCTAACTATTGACTTTTTAGTTCTAATGATGTATCCTATAACTGAGAAAGGAAAAAACATTATTTTACTGTAAAGAAATGTCAAATTAGGTTAAGAATTGTAAAATAATGTAATCACAAAGGAGGTTTCACTATGAAAGTAATATGTATTGCAAACCAAAAAGGTGGCATTGCAAAAACCACAACAGCCACTACACTTGCATCAATTTTAATGTCACAAGGTAAGAAGGTCTTGCTTGTTGACGCTGATCCGCAGGGCAACAGTACGGACACTTATAGAGCAGTGTCCAAAGATACAGCAACTCTCTACGATGTTATTTTAGATATCGAAGATCCGCTTCCAATTGCGGAAGCTATTCAAAGAACAGAAATCGGTGATATAGTTGCATCGGACCCAGAGCTGAAAACGGCAGATCAAAGATTTCCAAGCGATGGGAATGAGTATTTTAGACTAAAAGACGCTCTTTCTGAATTAACTGGCTATGACTACGTTATTATTGATACAGCTCCGGCTGACAACAAATTACTTAAAAACTGTTTAATTGCTTCTGACAAGGTCATCATTCCTGCCACTGCAGACCGTTATGCTATTCAAGGCCTCTCAGAACTTAACAGAACCATCACAGGCGTAAAGAAAAGAAATAATCCTAACCTAGAGGTTGCAGGACTCTTGTTGGTGAAATATAAGAGCCGTCAGCTCCTCGCCCAGGAAGTTAAAGCTTCTTTGGAAGAGATTGCCAAGCAGCTCAACACAAAGGTTTTTTGCACAACTATTCGTGAAAGCATTGCTGTACAAAAGGCACAGGCAACCAGAACAACTCTCATGAAATTTGATTCAAAGTGTAACGCTGCCATTGACTATATGCAGTTCACAAAAGAACTATTAAGGAGTGATTATAGATGAGAAAGAAAGATAACACCACTACTACTTCTTTTGATGTGACAGCTGGCATTGATTTTACAGATACTAGTGGAACTGAAATTCCAAGCATCCAGCCAGTGGAAAAAAAATCAGTATTTGTCTCCGCTCCAGTTGATCCAAACAGAGTGTATACGCCTGGATATAACCCAACTCCGAAGATTGGCCCAAATGGTGGGTATGTAGGGCGCAGAGAAGTCCCTGCAGCTGAGCGTAAGATTCAGTTCAGTGTATCGTGTACTGAATCGCAAAAGGCAGCCTTTTCAGAAGCTGCTCGTAAGTCAGGCCGCACCCTAGCAGGATTTGCTTGCTTTGCCATCGAGGAATACATGCGGACACATGATCTATAATTCTCTACCTTATTTGACATTAAAAAAAGGTTTAATAATGTAAAGAGCTGTTAAAAATTGTTAAAAGGAGGATTTTATTATGGTAAGTAATGAGATTTATGAAAGAATAGTTGGCGTTAAGAATGCCATCGCAGATGGGAAATTCGACGATGTAATATACGAACGAAATTGTACAATTGCAGAATCATTACGACGCTTGCTATCCGCTAATAATATGAAAACAATTGATATTGTATCAGCATTAACTGTGTTTGCGAGTGGTGAGTTTACAATGGCATTTAATTACATTGACAAATTTGATTTACCAACAACTGAATTATGCTGTAACATGTATAAACAAGTTAAAAAAGATTATTACAATGGATATGTAGATTTATTTATATGGCATACAGAAAGCAGCAACATATGCGGCAGATATCACGCGATACGAATATATAAGTCTGGACATATTACAGAATATAAGGTCAAATTAGAAAAGACATGGAGCAATGATTTTGAAATGTACTTAACACATTATGAGATTTATAATAAATCAAAAAATAGATCCTATTTACGTAATCAAAAAATAAAATTTTGGTAATTTTATCACAAGATAACTCTTTACTAAAATTAAAGAAAGGAGGTATTTTATGGAACAAGTAAACTTGATACCGTTTTACGCTTGCGCTATCGCGTTTGCACGCCATATACGATTAGATTTAGAAAGCGAATATGGCAAGAATGCTGTAGCTTATTATAATGCTGCAAAGCAGAGCGAATATTACAATACTTTATTTTCGGAAGAGCTGTCTTTGCAAACAGAAGAAGCTTATAAAAAAGCACTCGGAATCGTCGAATATAGCTACACAGAAGATGAACAAGCACAGACTTCTTTGGATATTCTCTTCAAAAAGGGATACAGAAAGCTATACAACATTTTTAAAAAGCTTCCAAAAGACGAACCGATTCATTTTAATAGTGTAATCGGAGAAGCCATTTATGCAAAACTTGCAAAGTCAGATCATGTTTCGGACGATAATTTTAATGGTCATTTATTTGCAGGCTATTACTTTTTAAATATGTGGCCGCAAGAGTTGGTACAAGAGCGTAAAGAATGTGATGAATTACTTTCCTTTATTGCAAACTACGGATATAATCCAGAACGTAGAATACAAAAAGGCTTAAAGAAATATGACTGTGCTTTTCAGGAAAGAGCAAAATCATACATTAGTCAACTTCCAAAAGATTTATTTAAGCAGATTCAGTTAGCGCCAAAAGATGAGGAATTTGGATACACTACAGTGTTTGATATTGAATCACTTTCAAGTGTTTCTATTTTTTCTGAATTACAGTTCACACGTGAAGATCTGGAAGCAATAGCAATTGCTTATATGCACGGAAAAAGAGGAGGAATACGTGAGGATTTCCTGACTTATGCAAAATATACGAGCTATATATTAGGTATGTGTAAGGCATACAAGCAGTCTAAAGAATACTACTTCCAACACAATCGTGAAGACGTGTATATTGAAGTAGAGAGCATTAAAAATGAATTACTTCAAGCAAAATCTGCATTATCTGAATCTCAAGAACGCAGGATGTCTGAACAAAAAGCTTGTACTGAGCAGGTTCAGCGCTTATCTGATCAGATAAATCTACTCAAGCAGAAGAATGATGCGCTAAAATCTGAGCTGCAAAAGGTAGAGGGTGAACGCAGGGAGCTTTATGCTTTACGAGAACATATATTTTCACTGGAATCTGATTCGGAAACCGAAATTACAAATGAGCTATCTAAAGAGCAAATTCAGCAATTAAAAAACATTAGTGGTACAATTGTTGGAGGGCATCCAAACTTGATAAAGAAGCTTAAAACTTATCTTCCGGATTGGCAATATATCAGCGCAGGAGACGTCAGCACTGTGCGCAACGCTGCATTAAAAAAATCTGACTTTGTGTTCTTTGTAACTGCCCACTTGAGCCACAAACTGTATTACGCCATGATTGCACAGGCTCAAGATTGGAATGCAAAAATCGGATATTTGAGCCGTATAAATATAGATTATGCATTGCAAGAAATATATATATTAGTAAATAGCAGTATTTAACCTTATTTGACATTATTTTAAAGTAAAGAACTGTTAAATAAAGTAAAGGACTGCAGAAAGAAGGAATATGAAGAAAGAATTTAATTTGCTTGACGAAAGCTGGGTGCGTGTATTGCTTCCAGATTATACCATTAAAGAAGTTTCACTCACGGATGTTTTCACCCACAGTCATGAATACATGGATTTGGCGGGTGAAACAGATACTCAAAATGTCGCAATGATACGGCTGCTTCTTGCAATTGCTCATTCTGGATTTGCAAGATTCGACTCAAACGGTGATGAGATTCCGCTTTTGAACAGGGATGAAGCAATCAGCCGTTGGAAAAGCTATTGGAGTCTCGGACATTTTCCGGAAGCATTTTTAAAATATTTAGAGGAATACAGAGAACGTTTCTGGCTTTTTCAGCCTGATGCTCCATTCTATCAGGCAAACGAAGCTAAAAAAGGAACTGCTTTTGGTGCTGCAAAGTTAAACGGAGAAATTTCTGAAAGCAACAACAAGGTACGAATTTTTGCGACAAGAAGTGGAGAAGCAAAAATGCAACTAACATATGCAGAAGCGGCTAGATGGCTTCTTTTTATCAACGGGTATGATGATGTTTCTGTAAAGCCGAGTAAAGCAGGCTTGCCTTCAATCAGTATTGGATGGTTGGGGCAAAATACTATTGTTTACGCAATCGGGCGAAATCTTTTTGAAACACTTATGATGAACCTAGTTCCTTTACAGAATGGTAATGGAGAATTGTGGCCTAAGCCTTGCCCGATATGGGAATGCTTGCCGCGATCCGATGAGCGCAAAAAGATTGATCCACCTTCTACCCCAGCGGAATTATTCACGCACCAATCGCGCAGGATATTTCTCAAGCGTGAAAATGGGGTCATAACCGGATTTAATGCATTGGGTGGGGAGTTTTTTGATAAAGAACGCGTTGTAGCTGAAACCATGGCACTTTACATTTTAAATAGTAACAGTGCTAAACCACTTCGCCTATTTAACGATGTTCCATTGTGGCAACTACTCGACAAGATACTTTACAACAATCAAGATACTGTTACATGGTTGCGCTTAATCGGAATTAGCAGCGCAGGCTTTCAAACTTGTGGAATGATGTATGACTCCAAGGCGATGAAATTTGTTGATGAATGTTCAAAAAGATTTACAGCAAATCTCGATCCTAACTTTGCAGATTACATATCTGTTGGCATTGAGCTGTGCCGTTATATCACAAATGAAATTGGCGTATTGTCATACAACATTCAGTTGGCTAGTGGCAAGCAAAATCCAACTGAACTTAAAAAATATGAGTTTTCTAGTGACCTGGATTTGATTTGGGCCAGATTTCTTTCGTCAAATGCCGCCGAATTTAAAATTTTCCAAAAACTAGTTAAGCGGTCTGCATTGAGCTTTTCCAAATCTTTAATTGATAATGCATCCCCGACATCATTTAGAGGTCGAATAGTTACGGTGAATGGCAAGGAAAAGTATTATTGCACAGCAAAGGCTTATAATTCTTTTTTATATTATCTCAACCGATTGATTCCAGAGGAATCCAATAGTCTTGAAACTATAGAAGAACATTTAAGCTCTTACAAGGCAGATCTTAAACCGAAGGAGGAAGGTGAGTAAATGGAAAGCAAAAACACATTTTCGAACATTGTAAAAACAATAATGTTTAAGAAAGAGATGGACGGAGTTCAGCTTGCAAAACTGTTAGGGTGTTCTCAATCTAACGTGTCCAAAAAGCTTAGATTAAATAATTTTAGAGAAAGTGATATACGCCAGATATCCGAAGCATTAGGATATGACGTTTCTATCAAACTCACATCAAAGGACACCGGAGAGGAATTGCAGATGTTGTAATAGTGTATTTTACATTTCTTTACATTATTTAACTTTATTTAATAATATTTGACATTTATTTACAGTAAAATATTCTTTGAAAGAGTTGTCGGTTTATCTGGCAGCTCTTTTTGTCGTTAACATGTCGTATCCCTGTCGTTTTTACATCTTATTTTTATGGCACAATACAGTCAGAATAAGAGGAAGGAAGGTGTAAATGATGTTTCCTGAATCATTTTTAACTAAAATATTTGAAAGACCAGATGTATGTATGATTCCAATGCAGTATCAATCAGCAATGATTCAGGCCATTGGAGAGGTCCTTGATGAGGAAGGAGTGATAATCGACGATGCCGATACCAAATCAGATGTATCAACCGTACAACCAACAGACAATGTATGGCCAATATAATAGTTATTACCCGTATCAATATCAGCAGCCGCGTTATGATCTGCAGCAAAACCAACCGCTTTTTAATCAACAGCAAAGCATTCAGCCACAGCAGCAAGCTGGATTGAACGGAAAGGTCGTGCAAGCTGTCGAACAAATTACTGCGAACGATGTACCTATGGACGGCTCAGTTGCCGTATTCCCAAAGCAAGACATGTCAGAGATCTATACAAAATCGTGGAATGCAGATGGAACCATTAGAACGATTGTATATAAGCCGTACACAGCTTCACAGCCAAATGTGGCAAATAGTTCAGCCGACATGTCCAAAATGAAAATAGGGCTATCTGACGAGGCTACAGAGGCATTTATGGCAAGATTTGATAGCCTTGAAAAGAAGTTTGATGAACTGATGCCTAAGATAGCGCCTAAAAGGTCCGGAGGCTTAAAGAAGGAGGCAAATGAGAATGAATAATCCATTTCAGCTATTTCAAGCCATGAGGAATCCACAACAATTTTTGCAGCAAATGGCCGGAAACAGCCAAGCCATGAGCAATCCTATTTTAAAAAATGCTATGGATATGGCAAACAAAGGCGATACAAAGGGTGTAGAACAATTAGCACGCAACCTTTGTAAAGAAAAAGGGATAAATGTTGATGATGCTGTTCGCCAGATAAAAAGTCAATTTGGAATAAAATAATGGGTGAAATTTTATCACCCATTAGAAAAACTACTTATACACTTTTTCTGTAAAAGCTCTTTCAACAGTCCAACCTTTTCGGAGGCGATTATGAAGAACATCCCAACTTATTCCGAGCAAATCAGACCATTCTTTTAGAGTTTTGGTTTCTCCGTTATACTCTATATTCAAATTATTTGATTTGTTTATAGCTTGTTCTCCAGAAGTTGCCCAACGACAATTATTTGGCTCATAGTTACCATTATTGTCAATTCGATCAAGTGTGTAGTTCTCAGGACGTCCACCAATAGATTCGGACCATTCTACAAATTTCCAAAAGTCATGCCATTCTTCGCACACGGTTATTCCTCGTTTGCCATATTGGTAATACTTTGGATGGTTTGGGCTTTCACAACGTCCGATCATGTTTTTCCATAGCCCATATAGTGGATTTTTAGTTCTTCCATCAATATATGCCGGACTATTTTTTAGCAAACAACCGCAACTTTTCACTTTGTGATTTTTAAACAGGTAAGGCAATACCCTAACTTTATTTCCACAATCACATAAGCACTCAATATACTGCCTTTTATCAGATGGCCTTCTTTCTGAAAGACCTATTGCTGTAAGCATATTAGATCTTTGACCTATATAATTATCTATGCTGATCTTAGGCTTCCTTGAGTAAGAACAGGACCCACAAGATTTCTGATGGCCCTTAATAACTCTGTCAGGAGCAAAGGAGATAATTCTTCCACAATCACACTTGAAATCAAACCCATTTGGGATATCTGAATTTTTTGATTGTGAAATTACAGTAAGATGGCCATATTTTTTCCCTTTATAATCGGAAATGTGATACTTGAGCATAAAAACAACACCTTGCCTTTCGTGTTTTTAATCGCCTACCAATAAACGTGCAGAAGTCACTAGGCATTGTGATTTTCGGGTCGCGATTCCCTATCTGCACAAAGATATTATAACACAAAAATATTAAAAATGATACTAATTCTTGCAAGATTATGTATATAAAAAATTATTACGGAGGTAAATAGTATGTTTAACTCAGGAAACTGTAGTGTACCATTAGTGGCTAGCATTGATGGTAACGGCAATAACAACGGCGGCTGGGGCAACGACGGCTGGGGGCTTATTTGGATCGTTTTGATCTTCGCCATTTTCGGCTGGGGTAATGGCTTCGGTGGCTGGGGCAACAACGGTGGCGGCATGGGTTCTACCGCGGCAGCCTACACAGATAGCGCAATTCAGCGCGGTTTTGATAACCAAGCGATTGTTGGAAAGTTAGACGGAATCACCAATGGTATTTGTGATGGATTCTACGCAGTTAATAATAGCATGTTAACCGGATTTAATGGAATCAACACAAACATTATGCAGACTGGATATGGCATTCAGCAGGCTATCAACGCTGATACCGTAGCTAATATGCAAAATACAAACGCTCTGCAAAACCAATTAGCTCAGTGCTTAAATAGATTCTTTAAAGCCATAAAGAATCTGTTTACCAAAAAAGTAAACACAGTAGGCACTTACGCATAGTAATATGTGTTAGCAATCGGGAGAATTGCTGGAAAATCTAAGTTTGCATTTACTTTCACATTAAAATAATGTATAATTAGTATATAAATTGTGGAGGTAAATTATAATGTATTATGTTTACGAATGGTATGTAATTGATACAAACGAGATATTCTATGTTGGAAAAGGAACCCGAAATAGATATAAAGTAAGAAAACACAATAAATTTTTTGATGATTTTATTAAAAGATATAGTTGCAATAGTAGAATAATAAAAGAATTTGAAAATGAATCCGATGCTTTTAGTTTTGAATATAAAAGGATTAAGGAATTAAAAGAAATTGGGCAGTGTGTTTGCAATATCTATGAAGGTGGAATGGGTGGATCAACCTCTTGGTGGACAGATGAGCAAAGAAAAAAATATTCAGAAAAGAATGTTATGAAGTCTGAACAGCAAAGAAAAAGAATGTCAGAAAATAATCCTATGAAGAATAAAGAAGTAGCTCAAAAAGTAGGAAATACGAAAAGCCGTAAAGTAGTAATTGGCAATGTAACATATAAATCAGTAAAAAATGCTATGGAAAAATACAACACTACATATGAGACCATTAAAAATTGGTGTAAAAAGGGGATAAATCCTTTTAATGAAAAATGTAGGTTCGAAGATGAGCAACAACATATTTTTACTGGCAAAAGATATAATAAAGGTGGTTGCAAGCCAATTATTTATAACGGAAAGCTATATGAAAGTGGAATAGATGTAGCATTTGAAATAGGAGTTCGAAATTCTACGATAAGTCATTGGGCTAAAAAAGGATTTTCACCATCAGGAATTGAATGTAGACTTTTAGAAGATACAACAACACATACATACAATCCAAATAGAATACACGAAATCAGTGCAAAGCCAATATATGTTAATGGTGTATGGTATCCATCAAAAGCAATAGCTGAAAAAAGCCTTGGATTATCAAAAGGATATTTGGCACCATATATAGCAGGAACAAGAAAAAATAACAAATACATTTGCAAATATGACAATCAGCAGCCGAGCCAAACGAATACCGATAATAGTAGTTTGGAAGGTTCAACGACTAACGAGTGAGGACGGAAACCAATAATCTCGACACGAGTACCCGACTCCCTTATGGGATGAAGATATAGTCTGAACTATGGAGGAAACCCATAGAAATATAGAATAAAGAATCTATATGGTAACAAAATGGCTGCGAGACACGCGAAGCTATTCAGGGTGTAAATTACAATATGGCAACTAACACTTGCGCATTGCAGAACACTATGAACAGCAACACCAGAGATATTATTGACAACCAGAATGCAGGTGTGAGAAGCATCCTTGACTACCTTTGCCAGGACAAGATTGCTACCTTGCAGGCTGAGAACAATGATCTTCGCAGAGCTGCTTCACAGGATCGCCAGAGTGCACTGCTCACCACAGCAATGGCTGCGCAGACCAATCAGATTATTGACGCTGTAAGACCTACTCCAGTACCGTCTTTCCCGGCATCTAATCTCTATGGCTATGCTTACGGATGCGGATGCAATAGTGGTTGCAACTGCTGACAAAATTAAATATCAGTATCTTAACCAAAACGGTTATGTCTGCTAACTAACGCAGTATTACTATCAGTAAAGGGGGCAGACTCAAAATAGAGCCTGTCCCTTATTTTAAGGAGGTATCGAATGGCAGAATATGTTGCAGTCGCAACGCAGGAAGTTGCGGCAAATGGAAATGTAACTTTTACAAGTACATCTGTTAAGGGTTCAAACTGCATACAGCACCGTGAAGGCAGTGGAATCATTACTCTTAGAGGTCTTACGAATCAGTGTCAGGCACGTTTTTTTGTAGACTTTTCTGCGAATATAGCTCTTCCGGCTGGGGGAACTGTGGCTCCTATATCATTAGCAATTGCTATCAGTGGTGAGCCAGTGCTTGCTTCCGAAATGATTTCAACACCAGCTGCAGTGTCTCAATTCAATAATGTATCTTCGGGCATTTTCATCAATGTTCCGCGTGGCTGCTGCGTAAATATTGCAGTTGAGAATACAAGTGGCGCCGCTATTGAAGTTGCTAACGCAAACCTTATAGTAAATAGGGTTGCTTGATTGGAGGTAGACTATGCATAAATGGGCTAAAGAAATTTTAGAGTGCGTCAAGGAAAAAGCTAAAGCTATCGGAATTGACAATTTCGAAGGCCAGAATCTTGATGATTTAAAAGATTGGACTGAAATCGTTAAGAATATTGCTTGCTTTGATAAAGACTATCGCATCGTTGAAGCAATGGATAAGCTGCAAAACGATGATGAAATCATGGAAATGATTGAGCAGTACGGTGATTACCCATCACGTCGCTATTACGACCGTTACAGATACGCTAACGGCAGATTTGCCCCAAAGGGTAGAGGCACAAGAACCACAGGCAGACGCGGTTATGATGAGCCACCTTATTGGCACATGACCCCAGAGATGTATTACGAATGGGCTGATATGCCAGAAGAAGAGCGTATGCGTGATCTTGATAGACTCCGCTTTGGGCGCATGTACTACTCTGACCCACGTAGAGGCTCCCAAATGCCGTCAGATGGTAGAAGCGCAGAAGATATGGGAATGAAGTCAGAAAGCCGATATGACCGTGCTAGAAGGTCATACAGTGAGACTAAAGACATGCACAAAGCCAACACTAAAGAAGACAATGACGCAAACATGCGAGGGCTTGAGTCCTTGTTGGCCGTCATTGACGAAGATCTTAAAGAGATCATGCCAGGGCTTTCAGCTTCCGAAAAAACTATGATGAAAACCAAAATGACAAACTGGGTGCAGCGTATATAATCAATGGTACAGCCGGGGGCAGATGCTCCCGGTTGTATTTCAATTGCGCATTTGCTATAAATGTGCTATAATGGGGGTATCAAATGTTTTTTACAGTAAATAACAGAACTTGGCAAGTTTGCTTTGTCAATCCTGGCGATCCGCAGTTGCAACGTAGTGACGGAACATATACTCTCGGTGTAACCGACAACAATTTAAAGACCGTCTTTATGTGTAATGATCTGTCAAACCAGATGATTGATAAAGTGCTGTGCCACGAATTAACACATGTTCACGCAATGGAATACGGATACTCTATCCCGATTGAAACAGAGGAAATTGTCGCAGACTTTATAAGTCTTTTTGGCAGGAGTATAGTAACTGTTGCAGATGAACTTATATATCAGCTTTTAGGAAGCAATTCAATTAGGAACTGTGCATAAAATAAAGACTTTAGGCAATGTGCCAGAAAGGAAGGCAGATGTATACAAAGATTCACACGCAAAAAGATGTTCTCCGTGAGCGATATCTTTATCAATCCGAACTTACTCCACTGGGATTTCCAAAACTGCTCCCAGTACATGCTGCTCTGAGTGGGCTTAATGCAGTATCATTTTGTGAGGCGGCAAAAGAAAAAAATCCGAAGAAGGCGCTTTGCCACTTTTTTATTGACGACACACGGTTCGAGCCATTATGGAATCAGCCGCAAAAGTATCTTCCGACACTCGAAAATTTTAAATACATCTGCGCTCCTGACTTCTCATTTTATGACTCTATGCCAAAGGTCATGCAGCTACATCAAGTGTACAGAAGCCGCGCCCTGGCATGGTGGCTATTTATGAACGGTTGTAACGTCATCCCAACTGTAGGTTGGGGAAGCACAGAGACGTTTGATTTTTGCTTTGAAGGGTTGCCAGAAGAGAGTACGCTGGCAGTCAGCACAAACGGCTGCTTTACCGATCAAGGCAAGGAGTGTTATCGGCAGGGCTTCAAAGAAATGTGTTCCCGACTCCATCCTGCAGAAATTTTAGTCGTTGGCCGCCCAATTGATGTGGACACAGACGTAAAAATCACGTATCGAGAATCGTTTGGACAGCAGCTCACAAGAAAGCTGAGGGGATGATATGGGCAGTAGAAGTGGAAAGAAGCACGAAATCAGCATAATAACCTATGTTGGCAGTTTGAAGCGCATCAGAACAGAGGAAACTGTCGGAAATATCACAGTCATAAGAACCGAATACAAGCAGCAGAAGCAGAAGAAGCGCCGTAAGAAAAGCCGATAGATTTTAACATTATTTTACAGTAAAATAATGTATAATAATGTAAAGTAATGTAAAATACTGTCAAGAACTGTAAAATAATAGGGATAGATTTGATTCTATCCCTACTTTTTAGCTATACTTTAATATTATATCTTTTATTTTTGCATATACCATTTAAATGGATACGCAATTTCGCTTTCTTGTGCCTCTTCTGCGTTTTTGTGGAGCTGTATCAAGTTATCAACTGTGTCGTCGATCACAAAACCATCTGCTATTTTCCCAAATTTATATCCGCGACAAATTTTTATTCTATAATTTTTATCTATCCTTGCTAATGTTTCCCATGCTTTTAACTCTTCGGCAGGCATTTGTGCTAAGTATTCTTCCTCACAATGACACGTAAATTCTATTATTGTCATCATCAAGTTTATTGTACGTTCTATATCTCTTTCTTTTTCCGTTTTTTCATCTCCATCATCGTCAACAAGTTTTTCATATAATTCTTCTGCAAAATCCGGAATATACCCTTTATCTTCTAAATAGTTTTTATCAACAGAATCAAAAAATTCTTTACCTGGAATAGGCTCTTCGTTTTCTGGATAGACTTTATCAACAAAATCAAAAAACTCTTCAACTACAATTTTAACTGCCTTTTTCAGAGCTTCGTTTTCCAAAGAAATATAATTGCTGTACAAATCGCATGTTCTATCCAGCAACCATCCCCATTCTTCGCGCCCTCTCGGCCAATCATTTTTGGCAAGTGGCTTGCACTGCGTTACTGCTTCAATTACTCGTTTCATTTTTTCTTCATTCATTCTTGTTTTCCTGTTCCTTTCTTTTTATTAAAAATTCGTGACTTTAGCCAGAAGTTTTTGACTATGCTCTAATATCATGTACAACTGGTGAAAGATCCTGGACTCTGCTTCCTATTGCTATAGGTGGCAACCATCTGATCACAAGTTTTCTGTTTCCTGCCTTTTCACTCCCTATCCAGAAATGATGCCAGTGTGCGCGGCGTACATGCGGAGTCTTTTTACTTCCTGCGGCAGAGGGTAGTGTATCAAGGTTTTGTTCATTTGCTTCTGTCTTGTTCTTGTATACATTGATTTCCCTAACGTTCCTTATTTCAGCTCCCACACGGTATCCTGCATCCAACACCTTGGGAATCTCCTTTGCACCAGAACGAACATATTTCTTTCTTGCTTTCTTGTTTTCTTCATTCTCGACAATATCTACATTCTGTGACAGTATAAACAGAATCATTTGTATTGTGCTTTGAAATATTTCGCGATCTTTTCTATATGTTTCTTCAAATTTCTCCGAAAACTCCGGCAGCCCCACTCTTTTATAGTTATCAATTCCACTGGAAATTGTATGGTCTATGCATTTTTGTAATTTATCAGACGATAAGGTTAAAAAATAGCTCCTTGATTCAATTCTGTTTTCATCGTCATTAAAGAAAAGTCTTTCAATCCTTAATTCATATAATTTAAATTCAAAATCATAATTTAAATATGTAAACCTTGATTCGTCACCAACTTGAAGACATAAACATTTATATGGCAAATGAAGTAACATGTTTACCGGAACTTTTTCTATTCCTTCTGTTTCTTTTAATTCACTATAAAAATCTTCATCAAAGCGATAAATTACTTTTGATAAATCCCATGTTGCCACTGCTGAAATCAATCCTGCAGTGGCATTTCTAAGCCTTTTGAAATACTTCGCATCTGGCTCCCCCATGCGTACTTTTTGGATTTCTAGCAATATTTTATCATTAGGACAGTACACAATATTTTCGTCCCATTTCGCACCTTGAGCTTTAAAATCCTCAATCGCAGCTTTTACTTGATCAGCCAAATCGGGTTCAGCCTTTAAAAATCCTTTGTACAGTTCTAGCGCCAGGATTCGTTTATTCTCAACTTTTTTCTTTCTCTTCGCCATTTTGTCTCCTATTTTCTTCCAACGCCATTTTAACATCCTCTTCGGTCTTTTCAACTGGTAACTCTTCCAATCGCCAGCCCTTATAAGTATACACTGGCCTAGATCTCCGTGAAGACACACCACGTAAACTACTTGCAATTGCAGTAAAACCACCACGCACGCGTCCAGCTGCAATATTTTCTGGTACATCTTCATCAAAGAACCTTCGGCAATTTCTTCTAGCCCAATCCTTCAACGATACTGCTATATAACAATTTCCTAGAGGATCAATTAAAATCCACTTTTTAGCAGTTCTGTTTTGCGGTCCCGGTTGTCCTTCTGGCAAAGCATGAGCCGCTTTAGTTGCTTCTTTTGCAAATCGTTCGCGAGCCGCTTTTACTAATTGGCTTTTCTTTTGAGCTTCAATTAGAGCAGGCGGCATAGGTGTCCCCTTTGGCGTACACAAGCCGTGTTTCTTTCTTAATTGTGCCGCACATTTAGCAGAACAACATTGTTTTGTATCACTCGGATGCCAAATAAATGGCTTTCCACATATTACACAGTTGTGGTATTTACGTCTTCTTACGCATCCACATGTTACACATCTGTAAAAGTGAGATGCCTGCATTTCTTTTATATTTCCGCATTTTAAGCATTTCACTTTCCAAAGGCTTATTCTTTTTCCGGTGTTAGGACTAGCGTATTTATTTTCGGAAGCTCCCAGCACCACCAAATCTCCATGCCGTTCGCCTGTTAAATCTTTCTTTGCCATTGCCGACTCCTTTCCCTTGTCAATATGCACTATTATAAGATAGCAGTACTATTTGCGCATTGTAAGTATTATACAAAAAGTTCTTGACTTTTTCAAGTCATCACGCTATCTTAAAAATGAAGATGATATTTATTCCGGCTTCGGTCGCTATTCACAGGCAGCGAACCGTCTGTGTGGATTAAAATAAAATTATAATTGTACGTGCGAGTACAGAGAACGTCTGTTTAAACATGCTTCATATCCTCCTATCAAATACTTCCATAGTACAGTGCAACCGCCATACCGCCTAAGATCAGCACGCCGAGTAACAAGTCACTAATGCCCATTGCCACTGCATCAAACATTTTTTCATGTTTTTTCAATCGTTGTCTTGAATCCTCTTGACTTTTGGCAGAGAATAGCACACTCTGCACTGCTGCGCATCTTCTCAATCTGCAGGCTTGATTCCCAGATTACCTTCATTTTATCACCTCTTTCCGCGTCACGCAACCTTTTCAATAATAACAACCGCCGACAGTGGCGCTTCATATCTGAAAAAATCAGCTGCATTTTTAAACTGTGAATCCATCACTGGGATATACTCGTCTGGGTAGATATGAGCCGTAGAATACTGAATGCAGCCTGGATTTTTTACGGATGCGTGCAATATGCGTTGCTCTGTGTATGCCTTGCCGTCAATTTCGTGCTGCACTTCCCAGTGTGCCACCACACCTGGAGTCTTTACCGCCTCGAATACTCGTGCCCATGACACAAGGGCCACAGCGTCAAGGCTTGCAATTTCTTTCTCAAGCTTCTCCAGCTCATCACCGTGAGCCTTGAAAAGCTTTATATGCAGCTCTCGCGGCGCGGCGCTGATAGATACTGTCTGTAAAATCATTGTTCGCCCTCACTTTCTTCTCTCAACAGTTTCACAGCCTCCATCTGTGAGTGTTCGCCATACCACTTAACCGGCTTATGAAATGCCACTGCAAGCGCGGAAATCTCACCAGATGCACGCAAAAATTCACGCACCTTCAAAAAGTTCTGCATATGTTCTTTGTATGTATTCATGTTTTACCTTCCTTATCTTTCCCAACGGGCGCGCTCGATATCCTGTTCAAAAATAACGCCTGTCTTTTCTTTTTTGAGCTGTTCAAAGCGTTCTATAGCTTTCTTGCGTTCCTTACCTTCGTAGCGTATAACCTCGGTTAGATCTTCGTAGCCATCCACCAGATTAACCGTGTAAAACTGGATGAAGTAAAACACTTTACCCCCATACTTTTTTTCACGATACAACTTTATTTTTTGCTTGGTTGGAGCTGTTGCAATAAAATTGTATCTTTCAGTTAATGCGACGCGGTACGCTTTCAGCTCTTCCATGACTTCTTCCAGCTCTTCAAGCGTTCTCTCGACACCGTTAAAGCTGTTTAATATGGTCTTGGCCGTGTGCAGAGTTTCCGGGTGTCTCTCATAAATATATATTTTCTTGTCACTTGTCTTTTCAACGTTTCCATAACGCGTAAATAGCTTGTTGAGCAGCTGCTTGTTTTTATCCGCGCAGGTGTCGCGTTCTGGACACCTGCAACAGCTCTTTTCACATCCTGTCATGCCGTCTTACCTCCTAGAATCTCTGTTGGATCAGTTCGGAAGATAAACGCATGTTTGAATTTGCTATAATATCCACCGCGTCTTTTCATCTTTTCGCTCTCTGCAATATACTGTTCTTTGCTCAGGCTCTCAGAAACTCTTACAAGCCACAGAACAGAACCATCACGGGTATCTTCTCCGCGTGTAATTTTATACGTATATTTTGCTTCCTTGGCTTTCTCCTCAACCTGTTCTGCCTTTTCTTCCTTTTTTGGCTTTTCGCTTGCCTTTGGCTTAACTTCTTTTTTCTGATTTTTGATTCTTGGTGTCTTAGGCACGATTTTTATATATTTTCCATGGTCTTGGCAGCAACCAAAATAGTAGAAGTTAACGTCAAAATAGTCTATCATTCCGTCACTGTCGTTATAATTATAAGAATTAACAAAAGCATCAACATCATCAATTACCGCTTTTGTAATATCGTTTAAAACATTTTTTCCGGAACTTTCAGATTCTTCAATAACTTTTCTTTTTTCTTCTTTTGAAGCATTTAAAAATTTTAAACGTTCATCAATTACATAATCCCACGGATAAAGGCATTTGGAAATTTTTGAAAAATCATCGCTTGTAAGTTCGTCAAACGGCTTGTAAATTTCAATAGGGCTTTCCAAAATGTCAACGTGCAATTCCTGGCACATAGACGCGTAAGAAGTGCGCACGCTAAACTTGTAAAGCGGATATTTTTCCTTGATATATGTACGGACAATTTTTGCAATCTCTTTCAGCGAAAGATTACCATTGTAGTTACTTCCGGCCCAGCCATAAGCGGTATAAAATTCAAAACGGGTATCTTCTGCAGTTTCTGCTACCTTTTTGCCAGTTTCCTTTTCTTCCTTATCTTTCCAGATTGCAAAAAGAGCGTCATATTCAGCGTTAATTTCCTTCATAACCTCGGCGTCTCCGCCGTTATCTGGATGATTTGCTTTTAAAAGAGTCTTAAATTGTGATTTAAGATCACTATACGATTTTACTTTTTTAAAATATTTAGCCATTGTTTCTAACCTCCATTTTTTCTTTATAAACGCAACCGCTGTAAATCTTATTTTTTTCTCCTCTACATCCATTCAAAAATTTCTTGCAGTTATAGCACATGGAATTATATGCCTGATTATCAGTTTTTCTTTTTGCACTTCCTGCAGTCTCGGTAAAATATGTTTCTTCTCTTGCGGTTGATTCTTCTGTTTCTTTGCCTCTGGTTTCTTCAGCTTCTGCTGTTTCTGAGGTTTCTGTTGTTTCTGAGGTTCCTGCTACAACCTCCCACATTTCCTTATAATCATCAATATCATTAACCATCTGTCTGAATACAGAAATAATTGAACGATAATATTTGCTACCGCTGCACGCACAATAACCAATATATGAATGGTATACCCATGTATTAGTACCCACACATGATACTAACAATGTTGCTCTATACTGTCCCATTGCAAATACAACTGTAAATTCTTCGCTATCACTATACACTTCGCTTGTGATTTCAAAAGTTACATTAGTCATTAAATTTTCTGATAAACATTCGTTAATCTTTCTTCTCATCATTTCTATTCTTGTCATGTTATAACCTTTCTCCAAGTCTTTCCTTGATGTCTTTGTTTTCCTTATTTCTGACTGTATTATATAACAACGTACGTGTATATTCAATAGTAATTCTGTATAAATGTACGTGTATATTTTTGTGCATTATGTACGTGTATATTTTTATCTTTATAGTGTATAATTATGCTAGAGGTGGAAAAGAGCCTTTATAATATAAGAAAGGAAAGAAAAACACATGGCAACATCAGACGCACACAAGCAAGCTACTATAAGATATGCAAGCAAGACTTATAAGCGTGTGCCGCTCGATTTGCGGCACGAAGATTACACCAGACTACAAGAGGCGGCAGCAGCTACAAGCCTATCAGTCAACGGCTACATAAAAGCCGCGATAGCTGAAAAAATCAGCCGCGATAGCATCCGATCAGCGGCACCAGATGCAGAAGGACCTGCAGCACCTGCGGCAGAGCCGGAGCCGTCCAGCCAGAAAACCAAGAGCCAGACGCCAGACCTGGAAGCGGTAGACCTGCAAAGGCTCTTGACTGATGCACGGTATCAGCTTGATATCATGGATATATACGGCCAGAAGCAGACGCAGCGGCTACTTGATCAGGCACGAAGCAAATAAAATAAGGTGGGCATTTTCACCCACCTTATTTTTTTAAATGAAATAATATTTTCTTACTGTTTTTTCCGTTCTGTTAGGGCTGATACTTAGTAACTCGTCTGGAAGATATCCGGCCTTTGTATAACCACAACTTACTTTTTCGTATCCGCCTAAATCTTTAAAAAATTGTACTGCATCAAATACATTAAAAACATAAGTTGCCGGTACTTCTTTTTCTTCTTTTTTCACTTCAACCCAACGTGTGCCGCGCTTAGCATAGGTTGTTTTTTCTTCTAAAATCTTGCCGCCGAAATCCTGAAGACTAGAAATATTAGGATACTTCTTGAAAAGCTTTCTATAAGTTTTTGCTAACTCTGAATATAACATTGTTTTTTCCCTTTGCTTGATGTATAATCAAGCTACCTTTCTTTTTTTGATTGGTGCCGGTTGCGTTTGCTTGGTAGGTAGTGCAACCGGCTTTTTTTGTTTACACCCTTATTATATCACTTTTAAAAGTTATGTCAAGACTTTTTATAACTTTTTTTCGTTATATTTTTTCTTGACTTTTTGCCGCCGAAAAGCTACTATATATATGTAGCGATACACCAAGCACGAAAGGAGAGTACTACAAGTATGATAAAGTTTAAATTTGACGTAGCCAGCGCACTGGCTACCGCAGGCGTTACAGCCTACACAGCGCAGAAAAGCGGCATTTTATCACAGGATACATGGCGAAAGATTAAGGCAGGAGATACACATATAAGCCTTGAGGCTATCAATCGTATATGCTGCATTTTGCACATGCAGCCGGAGCATCTTATATACTATGCACCAGACCAGGCCGAAGAAGAAAAAATTTTAAAAAACTTTCAAAAAAAGTCTTGACATAGTAACTTTTTTAAGTTATACTAAAGGCATAAAGAGAGAAAGGAAGCCCCACAGGGGCAAAGGTAAAAAGATATGTCAAAGAAGCAGCAGTATACAACAAAGTTTTATGAGGACAACGGTGGCGGTATCCAGGCAGTGACACGCGATGAGAGCGGCAAGGTTGTAAACGTTCTTGGCGGTTTTGAAGCTGATTCAGGAACAGGGCTGTCAGTTCTGGCAGCAGCTCGTGAAAACTGGCCATATGCAGACCCGTTTGAGTCCTACCAGTGGGGTGGAAAGACTATGGAAGAAGTAGCAGAGGAGCTTGAGAAGATGGAGTATCATCCGGAAATGGGTGACTTGATCGCAGAGACAAAGGCAACGCCAGACCGCTACACAGACGCCCAGTATATCGAGCGTGTTGAGTTTAACTGGAGCCGCATGGGTGATGCAGGACATGAGCTTTTTAAAGATTTAGACGTGCCTGAGGCTGTAGCATATCGCATCAAGTCTAGCAGAGAGTGGAACCCGGACGACTGCCGCCGCTTGTGCAAACTGGCCGACATGGTGGACGAGTACGACAGCGCCGACAGTGATACCGTAGAGGACGTAGTGAGCACAGCAGCCGACAAGCTCGGCGTTGAGATCTGGTAAAGACCAAAAGCACCCGCCCCGGAGGTTACGAAGGCAGAAAGGGAAAAAATGAAGATTGAAGACGAAAAAAGACTCATAGAAATTACTATGAGAGTATGGAGCAATGGCCAGTATAGCCAAGACCTCAGCGTTGGCCTTTTAGTTGATGGCTCTTTTAAGTATGGTCAAGGGGCTTATAAGGTGGATAGCGTCGATGACGTCATTGATTATGCTTTTGACTGGCAAAATTGCACAGGTGATTTTGTCGATGATGAAGACCCAGACAACAGCCGCCGCGTTGATGTTGATATAATTTCTGATTCAAGCCATGAAAAGCCGTACGATGAGTTTACAACGAGAGCACAGCAAGTAAAATCTGACGCACTGGCAACGGATGAGGCTGCCACCCTTTTTGATGGGGGATGGCGAAGCAGTGATTATTACCAGCTGATGTTTGAGCGTAGATGTGACAAAGAAGAAGCCGCCGGCATCTGTGCAGCACTTGCCACTTTTGAGCAGTAATTCGCACCTGCCCGGCAAGGTTAGAGCCGGGAGAAAGAAGTTTTATGCAAACGGTTAAAATTTTTAGAGTGTATGGAGCCGAGGGACACCGCCAGCGCGAAAGCTTTTATCGCTCCTATGTATCCGATATATCACGCCCAAATTCTCCGCGCTCCATCGAGGTGCGGAACAGTGACAAGACAGGGACCAATGATTTTTCTATTTTGCAGATTGTTGGAGAATCAGACATTGACTGTTACATTGAACTACAATTACAACTGTCAACTGGAGCTTTTGAGTGCTCGAAAGTAGGCGATGTATACGAGATTCTAGCCGATGGCCTCGCCGTAAAGATGGGGGCAACAGACCGGGGCTTTTTGCCTGTAGGCACTCCCAAAAGTCTTCCAGCGCCAACCCCAAGCAAGCTCAAAAAACCACACAAAAGAGAGCGAAAAAAATATGTGTCCGTGTTGCGTGACGATGGGCACATAGAGAAAGTATTGTATGACAAGATCATAGAGCACGAGAACGCGATTATAGATGACAATTTAGGCTTTGGCTACTTACACAACTACACCTCACAGGAGCTAAGAAGCTACCAAAAAGAAGCCTATGCAGATCTGAAGGAGTTAAAACGGCAGCTTAGAGAGTACCCCGGAAGCGTAATCAAAGAGGACCCTACAACAGAGCGCTTTGTTTTGGCTTATCCCAACTCTTAAAAATTCAGAAAGAACCACGGCAGGCGCACAGCTTGCCGTTTTTCTTTGCCTATTTTCAGATATTCAGCCGTAAATTTTTAATTTGTGCAACTTGCACTTTTAAAAATATTTAACTTGATTTACACCTCATATTGTTGTATTATGTAAGTAAGCTACTATATATAGTATTTATATGTAGCCTAGATATGGATATATAGAGTATATAGCCCATGATCGGAAAAGATTTCAAGCCGTGCTAAAACACGGTGCTTCTTTTTCTGGTCGTGGGCTTTTTCTTTTCCCCAGGCCTACAGCTTTTCCGTGTCGCTTCCTTATATATAATATATACAGTATATATATTTACTGTATATGTATATGGTATATATATACTTAATATATTATCAGTGTATTTATATTATATTTATAATTATATGGTGTATATGTATATAATATCTGTATATGTACAGTGTATATAGAGTATATATAATATATTGTCTGATAATATATATTAAGTATATCTGTATAAGGTATATATGTACAGTATGTATAAGGTATATGTATAGTATATCTCTATGTACTGTATAGGTATAAGTATATGTATATCTGTATGTACAGTATATAGATATCTGGTAAGTAGGTATGTGTATAGTGTATCTAAGTATATACAGATACAGAGTGCAGGAGCTGACAACAGACAGATGATCAAGTCAGAGACAGCCAACAGATGAGAGATACACAGACAGGGCAGGCAGCCAAGACGGACACATGTGAGAGCTGGACACGATGAGCACACACAGAAGGGCGCTAGAAAGGCACAGAAGGCGGCTAGAAGGCGTTTAAAGGGGAAAGGCTAAGATATAGCCACATATACGCACGACAAAAAGAAATACAGGGAAAGGAGGGCTACAGAATGCCAAGAGGAGGGAAACGAATGCCAAGCTATAGGGATATTGCAGAAACCATGGACGGAGACGAACTGGACGCTATCCTTGACGTATCTCTGCAGGGGCTAGCTAGAGCACGTGAAAAAGGTTCACAGCCCATGTATAGCAACTCTCCCGAAGGGCTAAAAAGTTTCAAGCACGACTCAGAAGAGTATCTGACATTTGTCCGGAACGTAAACAAAACCCCAACGGAAGGCGGAAAGCTGCGCCTAGTGCCTGATATAGAGTCCTGGGCGGCATTTTTGGGAGTTACGCGGCACATGATCACGGGCTATGAAAAGCGTAGCAGTGATTGGAAGTCTACTATAGACGCGGTAAAAGGCGTTATAACAGCTTGTAAGAAACAGCTTGCATTTACTGGCAAAATGCCGCCAGTGCTTGCAATTTTTGATCTTACTAACAATAGCGACTATGTCAACGCGTCAGAGTTCCGGTTATCAGCTGAGACAGCACCAGAAGCCAAGCAGATAACGGCGGAAGAGTGGGAAAAAGTTATTGATGCAGAGCCAGAAGCCCCGAAGCTATCGGATTTTAAATTGTCTGACGATTTAAATTAAGATTGGTCAAGGCTTCTTGATCTGTGTTAATCTCTCAGATAGTATTAAGTTCGTATAATGTTTGTTATACGAACTTTTAACGGTCAATGGTGCGTATACTCAGACCAGGGCAGCAAAACACTGTTGCTTTTGTATATACAAATACGCACAATTTAGGTTTTACCGCCATAGGATCAGGAGCCGCGACCAGCTGCGCAGCTGCCAGATGATCACGCGAAAAGGGGGTGTAGGGGTCTTAGAGCGTGCCCCCGGCATGGGGCTACTTAGTCCCCAAAATATTTTTCCAAAATAAAAAGCCCCTTTTAACTCGTAACTACACATATGGCAAAGATAGGGAATCGCGACCCGAAAGCTGTGAGCCTTGACAGTTTCTTTGCCATAATACCAAGGCATACCAGAAAGGTAGGTGTTTATATGAATAATATAACAATCTTTAACAACCCAGAGTTTGGAGATATTAGAACCATCATGATTAACAATGAACCATGGTTTGTTGGTAAAGATGTAAGTGACGCTTTTGGAGACAGCAATTACAGAAGAAGCTTATCACGTCTCGATTCTGAGGAAAAGACAATAACCAAGGTTCTTACTTCTGGAGGTTATCAAAATTTAATTGTAATAAACGAGCCTGGCCTTTACTCTTTACTTTTCTACATGCAACCAGCTAAAGCAAAGGGTGTGTCACAAAATGACACCCTTGTTAATGAGCGCATTGGAAAGCTAAAAAAGTTTAAGCGTTGGGTTACAAGTGAAGTTCTTCCTTCAATTCGTAATACTGGTTCCTATAGCATTGATGGCCACAAGCCGGACTCATATACAATTGAAGACCCAATTGAAAGAGCAAAGCGTTGGATTGAAGAACAAGAAGAAAAACAAAAACTCATTGAAACTGTTCAGGAGCAAGCACCAAAGGCTGAGTATTTTGATTCTCTGGTAAACAGCAATCTCCTTACAAACTTCCGAGATACAGCTAAAGAATTAGGGTATAGCCAAACAGAATTTACTGGATGGTTAATTGCTAAGGGTTATGTTTACAAAGATTCCAAGGGCATTTTAAAGCCTTACGAGACATACCGCAAGCAAGGATTGTTCCAGATGAAAGATTTTAAAAATCCATATAACCACTTTACCGGGACTCGAACCTTTGTGACAGTGAAAGGTAAAAACACCTTTAGACTTTTGATGCAGGTTCCAGACTAATGAAAATATCAACCAAAGAAATAACCGATGAATGTCAGCACTGCGGTGACATACTGGTTTGCCAGTTGTGCCGCGAAGGACACGGAATCAATCGTGAACGAATAAACGTTACCCAAATGGTTACATGCCAGATAGAGCACAAGAACAGGAGGTTGTCAAATGAGAATCATATCACAGTGTAAAACTAAATCTATTGAGTTTCATAACGTTGCTTTGCTGAGACGTGATGAAACAATCTTTGCAAGGACTGCAAACCAAGACATGGTACTTGCAGAGTATAAGACTCCAGCCAGAGCAGCCGAGGTATTTGAGGAATTAAATATTTCTGCTTCTAACTTTTCAACAGATATCTACTACATGCCGGAGGAATAAGAATGAGCGATACAAAGTTAGTTTTAGTCGAATTTATTGACGGCACGAGGAAAATGATAGAAGCTTATTGCGATCCGCAGTATGAATACTATGGCTATCTAGCCAACAAAGAATTGTTTTACGTAATTTGCACTTCCAACTTATCAAAAGCTCTCTTCCCTCGCGAGTTTGTCAAAGCAATATCCTTTTTGGATGAACAGGAGGCGTAATGGCAAATACAAAATTTGAAAATGCAACAATATGGCTGCAGGGGGTTATCTCCGGATATCAAAAGCAGGTCAACGATTTCTCAGCTGCCCCTAATCCAGATGCGAATAAAATAAAAGCATGTAAAGAGCGTCAGGAGCTTTGCCAGTACATTTTGGACTTTATGGTTAAGGCTAAGCAGCAGAATGACGCAATGGCTGCTAAGGCAGGTTCTCAAAATACCGCTGTAAAGTCACAGAATGCCTCACAATCAATTTCAGCTCATCCAATGGCAAATACTATAGGTAAAGAACAGCTAGAGCAATTAGAGCTTGTTTTGGGGCTTGATGCTACAATCAGCTTTTGTAGAGCTGCTTTAATCCTGGAGCTGCCAGAACTCGGATCAAAAGAGACGCTTATTGGAACGCTTAAAGATTTTGCCACAAAGCGAAGCTAGGAGGATGCGCGGAATGATAAAAATTCTGAAACCTGGTACAAAAAAGGAAACTGAATGTCCAAGTTGCGGTGCACTTTTGAGCTACGATATTTCTGACATTCTTAAGAAAACGTCGCACTCAATTGCAGAAACATCATCTGCATTTTGGCTAAGCAGTAAAAGCACAACTTACATCATCTGTCCGCAGTGTAATAACAAGATTATTTTGTCGGCGACTCGATAAGAAAGGAGCATCTATGAACGATATAGACAAACGCATTTCTGCACTAATCAAGCTTAGCAAGTCTTTTGGAATTGATGCCAAGACTATTCCATCACGTTTTGATTTTGACTACATAGTTGTTACTTTCGAGAAAAAAACATGCGATGGTACTCTGTGGCGCTTTAACTATGCTTTTGAGCTTTGGCTGTTGAAAGACCTTGATGCTTGCCGACTTCAAGAATATTTCAAATATGTATTTTTCGATAAAATTTTAGAATCTTTTATCGAATACGAAAAAGAAGTGTTCAACATAGAGGAGTTTTTATGATTAGATTAGAGCATACTGTATTGCCAAGCCCAGAGCAGATGCAATTTGTAATCGAAGGGATGCGGAATCCAATGAATTCTTGGGATAAGAGCGATAGTTTCCGATGTATTCATAACGACAGGAGATGCAATGTGTGTGAAGATATTCATACTGGTAGATGCAATGATGAATTTGTCATGGGGGACAACGATCTTTCACTTATGCTTGAATTGGCAAAAGCTGGAACAGATCATAGAAAATATCTTAGAATGATGCCAGTTTATGTTCGTATCACGGCTCCGTTATATTGGTGGAAAGAATTTGATACTTACAAGGTCGGTACAGTTGCAAATTCATGCAGTACCATGCACAAGATCACCGAGAAGGAATTTACATGGGACGATTTCTCAGTCGATCATCTGAAGCGTGTCAGAGAATGCTCATTGGGTGATGTCGGACCGACTCTTGTTATGGAGTCCATCATTAACGGTCTTAATTATTGGCGGAGTAAATATCTAAAAAGTAAATCAAAGGATGATTGGTGGCAGATGATCCAGTTGTTACCGAGTAGCTATAATCAAACCAGAAACGTAATGCTGAATTACGAAGTTCTAGCAAATATTTATAAGTCCCGTCAAAATCATAAACTGGACGAATGGCGAGATTTTTGCAGCTGGATTGAAACATTGCCGTATAGTGATCTTATCACTGGAAAGGAACCAAAATGACATTTAATGAATATCAGCGCGGTGTAATGAGAACCGCATCAGACGTAACAAAAGCGACAAAGGAAAACATGCTCATGAATGGTATCCTTGGTACTGCAGGTGAAGCAGGTGAGCTTGTTGATCTTCTCAAAAAGCAGATCTTTCAGGGGCATCCATTTGATAGAGAGCATCTTATCAAGGAATGTGGCGATGTGCTGTATTATCTGGCACTTACTGCTGAGGCACTTGATACCTCTCTTGAGGATATTGCAATCAAAAACAACAAGAAGCTTTGGGAGCGCTATCCTGACGGTTTCAAGGCCGAAAATTCACTTCATAGAAAGGAAGGGGATATTTAATGTTTGTTCTTATTCTCCGCATTCTGGCATCTCTTTTTAACATCTTTATGCTGACCTCTATTATAGGGTGGCTGAATGAGAAAAGATCCAGAGAAAGGCTTATTAGCTCTGTAGTACTTTCTACATTCTTTGTCATGAATCTTGTCTTGACAGCCAGTGGTCTGTGAGGATAAGATCACGCTGGGGCTATCGCCAAATGGTAAGGCACAGGATTTTGATTCCTGCACTGTTGGTTCGATTCCAACTAGCCCTGTTGCGCCATTAGCTCAGCCGGAAGAGCACTTGACTTTTAATCAAGGCGTCGTGGGTTCAAGTCCCATATGGCGCATACGGACCTTTAGCTCAATAGGTTAGGGCAGCTGCCTCATAAGCAGCCGGGTCTGGGTTCGAGTCCCAGAGGGTCCATATGCAGTTTTGCAAACGATGTGGTTTTTCCTTCTTTGTGAAATCCCTTTCTCTTTTCCCACAAAGTAGCAACTGCAACTCTCGTGAAAATCAACCTGTGGACAAGTCAGCCGCAACCGTATAGGCGGTCTTTGGGTAGATGCGCAGAATTGGTATTGCAGCAGACTGTAAATCTGTCGTCTTCGGACATGTAGGTTCAAGTCCTACTCTACCCACTTTTGCCGCGATGCCACAATGGTACTGGGCTAGTTCTGAAAACTAGTGATCCGTAACAGGACTGAGGGTTCGAATCCTTCTCGCGGCGCTCCGGTTGCCTAGGGTAGCTCCCGAAAAGCAGAACCTGTGACTGCCTGGCAACTGATTTGTAATCACAGGAATACATTATCGCACAGGAGGTAAAACAGATGTCAGAGAAGGCAAAAAAAGAAATAGTAATATCAGAGGGCAGAGATTTTAAAGGAATCTGGATTCCAGAACGTCTTTATTTATCACCAGATTTAAGCCCTAGAGAGAAATTCTTGTTAATTGAGATATACAGCCTTACTCAAAAAGACAAAGGCTGTTTTGCTTCTAACAAGCATTTCGCCAACTTCATTGGCTTAAAAGAAAATAGCATTCAAAAGATGCTTTTAAAATTTGAACAACTGGGACTTATTGAAAGAATCTTTGAATACAAAGAAAACACTAAAGAAATCGACAAGCGAATCATTATCCTCACCCAGAAATTTTTTGATTCTTTTGTCAATGAAAAATCTATTTCTTCTAACATGGAAAAAAATCCATGTGGGGGTATGGAGAAAAATCAACAGGGTGGGGTTGAAAAAAGTCCACAGATAAGTAATACAATAGATATTAAGTATAACAGTAGTTTAAGTGATACAGATGATAAAGAACATGCCCTATTATCAACTAAAGTAGATAATAGGGATAAATACATGGTTTCACGCACTAAAAGTGCTCAAAACTCAGGGGACAAGCCCAAAAAGAAAGAACCTACTGTTGATCCAGATGATTTTATCAAATCTAAGGAGTCGATTCTTAAAGATGAGCTTCACAGACTGTATTCAAACAATCCTAAAAACATCTTCGCTACAAAGCAACAGGAAAATGACTGGGTTGATAAGGAATATAGCAGCCTGACCGCTATCATATTTGAGTTTAACCACCAATACAAAGCATCTACAAGCTTTGACGCCAAGAATCTATCAGACGAGAGCCTTAAACGAGTTGCAAGGAACTATATCAAGTCACAAGAATCTTTGAAAGACGACTATGATGACCTTCAAAGCAATAAGGTTTTGATTGAAGAGTATCTAAAAACTGATTATGGCAGCAAACATGGAGTGATTGTAAAGAGTTTATCACACTACATGTCTGGCAACATCCGAGAAATGTTGTTTTATAAACACTTGTATTAACTTGCTAGCTATATACACGTACATTATGCTAGCTATATATGTACGTTGATACAAGTATACACGTACACTAGGAGGTGTAAATGCAGAATATAGAAATCAACTTTGGGGTTCGTCCATGTATTGTAACTCAAAATGGCGAAGAAAAGAAAGCGTTATTCCATATGTGGGAAAATTTTGCAAAGCCTGTTGCAGCGGATTTGTATATTGGCGGTTGTCCTGAGGGACAAATGAGCATGATATTTGGGCTTGTAGAGTATGAGGACGGCGCGATGGGCGAGGTAAATCCAAGCCAGATTCGATTTGTTGACAATAGGATCAAAGGCTATGCTTTTGAGGAGGGCTGATTCATGGTGAAATATAGACCACACAGAGGAGCATTATGCGACGCAATGGCAGAAATGAGAATCTTTGATTCTGTCGAAGATATGTTCCACTACATTGTCGAAGACTGGAAAGCATATGGAAATCCATTTGATATCGGAGATTTAACCATAACGTGTGATGAAGGAAAAGACGAGCGCATTAACTGGAAGGAAGGCAGATATGTCTGCACCAGGCGAATGCGAGAAAAGATTTTTGACACACCGCAGTGTATCGGAATGTGTTCGATTGAATTGTAGAACGGAGATAATAACATGATGATTGCAAATAAAGTAAATGTAATGGGACAGGAATACCAAATTGTAAAAGCAAGCCGTGACCAGTATAAGCAATGCGATATCGCGGACGGATGGTGTGACGCTTACGGCAAGAAGATTTACTATGTAGACCCTAATACAGATCCAGAACATGATTCAGTGGCGACATCGTCAGAAGAACTTGTAAAACATATTTTACAGCACGAAATTGTCCATGCGTTTCTCACTGAATCGGGACTTGCAATTAGCTCATACAGCATTGTCGGTGCATGGGCGATGAACGAAGAGATGGTTGACTGGATTGCATGGAATGGTGAGAAACTGTATAAGGCGTGGAAGGAGGCAGGGCTAGTTGATTAAAGAAGATGATTTACAAACAAAAGTTGTGGAGCAAGCCGCCCTTATAGCGGCGGCACTCAAAAAAGGTAAAGACGTTGAGGTACGGCGAACCGCAGCTGGAATCAGCGTTGCCGAAGTTAGCAAGAAGGTTGTACACCGATGATTATTGACTACATGAATCAACCAATGGAGGATATGGACAATGAAATTAAAAAGACTAATTGTTACCCTTGTAACCGCAGCAATGTTTTCTAGCGCAGCCATTGGCTGTACAGAAGCTGATCAGGTAAGTTCTAATATCTCTAAGCAGGCGGACAACTTCAACGTGACTAGGAAGCTTACTGTTCTGAACGCAAGAACCGATACAGTCCTTTTGGAGCTGACTGGAACATTTGCATTAAAGAACAATTCATCAAATGAACTCGAAGTCATTATTGAGACTGCCGAAGGCAAATATCAGAAAGATTACGTGTATTTGAATGACTACACCATGTACGTGGTCGAAGATATCTCTGGTTCAGAGGTAGACAAATACCGTTATGAGATCAATTTCTTGCCTGAATGGGGACTCAAGGCAACTCATCATGAGTAAACTTTACGTTTACATAGTAAACATATGTAATATATTCGATTTTAAAGAACCATAACAAGGGGTTGAAAATGAATTTTGCCGTGCTAAAGCTCGGAAAGCTTAGAAATCTGTCACCAAACACTTAGGAAAGGAGGAAAAATCTTTTATGACATACGAAGACGCCTTAAAAGCTTCAAAAAATGGTCTAAATGTAATGATATGGACAGGAGAGGAGTATCTGCGCCTAGAAGAAGCAAAAGAATTTCTGAATTGTTCTTCTCATGTGATTCGAAATAGTGAAGAATACAAAGGATACAAAAAATTTTGCGAAGCCATTCAAAGCGATAAATGGAGTACTTATACAGAAATAGATCTTAGATGGGAACTTAGAAATTATCGAAAGCGTTTTGAACGCCTGAGTCGCATACAAGATGATTTTTTAAAAGAACTACTCGGCAGCAATTATACAGCCCGGTATTCCAGTGAGCAAATGATCGTTGCCGATGCATTCAACACTCTTTATAGCCTAAAACGCAACCAAAAAATATTTATGTTTACAACTATTGTATTTTTAGCGACAACAATTATAGCCTTAATAGTTTAAAGGAGGAACACATGAAATTTTCAGAAGCATTTGGATTGATGAAACAGGGTGCACTGATAAAGCTTCCGTCATGGGCAGGCTATTGGTACTGGTCCAAAGAAAAGCAAACCATCATCATCCACACAAAAGATGGTGAGGAGTTTGATATTAGAAAAACAGCTAATCCAGATTATACTTTTTCAAACATTGCATCCGATAATTGGATTGTTTGGCATTTGAACAGTGAGAGCCTTAACAGCAGAGCTAAGAAGGCTATGCTTTCACAACCAATGGCTGGCAAAACTGATGAAGAAATTGTTGCAACAAGAGAGAAGGCAATCAAGGTTTTGAAGGAAAAGGGCTACGAAATTGTAAATACCCTTTTTACAGACGAGTGGTATAACAGTGAGAAAATGAGAGAAAGAGGAGTGGTGCAAATCCCACTTTGTTTCCTTGCAACATCATTAACAAATATGAGTTTATGTCATGCTGCTTATTTCTGCAAAGGATGGGAAAATGCAAGAGGATGTTGTATCGAACATGATGCGGCAGTTAAGTATGGGCTAGATATCATCTACGAGGAGGATTAAGCACTATGGATTTCAGAGCTGCATTTTCCAATATGAAAAAAGGCATTCCAATGAAAAGAAAGAAATGGAATGATGTCTGGTACTACGATAAATCAAAGAAAATCTTAATGGGGAAACACGATTCAGGAAAGCTTGAAGAACTTTTCAATATTCCTGACACTGCTAATATGACTTATATTTTTATGGGAATGTTTGCAGAAGACTGGGAAATTGCGAATAATCCTAATGAATCGCAAACAGCTAACGGAAAACAATTATTCACATTTAGCAAAGCGCTAGATTTACTAAAGCAAGGTTATAAAGTCGCCCGAATGTGTTGGTATGGAAGTGGACGTTTTGTTTTATATCGCAAAGGCTTGCCAGCTGGTCATCCTTGTGATATAGGCACAGTGGATGCGTATTTAGAAGTTGATAACGGAGAAGGGCTTCTTAATTGTGATCCATATCTTCAAATGCGTTATATTGACGGTTCGCTTGCGATGTATCTCCCAAGTGTGGAAGATCTTTTAGCAGAAGATTGGTATATTGAATAAAAATGATGGGAGGAAAATGAAGAATCTAAAATATTGCACTCCACAAAGCAACTTAGCTGATGGTATACAAAAGTTACCTGCTGAAAAAATTCAATTTCGATATTTTCCACCAGGAATAGAATCAGAGAAGTCGGACTATTACAAACTAGCATGTTTATATATGGGGCTTACAGAAATGTACGACAGAAGCTTGACTGATGAAAGAAGCCGCTTTGATAATACTGAGGCATTTGTTGGTAACCAACATATATATCATCTTAGCCAAGTATACAGTTGTTATGTTCGAAAGTCTATAATAAATACTTATTTTGTGATGTGGAGCGATGTCCGAGAAGAAATAAAGAAACATCGCCGTTACTCTGCTCAACAATGGGTAGATGAATATGAAAGAATATGGAATCAGCACGGAGGAAATTAAATGGTTAGAGTAGGATCAGCAAGAATTGATGAGAATGGAAAAGTGATAGGTGGACAGTCAGGCGACCAGACAGGGCAGGAAGTGGCGATTGAGCCATGGTATCTGCACGATAAGGGCTGGGTTATAATCCGCGCAAAGGATGCAGCAGTGCGTGAGCGCATTGCACAGTGCATGGAAGCAGCGTGCACAAATAATAATATTGGCTATGATCAGTCTACGTCTTGGGATTTGTACGACAAGGCTAAGCAGTACGGATGGGATTGCAGCAAGGTTAACACCCCAGTGGAGACAGACTGTAGCAGCCTTGTACGTGTATGCGTGGCATGTGCTTTGCAGCGCGACATTCCGTGGTTTTCTACTGCCAACGAAGTTGAGGTTTTGGATGCTACAGATGAATTTGAAATCATCCGTGAGCCAAAATGTACAGAGTCCTCAGCATATCAGATGCGTGGAGATATTCTGTGTACAACTGTACAGGGACATACTGTAGTAGTACTGGACGATGGCTCTAAAGTGGAGTGCGAGATTATCTCAACTGGTAACACTACACTTTGTGGCAAGGGTATTGGAACAGCAGTTGCGCTCACGCCTATGAACATTCGCACAGGGGCAGATACATCTGCAAAGAAGCTCGACACAATCAAGACCTCTGTAGCCGTAGAGGTCCTTGAAATCACCGCTTCTGGTTGGTATAAGATTGTATGGCCCGGCGCTTCATGCGGATATGCCTTTACAAAGGCAGGAAGTGGCTATTACAGCTATTCTCCAAATGCTAACGCACAAGTTATAAACTTAGGCGATAAAGTCCAATTCACAGGCAATAAACAGTATATGTCAGCATGGGCTGATAAGCCAATCACTGCAGTCCCAGAGGTTGCAACTGTAACAAGTATTTGTGAGAGTGGCAAGCATCAGTATCACATCATAGGCGATAACGTCTATGGCTGGGTAAACCGAGAGGATATAACGAAAAAATAAATTTAAAATGGCATAATCAAAATGGTGATTGTGTAACAGCCAAAATGGAGGCTCTTCTTTAAGTGTTAGGAAAGGAGGAGCCTCTTTTTTGTTAGAGTTAAGACAACATAAAGAACGTGTGGAAAATATACAGCGCCAGATCATCATGCAACCTACATACAGCCAGCTCAGCACCTTATGCGGCGGAGCAAGACTGATTCTTCTTGATGCGAATGAGTTTATACCAAATCGTGATTTTAAGAATCTTGATGCATATAGATGGTATGGCGACCATGTAAATAGCTATGTCCGATGGTACTGCAATCGCAACAGAAAAGTAGAGGGTGACGAGTGGGACAAACTGTATTGGCAAACCTATCTGAATGGTGCGAGAGCAAGAATATTCAATGATTATTTACTATTCTTAGAGCACAAGCGCGAACCTCGAAAGATGTTCTACAAGCCAAAGATTAAGCAGTTCGAGAAGTTCCAGCTTATAGAATCTTATCAAGGTATGCTTGATGATAAGTACGACATTCTATGCATATCCATGCCGCCTGGTACGGGCAAGGCACAGCCATTATATTCAAAGGTACTTACTCCGAACGGTTTTGCTCGGATGGGCGATTTAAAGGTTGGCGACAAAGTATTTGCTGCGAATGGCAATGAATCAACCATAACTGGAATCTTTCCCCAAGGTTTGCGTAAAATTTACGAAATAACGCTTGAAAACGGTTATAAATGTAGAGCATCTGATAATCATTTATGGTTATCAGTTTACGAAACTTCGCTTGGAGTTTTTGAATGTCAAAAAGTTGTAGAGACTTCAATAATGCTTTACAAACCAACTCACTTTTACATACCTTGTATTTCTGGTGAAAACTTCAACCATTTTGAATACTGTAGAATAAAATCAATTGAATATATCGGAGATGATGAGTGTCAGTGTATATATATTGATGATCCGTCACATTTATATGTCACTGACGATTATATTGTTACGCACAACACAACCCTGCTCAAGTTCTTCCACTCAGCCGTAATTGGTTGGTTTCCAGACGATTACAGCCTGTTCTATTCGCACTCGGGCGATATTACGCGAATGTATTACGATGGTGTCTATCAAATGGTTGATGATTCACTTGAGTACGCTTGGCATGATATCTTCCCTGACTTGAAAATCACATCAACAAATGCATTGATGCAACAATTCAATGTCGGAAAATATAAGCCATTTCCATCTTTACAAACAACATCTGTAGGCGCGAAGAGTGCCGGAAAAGTTCGTGCAAGCAAATTTTTACTTACTGATGATATGATTGGTAGCCTAGAAGAAGCCTTGAACAAGAACTACCTCGACAAGATGTGGGGAGCTTATACTGTAGATGCATTGCAGCGAAAAACAGTTGATAGCAATAATAATCCTTGCAAAGAGATCATGCAAGCAACACGTTGGTCAACTCAAGATGTTATTGGAAGACTGATAGATATATATGAAGGAAATAACCGTGTAAGAATCATTTCCATTCCTGCTACTGATCCAGAGACGGGCGACAGTAACTTTGACTATGCAATAGGCGGCTTTACAAAGGAGTTCTTTGCAAAGCAAGCGCTGTTGATGGATGATGTGTCATACAACTGCCTTTACATGCAACAGCCAGTCGAAAGAGAAGGACTGCTGTTTCCAGAAGAAAAAATCATGCGATACAAGGAACTTCCGACCTCAAAAATTGAACGTATCACTGCTCAAGCCGATACAAAATCAACAGGTACTGATTTCTTCGTTCTTCCAGTACTTATAAAGTACGAAGGAAAAGATTTGTATTACTGCGTAGACTGTGTGTGCAGCAATTCTTCTGACTATGAAGCCCAGTACGAAAATTCCGCAAATCTCCTTGCTGACAACAAGGTTGAAGATTGCGAGTTTGAGGGTAATAGTGGTGGAGACCGTGTTTCTCTGGAAGTTGATAAACGTGTCCTTGAAAAAGGCTGGATTTGCAACATATCATCTCGAATGACCGAAACGAATAAGGAAGCGAGAATATATCAGTGCTCGAACTGGATATTGCAGCACGTTGTCTTTAAAGACAAAAAGCTTTATACACCAAAAGAGCCATATGGTGTAATGATGTCTCTTCTGGCCCAGTACTCCACCAGTGGGAAAAAGCAGCTTGATGATGTACCAGATACATTCGCAAACTTCGCGCTGCGCATACAGCGCAGAAAACCAAGACCAACAAGAATCATTAACAGCATCTATTAAGATTGGAGGCATGTATGGATACAAAACACTATCTATCACAAATTAGCGTACTTGATCTTAAAATATCAAACAAAATCTACGAAAAAACACAGTTAAAAAATATGCTTTGTTCGGTTCCGAGTTGTGTAAAAGATGTCAATGTGCAAACTGGACATGCCACAGACAAGACTGCATCTACGATTTGTAAGTTGGTAGATATGGAACGCGAAATTGATTCAATGATTGATTCTTTTGTGGATTTAAAATCTAAAATCATTGCTCAAATGGAGCAGCTTGAGTTCAAGTATTATAATATACTGTTCAAACGTTACGTTGCACAGCAACAATGGTGTGAAATAGTAGACGAGTTACATTTTACACAACGACATGTTTTCAAGCTCCACAAAGAAGCATTAAACGAATTTGAGAAAAAGTTTGGGAGTGAATATCTGGACCAATAAAAAAAATAGCAGGGGAAGCAAAATTCTCCTGCTATTGATGTTTCAGCAACTTTGATTTTCCTGAAATTCCTTTAAATCACTTTTCAATTTGTCCATAATCTTGCCTGTATAATTGTTATTCTTACGCTCTGTAAAGTTTTGAAATGCCTGTGTCCCCCTTGCAACCGCCTGTGATTTCTGATTCCCTTCCTGCGGTGGCTTTGATGCTATATCTTCCTGCATGAGTTTTCGCAAATACGAAAAGCGACTACGGATGCGCTTCTGTTCATTCCTGCGTTTAATCTCTGCTGCCTTCTGTGCCATATACTGGTAGTAAGCCTTTTCCAGATCTTCCTTCTGGCAACTTGGCAGCTTATGAACTGGTACTGTTACGAGTAGCGTCTGTATCTCTTCTAGCTGTGCCTGTGATAGTTTCCATTCATCCAATGCACTTTCCCAGAGTGGACGATCTAATGCATCTTCCTTTGGCACTGGCGCTTCTGGAACTTGCACTTCCAATATAGGTAATGTTTCGACTTCAAATCTTATGCCAACTACCGTTCGCCCTTTCTTAATGGGTTCATATGTATACCGACATTCAGTTTTTTCATCCATTTCTTTTTGAACACGTTTCAATATCTTTTGATTGAAAAACTTGTATTCTTTATACAGTTCTTCCTTATCACAATCAAGTATTTGCCTTAATTCATCGAGCTGCACTTCCCAATTTTTTCGAAAACGGTTTTGCTCAAGATACGTAAACATGATATACGTATAACGGCTCGTGAGTAATGTTATGCAGCGCAGCTTATACCGAAGATATCCGAGGTTTTCAATATTAAAAAAATACTTCATTGCTTTTTGAGAACACTCTAGCTTTACTTGCCACAGACCGTAATCATCTTGTTCTGCCGTTGCTTCTTCAAATAACGTCACCAATCTAAAACCTTGTTTTTCACTATCATCTTGCACTTCTATTACATTTCCCATAAGATGCTTTAATCTTGCCTTGAGGTCTTGATTGTTGATTTTTTTTACTCCTAAAATTTTTTCAAGTTCGCCTTTCTCGAAAACAACTGTTCTCCTGTCTGGCTTGTGACTGTCTATTCGTGATAAATAAGTGTCAAGTATCTTAAATTCTGCAAGCGATAGCTCAGAACGCCACAAGGAAAACAGCGGTAAACTTTTTTGAACAGTAAGTTTGTCTCCATTTCCTAAACTGGTTATTGGTCCAATCTTTTTTCTAGCCATGTGTAAAACCTCTCTTTCTCTACTTTTATGTTTATTATAGCACCATAAGTTACCATTGTAAATATAAAATTGTTACCTTTTTATATTTTATGGAATTTCTTGGTTACTCATGTGGAATTTCTTGGTTACTCATGTGGAATTTCTTGGTTACTCATGTGGAATTTCTT
>ERZ1106943.233-NODE-233-length-78017-cov-5.790770_pt1 | contig 78017 bp, 60 predicted proteins | sample MGYA00403671_ERZ1106943 | MGnify/ENA primary metagenome ERZ1106943 (study PRJEB35170, sample SAMEA104062427) | human gut metagenome | biome: human gut; feature: human-associated habitat; material: faeces | place: Denmark | collected 2012-06-14 ...
TTAAAGAGGATTTTTTTAGTACTTAAACCCCGTGATTTTTGTCGTTTTCGACAACATCAACCCCGCGGAAGTTTAAAGCACCACAATTATTCGATTACTTCCACAATTGGAACAATAAGTGGGAAACGCGCAGTCTCTTTTTTAATAAATTTAGTGGCTTTATCAACAAAAATATTTTTAGCTTCTTCGATAGATTTGTTATGACTTAAACTATTATTAATGGTGTCAACAAATAATCTAGTGATTTCTCTTAATATAGCTTCAGATTCTTTTAAGAATACGAAGCCACGCATTTGAATATCTGGTCCCGCAATGATTTGATTATTTTCTTTAGAGATTGCTAAAGCGGCAATAATTACGCCATCTTCTGAAAGTTTTTGACGGTCATCAATAACTTCTTGTTTGACATCACCAACGCCAATACCATCAACCATCAAATCACCATTTTTAATAATTGTGTTGGTGATTTTTGCTTCTCCATCAATAATATCAACAGGAACTCCATTGTCTAAAATAAAGACATTACGGTGGTTATAAGTTGTAAAACTATGTACAGCAATCATCGCATTAGCTAATAAATGACGATATTCACCACTCACTGGTAAATAATACTTTGGCTTTAATAAAGAAATCATCGATTTTAAATCATCTTCACGAGCGGTCATTGATATATAAGTCTTTTTATTTAAGTTAGTAATATGTGCGCCTGTTCTAAATAAGTCATCAATAGCATCAGTGGCAATAATTTCCAATCCACCTTGTGGAGGACAAGCCGCTAAGAAAGAATCATTTGGACTAATGATAAAGCGTTTGTCTTCAATTTCTCCACGTGCAAGCCCAGACATTAATTCGTATAAATGTTCTCCTTCTTCCATCATAACTATAATAGTATCTGTGTCTTTGATTCTTAGTAATTCATCATCACTAGTAATAACATTTTTACCTGGAACAAATATGCCACATGGTTGAAGTTTTTCATATAATTTCTTAGCAAATTCATTATAAAAAATAACTCTTTTATTATTAAATGTGGCAAATTTTAAGATTTCTTCTAAGCCATAAATATTTTTATCGAATAAAGCAATATAAGTACGACCTTTACTTTCAAATAAAACACGATTTAAGTATGGCGTTAATTTATGATTTGGTGAAGCATATCCTAATGAAGTTGCGCCACTAGATTCAGTCATAAGTAATAAAACATTATTTTCTGCAATTTTAGCTAATTTATTTAAATCATGGTTATGACCAATATCACTATTATATTCCACAATAAAGTCACCGGAATATATAATTGCACCTTCAGTGGTATCAATTGCAATACCACTTGAACAAATCATTGAGTGACAAGTTTGGAAAAAATGGATTTTATGTCCAGCTATTTCTACATCATCGCTAGGATTAACAATTTTAAAATTAAAAGCAACTGGTTTTTTTAAATAATTAATACCATAATCACTAATCATTGCCGCTGTGGCTTTAGAACAATATATTGGTGCTTTAATGTTTTTATACATAAATGGGATAGCGCCCATTTGTTCATTATGACCATGTGAAACTAAATAAGCTTTAACACGATCTTTATTTTCTTCTAGATAACGATAATCTGGAATAATTAAGTCAACACCAGGTAAGGATCTATCTGGATGTTTAATACCAGCATCGATAATAAATATATCTTGATTTATTTCAACTACAATAATATTTTTTCCGCGCTCATCTAAACCACCGAGCGCAAAAATTCTAATTTTATCACGCATAAAAATTTTTCCTTTCGTCCATAATAAAACGCCTTCAGTCATAATTATTATTCCATTTATAACTTAAACAGCAAATGTATTATAGCATGTAAAAATCAAACAAACAACTATTTTAAGACTTCTCTTGTGGCAATTATATCGGCACCGGTATTTAAAATATTTTTAATTAACACTTGGTGCATTTTAATAGGTGCTTGTACCTTTATTTTATTAATTTCTTTCATAACATCAAATAGCAAATCTTTACTTATTTCTTTGCTTGTAATAACTGGTAATCTTTTTAAAGTTTCCGATTTAATAAATACTGTAGAAGTTAACATACGCATAGGATTAGTTACTTCGTTAATTGCGTATTGAACACCACGCGGGCAACTATTGCCAGTAACATTTTTATTTTCATCAATTGTCAAATGACATCCTCGCGGACAAACAATACATATTAGTTCTTTCATTATAATCCCTCCACTTCTACAGTTAGTGTGTTAATGTCATTATTAATTAGATCTTTACTTAATTTGATGTTTTCCATTTCAGAAGGAATTATATTAAGTTTTTTAATACGCTTAATTACTATATCATCACATTTAATAACAATCTCAACATTTTTCATTGGCTTACTAACACGGAATTTGATAGTGAAATACTCATCAACATTAAGATAATTAATACGTTGCGGTAAAACATAACCAATCCCACTTTTGGCTTCTACTAAAATATTTTTATTTTCATAATGAAGAAGATTATTTAAATAACAATATGCTCCAATCGCGGACTCACGCGCTTCCATAGTTACATAATCCACTAGATCATGTACATGTAAACCATTACCCGCGACAAATATTCCTGGAATTAATGTTTCATTATGTTCATTAACATATGGTCCTTTAGTACGTGGATGGATTTTTAATCCAAGGCCAGTTAATAAATCTGTTGCCGGTGTTAATCCAATAGATAATAACAAAGTGTCCACATCAAAATAAAGTTGTGTGTTTGGTATAACTTTTAAATTTTCATCCACTTTAGATAATTCAATCTTTTCTAATTTTTCTTTTCCGATTACTTTAGTGACCGTACTAGATAAATATAAAGGAATATTAAAATCATTTAAGCATTGGACAATATTACGATTCAAGCCATTAGAATAAGGCATAATTTCCGCAACACCAAGAACTTTAGCACCTTCTAAAGTCATACGTCTAGCCATAATTAGACCGATATCTCCTGATCCTAATATAAATACTTTTTTACCAACTAAATAGCCATCAATATTTAAATATTTTTGGGCTGTGCCAGCGGAATAAACGCCACTTGGTCGATCACCAGGCAGTTGAATAGACCCAGCATTTCTTTCATAGCACCCCACTGTAAAAATAATTGTTTTTGCTTCTATTATTTGATAACCTTCTATTTCATTTACATAAGTTATTTTTTTATCTTTAGAAATATTAGTAACCATGGTGTTATTTTTAATAACTACATTTGTATCTTTTAGCATTTCAATAAATCTACTTGCATATTCTGGCCCTGATAATTGTTCTTTAAATTCATGAAGTCCAAAGCCATTATGAATGCATTGATTTAAAATGCCACCTAAAGCAAAATCTCTTTCAATTAAAACAATATTTTTTATTCCTAAATCATAACATTTTTTAGCAGCCGCTAAACCAGCTGCACCACCACCAATAATGACAACATCATAATTATGCATTGTCATCACCTACCTTTGTTATTTCTTTAATTATATTAGTATTTAAATCATCATAATTAACATCTAAGGCATTGATGTGGTAATAATTAGCTAATATATCTAAAACACTTGGTTGACACATACCACCTTGACACTTACCAAATCCAGCACGAACTCTTTTCTTAAGTGCTTTAATGGAGTGAGGTGGGCAACTTCTTAATAATGTATCAAGTATTTCTTGCTCAGAAATATATTCACATTTACAAATGATATGTCCATATTTAGGATTTTCTTTTATTAGTTTATTTCTTTCTTTTAAACTTAATTCTTTCATATGTACATATTTTTTTACATTAGGATTATAATTTTCTTTTTCTTTTAAATTAATTAATGTTGATAACAATTCTTCAACAACATATTTTCCAATTGCGGGTGCACTTGCTAAACCTGGTGATTCAATACCTACTACATTAATAAAATGATTATTTTCAATTTTAATAATAAAATCATGCGTAGACGGAGTTGGGCGATTACCCGCAAAAGTTCTAATTGTCATATTAAAAGGAATATCTTTCATAATTAAAGATGCTTGTTTTTTGACTTCGCTTAATGTTAGTGAGTCGGTTGATAAATCATCTTTATCATCAACAAATTCTGATGATGGTCCTACTAAATAATTATGGCTACTTGTTGGAGTCATTAAAATTCCTTTTCCTTTTTGAGAAGGAAGAGGGAAAATTGGCATATTTAAAAACGAATCATCAAAATGATCCAAAACATAATATTCGCCTTTTCTTGCTTTAATATTAAAGTCATGAGTACTAACTAAATGCGAAATAGTATCTCCATTTACTCCCGTCGCGTTAATCACAACTTTTCCTTCATAAACATTATTTTTAGTAATTACTTTTATGCCATTAGGAATTTCTTTTAAATCAATTACTTCTTCATTTAGTTTTAATTTCACACCATTATCAATAGCGTTTTCCATCGCATGAGCAACTAAATTAAATGGATCAATAATTCCTGCGGTTGGGCAATATAAAGCACCTAAAATAGAATTATTTAAATTTGGCTCTTTTTCTAGTGCTTCTTCTTTTGTTAATAAGCAAACTTCCACGCCATTTTCGTTAGCTCTTTTTTTTAAATTCTCTAACATTTCTAAATGCTCTTTAGTAGTGGCAACAGTCATCGAACCAGTACGAATAAATTTTACATCAAGTTCTTTAGCAACTTGATCATACATTTTATTGCCTAAAACATTAAATTTTGCTTTTAAAGTATGTGGCAAAGGATCATATCCAGAATGGATAATTGCGGAATTAGCCATCGATGTGACATTACCAACATCATTTTCTTTATCTAATACTAAAACATCAAGATCATATCTTGCTATTTTTCGAGCAATAAATGCTCCAATAACTCCAGCGCCTAAAATAATTACATCAACCATTATCTAAACTCCTTATAAGTTTTTCTTTTGTTAATATTAGTATAACATTTTTTACCTTTTTATAAAACTATTGAAAAAAAAATAACGGCTTATTAGGTCGTTATCAACGTAAGACACAATGCTTACTTTCCGCTGAAGGAAGCGGATAAGTGTCAATTCACTATTTATAGTTTATACTTTGATTTTCAAATGTCAAACAAAATCACTAAAATTTTACTTTGTTTTAAGTAAATCTAAGTTCCTTTTTCCATCCAAAGACAAATTAACTAAAGGAAGTCTTAAATTCATACTTTTATAGCCGTTGATACTTAATAAATATTTAATAGGTATTGGATTAGTTTCAAAAGTTATTAAATTACCAATAAAATTTAAATAATCAATTAATATGGGATTCGTAAAATTATCTTCATAATCCTCAATTAGTAGTTTATAGTCTTGAGCGTATAAAATAGATGAAACAGAAATAATTCCATCTGCGCCTGCAGCAAGTGCTTTATCAAAATTAGTGTCATTTCCGTGATATACTAAAAAATCCGGAAAATTTTTCTTTAATAAAGTCATAAGATTAAAATCATTACTACATTCTTTTATCCCAATTAATTTATTGGATATATGTAGTAATTTTCTAATTGTTTGGTAATCAATTGATATACCCACTCTTGACGGAACATTATAAATTAAAACTGGATGTCTACTAGTTTGTAATACTTTTTTAAAATGTAAAAACACACCTCGAAGTGGAGGCTTATTATAAAATGGCAATGTCACAAGTAACGCATCAATATTTAACGTATTAAGAACTTCAATTTGTTCGATTATTTTATTCGTATTATTTTCCGCTACACCAACAATAATTTTTAATTTAGTATTCATTATAACAAATTTAATTAAATCAATTTTTTCTTTTGATGTGAGTGCAGATTCTTCTCCTGTTGTCCCCGCTACGACAACTGCGCTATGTCCGCTTTTTTCATATGCTTCAAGCAGTTTTTTAACTTCTATATAATCAATTTCGTCTTGATTATTAAAAGGAGTAACCATCGCTCCAATTATTTCTTTTTCCATATACTCACCTCTATATAGTCTATGATAATAGCCTAAATAAAGTGAATTATTTAGAAGCTTTTTTATAATACTTAAAACATTATAATAATGTAAGCGATTTTTTTATAGTTTTCACTTCTTTTTAAATATAAAATATTTGCTAAAAGTAAAAATAAATGTATAATTTAAACGTATTTGAAAGGAGTTTTTTTTATGAGTAAACAAAAAGCTTATACGTTAGTTGAATCTATTCTATTTATTATTATTGGTATTTTAATTGCATGTTCAATTATCCAACCAAGTATTGTTAACATCATTATTGGTATTGCAGTACTTATCCTGGGAATCTTCTCATTCACTAAAAGTTTATCAGAGTCATCAAAAAGCACTTTATTAGTGCCTGGTGCATTATGGGGAACAGTATTAATTGGTGTCTCAATTGCAATGCTTGCAAATAAGTTAGATATTCAAACACCATTAACAATGATTATTAAAGTTGCTATTATTTCTGTTGGCGCATTAACCTTAATAGATGCAGTTATTAAATTAATCAAAAAGCATCAAACTGCTGGCATTAGTGAACTTGTTGTTGCACTTATTTTAATTACTTTAGGATTAATGTTATTATTATGGGCTGAATTCGGTAATTACTTATGGGTAATCTTCGGTGCATTACTTGCTATATTAGGCGTATATATGTTAATTACTACTATTATCAAATTATCTAAAAAACAATAATCGAATAGAAAAAACTCAAATTAAAAAATCACAGTCATTATTAATTAAACTTGGCTGTGATTTTTATTTATGTTAATTAATCTTCATTACAATAAACAGTAACAGAACTTGGAATACCACTATCACGAAGATTGATTTTATTAAACTGAGCTTCCGTGCCATTATAATGGATTGATTCCAAATTAGAGCATAATTCAAAGGCATGATAACCAACTTCTTTTAAAGATACTGGGAAAGTAATATCAATAATACTTTCACAAGAATAAAATGTTTCTTTACCTATCGTTTCTAGATTTTTAGGTAAGTTAACTTCAGATAAGTTTGTGCAATATGCAAATAGATTATCCGCTAAAACGGTTATACTATCCGGAATAGTAATCGAACTTAATTGTTCCATAGTGTCAAAAGCTGATGCCTCAATTGTGGTTACAGAACTCGGAATATTTAATTTAGTCACTTGGTTCATAAAATAAAAAGCGTGTTGTTCAATAGTTTCTAGTTTATTAGGTAATTGCAATTGTGTTATTTCTTGGCACTTATAAAAAGCCCCTGAACCAATTGTTGTTACAAAATTAGGAATCATTATAGCCTTTTTTGTTTGAGGAACACGTATTAAAGTAGTCGAATCATAGTTATAAAGAGAACCTTCAATTACTCGATATTGTGTATTTCGAGGAGAAACAACGAATTCTTCTAGTTCAGTCATTTCATCTAGAGCACCATATCCAATGAATTCTAAATTTGAAGAAATGTTAAATTGCTTTAAAGCAAAACAATAAGCAAATGAGAACTCACCGATTTCAGTAAGCGAATCCGGGAAAGTAATCGAAGTCAAATTTTCACAACGATAAAATCCATAATTTCCAATCATAGTTAATGAACTTGGTAAAGTTACTTCTTTTAATTTTCGACAAAATTTAAATGTATTAAATGGTATTTGCTCGATATTAGCGTTAAGGTTGACTTTAGAGAATTGGGCTTCAAAGAACACTCCTTCTTCCATATTTGTTATGCTAGAAGGAATAGTTACCTCTAAAACATTATTTAATCTAGATAATGATTCAATTCCTAAAGCATTACATTTTTCATGTAGATTTACTTTGCTAACATTCTCACTCATTTTTATTAACTTACTATAATCAAAAGTGTATAACCCACCTTCATATGTTGAATAAAAATGATTATCGGTATTGATTGATAAATTGCGAAGTCTTTCACATAATTCGAAATTATCTTCACCAATAAACTGAGTGTTTTTTAAATCTAGTTCTTTTAAATTAGTAGTCAAATAAAATGCTGCATGATTAATAATTCTTAAAGAGGAAGGTAATGTAACACTTGATAATACATCACAGCTATTAAAAGCATAAGCGTCAATTATTTCAATTCCTTCGGGAATGGTAATAGATTTTATAGGTGTTTCCATAAAACATGCTTTTCCAATTTGAATAACTGGCTTATTTAAATAATTATTAGGAATCACTAAATCAATTTCAGCTTCAAAATTGTTATATTTATAAATTTCATATGCTTCTGTTTCATTATTTTCAGTAATAAAACGACGATATGTATAATCCCCAACTTCTATTTCTTCTGTTGAAAGTTTTTTAAATATTGGATGAACTTCTAAATCGCTATTAATACTAGTAAGTTCCTTATCCCAACCAAAAAACGAATATTCATAATTGCCATATTGTGATTTTTTTGTTGGTTCATCGCCATTATATAAAGATGAGGCACCTTTTTTTACTTGGTCTTGATATATTAAAGAATTATCTTCTGAATAATAAGAAACTGTATAACTATCTTTATCTTCTACTGATGAAGATGGATTTTTATTACATCCGCTAATAAGGGCAAGACTTAAAAATATAATTGGATAAACTATTTTTTTCACTATTTCCAACTCCTTTATTTTATTACAAATAAAATACCATTATATTTTTAGTTATACAATGGTATTTACTAATTAAATTTTTATTTCTGAAGAAATTTTACTTAAATATCTCTTCGCCAGTTAATCCACCCGCTAAATAGGTAACGGATAAAGATCCTGGAAAACTTACTCCATCGATAGTCATTTGATTACCTTCGCCATCAACAAAATAAGCAACCTTGCTCTCATCAAATTTTACAAATGTAAGAGTTTTATTTAAATATGCTTCACTGGAACTACTTGATAAAGTAAGTGAACCATCACTAGTTATAACAACACGAACATAGTCTAAAGAATTATTATTTAAATCATAAGAATCATTTGACTCCCATGTACCAACTAAGCTAGATAAGTCATCTTTTGCTACCTCTTCTACCTCTACAAATTCTCCAGAATCACTACCAATTATTCCCGCAGTTTCATAATAAACAACAATACTTCTACCATAATCAAGAATCTTAATATTGCCATAAACGTCATTGCTAAATACATAACATTTATCCCCATCTAATTCACTTACTTCAACAAAATTAAATACTTGACTTTGTAAGCATGCATCTTTTTTATCTTCACTATTAATTGTTAAATTAGTTGCGGTAATTTTAATTGTTACGGTATAAATATCTGCATAATTATCACCAAATGTAGTTTCTTCATTTTTCCAAGTGGCAATTAAAGATGTTGGAATTTCATCGCTAGTAGATGAACCTTTACGTATAAATTCTGTACCACTTATAGAAGAATCTTCGCTAATCAAACTAATCTTATTAGTAGGATTTAAGGTATCTAACGATTTAATAAAGAAATTAACATTATTAATACTAATCTTAATTCCATTTGTGGAATCATAGTTTATCAATGTTATAATACTGCTATTAATAGTAACTGACTGAGTAGTAATAACTATTTCTAATGATGTATTGCCATTAATTGATCCTGTACTTAAAGAGCCTAGATATGTACCAGTAAGAAAGCTAGGAATTTCAACTTTAGTAATTGGATTAGGTAAATCAAATGTAACACAATAATCTTCATTATAAGCTACATCATAATATATATATAACTCACTATCCACTAAAATAAACTGCCATATGTTTCATTTTTAAATTCATATTTGTTATCACTTGTTTTTCCAACATAATTAAATGAAACATTATGTAATCCATCTAATGTAGAATCAGGAACATTTAATGTTGCCACATTGTTTTTTATAGCAAAATCCACATGTAAATCATCGCGATTATCATCCATGGAGAAGAAAGAATCAGATTCATATTTACCTTCAATTTTTTCTAATTCATTAGTTTGTTTAGTTAATTCATTAGAAATAATAGTGAAATCATCATTTCCAATTTCCAAAGATTTACCTGCATCTCCTGCTTGAATATGTTCAGCAAAGAATAATTCCATTCCTTCCCATACAAATTCAGCATGAATGTATTTGTCTTCATAATATTTAATGGACTTAACTATTGCTTCTTTATCATTTAATGTCACCTTAGTAGCATTAATAACAAGAGTTAAATCAGTAACATTATTAGGTAAATTTCCTTTAACAAGTTTTCCTTTATAAGTACCAAAATAAGCTTCTTTAATCTTACTTAAATCTTCACGATTATTATCAATCGAACTTACATCAAATGGTTGAGAAGTTGAGCCAATATTGCTAACAGTGATTTTGTGGTTAAATGAATGTCCCGCTCTTATGCCATTAACAACATAATAATCAAGAGTGTTACCACTTAATTTCACCTCAATGCTAGTTGCATATTTAGAAAACTCGACATAAGTATCATAATCATAAGCAAATGATTCCGCTAATAAGGAGGCTGCATTTTTATCTTTAGTCACATAGATTTCATTTGTAACATCATATTTAAATAAATCCCAAGATATATCAAAATCTAAACGGAAATTAATTTCTTTTGATGGATCGTCATTAAATAATGCAACATTTCTTGCTAAACCGTTTTCAACATTGAATGAATAAATGCCATCAGTTTTAAAAGCATATCCATAATTAGTGGTTTCGTTATCAACATAAGAACTAAAGAACACATCTTCAGTACGATAATACACTTTAGTAGTATCATCTTGTCCATTAATATGCGTTACATCAGTAATAGTATAATTTTTATAAATATCTTCTACTGCTTGCGCTAATACATCAGCTTTTTCGAAACTATCATATTTAATATCAAATTCTTTAGTGGCAGTTGCTAAATCAAATGTAAATGTTATATTTCCATCTAATTTGCCATCAACATCTATGATTAGTTGCGGTTTAAGACTAGTGTCAATCCACATAGATTTAACTTGATAAGTCCATCCACTTACTATTTGTAATATTTGTTGAAGATTATTTCCACTTATATTGTATCTAGTAGGACCATATTTGCTAATATTAATTTTGTTAAGATCTTTAAATGGATTTTCATATCTATTCCAAGAAGATATATTACTATCAACTAGTTTATAAGTTAAATCATTATTTTTAGTAACAGTTTCCTTATAAATGCCATCACTCTTTTTAACATATTTATCTACTAAAATAGCTTCATTGCTAGTATCTTTTAAAACATAGGTATCATTATAAAAAGAAACATTTAATTGATGTTTAGTTCCAGTTTTTGTGTAAGAGCCATTTAATTCTAAATTGCCTTCTAATAATGTTTTTAAATTATCATCAATTGACATGACTTGGCTATTAGAATTATTCGATTCACTATTGGAATTGTTATTTGAATTACAGCCCGCTAATAAGAAAGCACACAAAAGGGGGAAAATAATTTTTTTATTCATAGCAGTTCTCCTATTACTAGTTAACGTTTTAACTAGTATAAATGTTTTTTATTTTTATAAAATAAAAACCTTACTTTTTCGTTTTTTACCAAATTACTGGTTGGTTATTAGTGTCATAATGCCAATAGCGATAAGTTGAAGTTCCAGTTGGCTCGGTTTCTGAATATAAGAAGAAATGATCAGATATTGGAGCGTCTATGCCACTTTTCCAACTATCATTCCATGTTGTTGGAATTTCATTTCCTTCAAAATAAATCTTAAAGTTACCATGGTGGGCACCAAATACACTTTCGCCTAAAACAACATTTTTTGGTAAGATAATTTGTTCAAGCGCATAAGTAGCTATAAAAGAATAACCACCAATATTTTTTAATGTTTTTGGTAGCGTAACAGATGTTAAATTACTTGATGTTTGAAAACATAGACCAGCAATTTTTGTTACACCTTCTGGAATAGAAACTGTTTTTAATTTTTCCGACTGAAATGTCATATATTTTCCATGTTCATCATATCCCACACTTGTAATTCTTATTCTTTTTCCTAATAAAGTTGTATCTGTATCTTCTACATCTAGATAGTATTCTGGAATAATAACTTCTTCTAGATTCATATTTGCTAAACCAATTGCAGCATTATTATCATCAATTTTATAGAATGAGTAATCACTACTATTTTGATATTCTTCTGCTAAAGCAGCAACATTAAGAGTTTTACTAACACTTGTATCGCTACCTTCAACTTTTAATGTAATGCTAATAGGAGTGAACCAGTATTGTTCTGGAATATCTTTTAGCGTATAAGTCACAAAATAATTGTAATTTGTACTCTCAAAGACTTCCTCAGCAGTTTGAGAAACCCCATTTTCGGTAATTGTTTTATAAGCACAACTTACGTAAGTATTTTTTTGAGGCATAATAGCATTACCATCAACATTAATTTCTGCACGATCAAAGTATGGAGTAATATTTAAACCAGAAATGCCTGCTACAACACGAAGTGATTTTACATTTTCTCCATTTTTAATAGATGTTTCTGAAACTTGTGCTTTTAAGACATTAGAGACTAAAACATCTCCACTACTATTAGAACGAACATTTAATTTCTTAGCATTTTGATTTTCTAAAGTTGTACTTTCTTCAAAAATATTTTCATTCGCTTTTTGATTATTTCCGACTAATGCTAATAATCCACTTAAACTAAAAAGTGATAAAACCAATACTCCTTTTTTCATTTTATTCACCCCAAACCTCTCCGTCATAATTTTTGTCTGACCAATCTAGATTATCTAGAGCATTTAAATTACTTGCTAATATTACATCTTCATATTCAACATCAATAATCTCAATAATTGGCAATTCGTATGATCTCTTTTTCATAATTTATTTGTTAGTATATCCAATCAAATATACTTCTCCTTTCTAGATTTTTTTGCGTGTAGATTGGTATTCCATAGTAGGTACACACATATTAAAAAATTCCCAATAAGATTTTATTGGAGTGTTTATTTTACACATTTAAAAAAACTTTTTCAAGTAAAATGATTACTTAAATAGTTAAGGCTATTATTTAAGCATATTAAAAAAAGCGTAGAAAACTAAATTTCTACGCTTAGCAAGGCATTTATTCAGCTTTTTCTTCTTTTGCTTTTTCTTCTTTAATTTCTTTTTTTTCAGGCTTAGGTTCAAACTCTTTATGAGATAAGTTAATACGACCTTTCTCATCAATATCTGTAACGATAACTTTAAGTTTTTGACCTAATTTAACAACATCTTTTGGATGTTCAATGCGACGATGGGCTAATTTAGAGACATGGCATAAACCATCAACATCTCCAAATAGATTTACGAAACAACCATAAGATTCAATACGAACAACTGTACCTTCATAGATTTCGCCAACTTTAGCTTCACGAACGATATCTTCAATCATCTTAACAGCTTTGTTAATGGCGTCTCTATTCATATGGTAAATAATGACATGACCGTCATCTTCAATATCAATCTTAACGTTGTCACATTTAGCAATAATATCATTAATGACTTTACCGCCTTGTCCAATAACATCACGAATCTTATCAACATCAATCTTCATTTGAGCAAGTTTTGGTGCATATTTACCGACATCTTTACGAGGTTCACTAATAGCGCCTTTAATTACTTTCATAATTTGAGCACGAGCGCCATGAGCTTGCGCTAAAGCTTCACGTAATACTTCTTTAGTAATTCCTTTAATCTTGATATCCATTTGTAAAGCTGTAATACCATCATCAGTACCAGCAACTTTAAAGTCCATATCGCCATAGTGGTCTTCCATACCTTGAATATCAGTTAAAATTGTATATGGATGATTACCATCAAGTGGTCCACTAGAAATTAACCCCATAGCAATACCTGCAACTGGAGCCTTAATTGGAACACCAGCAGCCATTAAAGCCATTGTAGAAGCACAAATAGATGCTTGAGAAGATGAACCATTTGATTCAACAACTTCTGCTACACAACGAATGGTATAAGGGAATTCTTCTTCACTAGGAATAACATAAGATAATGCTCTTTCACCTAAGGCACCATGACCTATTTCACGACGTCCTGGTGTACCCATTCTACCAACTTCACCAACTGAATAAGGTGGGAAGTTATAGTGATGCATCCAACGTTTAGAATCTTCATCAGTTAAGTTATCAATAATTTGTTCATCAGTTTTTGGACCTAATGTACAAACAGAAATAACTTGAGTTTGTCCACGAGTAAACATAGCAGAACCATGTACTCTTGGTAATAAATCAATTTGAGCATCAAGTGGACGAATTTCATCAATCTTACGTCCATCTGGTCTAATTTTTTCTTCAGTAATTAAACGACGTACTTCTTCAGAAACGATTGTTTCAAGAACATCGTGTACTTGCATAATAGTTTTTGCTTTTTCTTTTTCGTTATCGTATTTCTTAGCTTCATATTTATCAAGTACTTCTTTATCAATTGCATCAATTGCGGCATATCTTTCAAGTTTATCAACAATTGAAACTGATTTTTTCAAACGAGCTTCGGCTTGATCACGAACATCTTTTTCAATTGCTTCATCAACATGATATAAATCAACTGAACGTTTTGGTTTTCCAATTTCTTTAATAATTTCTTTTTGGAAAGCACATAATTTTTTGATTGCTTCATGACCGAACATGATAGCGTCAAGCATATCTTCTTCACTAACTTCTGCAGCACCAGCTTCAACCATGTTGATTGCTTCACTAGTACCAGCGACAGCTAGATTAATATCACTTTTTTCTTTTTCTTCTACTGATGGGTTGATAATAAATTTACCATCTACTCTACCGACATAAACGCCAGCGATTGGTCCATCAAATGGAATATCAGAAATAGATAAAGCAAGAGAAGCACCAAACATTGCTGTCATTTCTGGAGTTGAATCTAAATCAACAGACATAACAGTATTTACTACTTGGACTTCATTTCTAAATCCTTCTGAGAACATTGGGCGAATTGGTCTATCAATTAAACGCGCTGTTAAAGTTGCGTGTTCACCAGGACGACCTTCACGTCTTAAGAAACTTCCTGGAATTTTACCGATTGCGTATTGCTTTTCTTCATAGCCAACTGTTAATGGGAAGAAATCGGTATCTTTTGCTTCATCTGAAGCACATGCTGTGGATAAAACTACGGTATCATTCAAGCGAACTAATACAGCACCATCAGCTTGTTTGGCTATTTCGCCTGCTTCAACGATCAGTTTTTTACCTTCGAAATCTAATTCGAAAACCTTTTTTGACATTTTTACATCTCCTTAATTTTTTTAACTGAATTATTATAACATAGATATTTAATCTTTATCACATAAATTTTATTTTTTAAGCACGTTTTAAAAAAAACTATTATGATATCGCTACCATAATTAAGGATTTGTTGTTTTTCCTTATTGTAAACACAAATTCATCATTTCTGGCAATATTTTGTAATTATAAGAATTTTTGATATAAATAATGTTCATTTTCTTTTAGCAATTTACGTAATTTCAATTTTTTAAAAATTCTTTTTAACATCTTCTAATGTTTTACAAATAGGCAAATATTGATGGTAAATTCTTTATCTTTTCTAACATTTAATATAATCATTTCATAACTATAACTAGTTTATGATATTTTTGACTATTTCATAACAAAGTCAAGATTAGATGGCGTTATCATTATAATTATAACTAACATAATTAAATTGCATTTGTACTACCTCAATTTGTAGATATTCTTTTAATATTTTCTCTAATGCTTATGTCTTATCGTGAAACAAAACATCAAAATTATTAATTTTCATTTTTTATTAAGTTCTAAATCAATTCAATAAGCATGGCATTTCTTATATTTTAAAAAATTCTATCATTTTATTAATAGCAATTTGCGATTCTTTTAATTCCGGTAACATTGCCACATAAGCGTGTGGTAAAGACTTTTCACCCACTAAATCTAAAAATTCGTATTTTATTTGATAGCTATCAAATGTCTTAACAAGACTTCGACTATAATGACGCAAGAAATCACCTTTGCCAGTCACTAAAAAGGCTTTTGATATGCTTTTAACAAGTTCTTCGTTTTCAGGATTAATATATTGATAAAAACTAGATTTCTTGTATTTGTTTCCATAAATAAACTTTGGCAAAAACATGCCAATTTGATCAAATTTTGTTGTGTAAAACATACCACTAATTAATCCAATTGCTTTAATAAATGGAATAATTTTTTTAACATTAAAAGATTTTCTAATTTTCTCATTGTTTTTAAAAGCCGACAAATAGTACGCTAAATAAGCACCCGCACTATCGCCAACAATAAATAAATTATTTATATCCCCGTTATAATTAGTAGCTACTTCATTAATATTATTAATAGCGTCTACTAAGTCATTAAAAATATCAAAAATATAACAATCAGGAATAAGAGGATATTCTACGCAAAATACTACAAATCCTTTTAAAGCTAAATCTGCACAAAAAAGTTTATTTACTTCTTTTTTGCCTAATAAAAAGCCTCCTCCATGAATATTAATAATTACCGGTAATTTTTCTTTATTACCTTTTGGATAATAAATATCCATTTTATGAATATCTAAATCATCATTCAAATAAGAAACATTAGAAATACATTCTACTTTATCAATAGGAAAATGGTGTTCTAATTCTCTTTTTGCTAGCCATTTTTCTAACATTTTTTCTTGTTTTTTAACTTGCGTTTTTAAAAGTTTTTTAAACATATTATCACCGCTTTTATTTTACATTATTTATATTACAATCTACAATTAAAAATATAAATGTGATAAACTTAAATAACGAGGTGATTAGAATGTTTAATAAAAGCATCGCAATAGATTTAGGAACAAGTAATACTGTTGTATATATTAAGCCTAATGGTATCATTTTTAATGAACCAACTTGTATTGCTGTTAATGAAGCAAATAATCATACTTATGCTGTCGGATATGAGGCCGCAAAACTTATTGGGCGCACTCCTCAAGGCATTAAAATTATTAATCCTATAAAAAATGGGGCGATTGCGGATCTAGATGCTACAGTGCAATTTATATCCACAATATTCCGTTTTACTAAACATGCTCGTAACTTAAAACGCGCAAATTTATTAATTACCGCTCATTCTAATTTAACGCCTGTGGAAGTAAGTGTTTTAAAACTACTAGGAAAAAAATTAGGATGTAAAAAAATAACTATTGAAGATAAAGCCAAAATGGCTGCTATTGGATCTGACGTTGATGTTAATTCTTCTAAAGGTTCTATGATTGTTGATATTGGTGGCGGAACCACTGATGTATGTGTCTTATCGGTTGGTAAAGTATCCGTAGCAAAATCCATTCCAAATGCTGGGCAAATGATTGATGAAGCTATTGTTCGTTATATGCGTATCAACCATCATATTAAAATCGGAAATAAAAATGCCGAATATATCAAAATGAAAATTGGCTCCGTTGGAGATAATTACGAAAATCGTTTATTACAAGTTAGTGGCGTAAGTATTGAAACTTCTTTACCACATAGTGTAATTATTAATACACAATCAATAACTGAAGTAATTAAACCTATTATTCAAGTTATCGTCGATGTCGTTAGAGATACATTGTTTATCACCCCTCCAGAATTGGCAGGAGATATCGTTGAAAATGGCATCGCTTTAACTGGAGGCGTTGCCTTACTTAATGGTTTAAGAGAAACATTAGAAAAAGAACTTAATGTTCCAGTTCGTATTACCGCTGACCCACTACTTTCAACAATTGAAGGTTGTAAAACTACTTTAAGAAGTTAATTGTTTTTATAAATTTTCTAATGCTTCATCTAGCACTTTTTCAACACGAGAATACTTTTTCACTTTCTTTTTAATTAGTTTACCTTTAAAAACAACGTATTTCGGATTACGTAACGAAGATAAATCATTTAAAGGATTTTCTTTAACTATTAATAAATCTCCACTTTTATTAACTTCAATACTACCTGTAATATCACTAACCCCTGCTATATTAGCATTAACTAATGTGGCAGTATGGAGTGCGAATTTATTAGAAACTCCTTTTATACATTTTGTGAAATATATTAATTCTCTCCACATATCATAATGAGTTACTAATGGACATCCAGTGTCAGTTCCTAAACCAACCTGGATGCCTTTTTTTAGGCACTTTTCTAAAAATTCAATCATGCCATTTAATAAAACTTGAGTATTATATTTTACAATATCATCATATCCTAATGGCTTGGGATCAAGCATTGCAAGTGGCATAGCGGGAGAAAATGTTGCCACATACGCTCCTCCATGATTTTTAAATAAATCCACTAATTCATCACTAACTTTAGCGCCATGCTCAATAGTATCTACACCATTTAAAATAGCTTCTTTGACTCCTTCCTCTCCTTCAACATGGGCCGCTACTTTAAGGCCTAATTCATGAGCTTTCGTTGTGCATGCTTTAATCATACTCGGATCCATTTTTAATAAGCCAATAACGCCTTTTTCTTTTGTATCTAGAATCCCACCAGTAATCATCAATTTAATTAAATCAGCACCTTGGTCCTTACAATCTTCAACCATTTTAATAGCTTCTTCATTATTTCTTGCTGGTTTTGCCACTGTTCCATCCATATGGCCATTTACTACTCCAATTGCATAGTTAGAAGCAAGAATTCTTGGTCCTAAATATTTATTCTTTTTAATCAAATCACGTAATCTTGCATCAAAATCATCAATTCCGCCAACAGTGCGAATTGTAGTTACTCCTGAAAGTAATTCTTTTTCAGCATTTTTTTGACATATTTTAATTCCAACTTTCCTTGTTATTTCATATTTAGAAATAAACGCAACTAACTTTTTCAAATCTCCAACTTTCTTTTTTGATGGTTTCCCGCTAGCGGGCAAATGAACATGCAAATTTATTAATCCGGGAATAACATAACTGCCTTTTAAATCAATAATTTTTGCATCATTATTAGTAATATTTTGACTAATTGAAGTGATTATTCCATCTTCAATTAAAATATCATAATTCATTAACAAGTCACTATTTAGTTTTCCATCATATATGTTGCCGTTTTTTAATAATAATTTTTCCATGTTTTTATATTAATAGATGATAATTAGCAATTATTATCTATCATTTTCTCCTTTTTTAAATCACAAATAAATTTATAATTATTTTAGTACAATTTTTAATTATAAAACAAGGTACTATCATATTTTTTTAATAAAGAGTACAAAAAATAAGATAGCAAATGTCTTTTCATAAATCCACATGCTATCTTATTAAAATAATATTTTTAAATAAAATTTAGCGTTACTTATTTGCTAGCTGCATCTTTAAAGATTTTCAAGCCAGCATCGGTTAAAGGATGTTTAACCATCTTTTCTAATACTGCAAATGGAATAGTGGCAATATCAGCACCAGCAAGAGCTGCTTGTTCAACATGCGCTAAATTACGAATTGAAGCAGCAATAACTTGTGTTTCATATCCATAATTAGAAATCATTAACATAATTTTTTCAATTAATTCTGCACCGCTATTGCCAGCATCATCCACCCTACCCATAAATGGGGAAATATATGTTGCACCAGCTTCACAAGCCATAAGAGCTTGAGGAACAGAGAATACTAAGGTAACATTAGTTTTAATACCTAATTTAGTAAGTTCTGAACAAGCTTGAACGCCATCCATAGTCATTGGTAATTTAATAACAATATTTTTATGAATTTTTGCTAATTCTTTTGCTTGGGCAACCATTTCACTAGCGGAGGCTTCTGTCACTTCAGCGGAAATTGGTCCATTAACTAATTCGACAATTTCTTTAATAACATCTTCTAATTTTCTTCCTTCCTTAGCAATTAAAGATGGATTAGTGGTTACTCCACTAATGCAGCCCCATTTACTAGCTTCTCTAATACTTTCAATATTTGCGGTATCAATAAATAATTTCATTTTACTTTTGCTCCTTTTTATCGCCGAATTTTAATTCATAATTTTCAATACATTTTTTAATAATACGCATTGCTTCTTCTTTGCCTTCAACTTCTTCAACAATTGTATCTTTATTTTCTAATGTTTTATAAACTGAGAAGAAGTGCTTAATTTCATCCGATACATGTTGTGGTAAATTTCTAATATCTTTATATGTATTATAGAAAGGATCATGCTTACAAATAGCAATAATCTTTTCATCCGGTTCACCATTATCAATCATTTTTACAACACCAATTGGATAACATTCTACTAAAGCAAGTGGTGTTATTTGTTCAGTACATAATACCAACACATCGAGAGGGTCATTATCACCAGCATAAGTATGAGGAATAAATCCATAGTTATGTGGATAGTGCGTCGATGTATATAAAATACGATCTAAACGTAATGCTCCTGTATCCTTATCTAATTCGTACTTATTTTTACTTCCTTTAGGAATTTCAATGCACGCAATAAAATCATTTGGTTGAATTCTATCTTTAGATACAACATGCCAAATATTCATATTTATCACACTCCTTTTTCTATAATTAATGTTAGCATAAAATTAACCAAATTTATATAAATATTTGTTAATCTATGTTATAATTTTTGTTGTTGAGGTGATAAAAATGTCAAAGAATAAACATAAAGTAATTTTCCTTATTTCTTTATTAAGTTTATTTAGTTGTGATGCAAAAAATAAAATTATCATTTCAACAATTGAACTTAGTGATTCATTGTTAACCGCAACAATAGACGAAACTACTAATATTGCTGATTATACTCTTGATATAAATGCGCCTAATGTCAAAGAAAAAATTGAAAACAAAGAAACTTTCTTTTTATATTATTATAGTCCTAGTTGTGGATCATGCATCGAATTAAAACCAATTATGATTAGATATATAAAAGAATTTGGTGCTGCGATATATTCACTTAACATTGCTAAAACTTTATATACAATTCCTGGAGATACTCAAGAAACAACAATAAATGTAACTAATTTTGATTGGTTTCAAATTAAAGGCAATGAAGTACGTGATTTGAATAACAATGATGTTTTTTGTGGACTAAATGGTGACTGTGAAGGAACACCAACTTTAATGACTTTTAAAGACGGGAAATATATCTCTAAACAATATGGCACTGACAATCTTTTTAAAGATAAAGTGTTTAAACGTTTCATGAATAACCATTTATCAATTAGCAAAACAAAAACAATTACTAGTAATATTAGCAACTATGAAAAAGATTCAAACATTATTTATTATTTTAAAAATGATTCGACAAATAAAGTAAGTTTGTACAATCAAATTTTAGCAAATAATATTGATATGTATCTTTATGATACAAGTCTGCATGAATCTTCAATCGAGTCAAAAATAATTAATTACAAAAATAATACTGAACTATTAGTAAATGATTCCACAACATTTGAAGATATTATGTCATTTATTTAAATTTTTTGTTGTGGAAATCCGTAAACTTTGGTATAGTTATTGAAAGCCCTTGCAAAAGGCTTTAAAAATAGGAGGAAAATTATGTTTAAAATTAAATTAAAAGACCAAACACTCGAATTCGACAAAAAAGTCAGTTTAGCCTCTTTGGCTAATGATCCTAATAAAGAATTTGTCGTAGCTAAAGTTAACAATCGCATCCGTGATTTACATTATGAAGTATATTATGATGCCACTGTGGAATTTTTAACTGTAAAAGACCAAGCCGCCATTCGTACTTATGAACGTTCTTTGCGTTATTTATTTGCTATGGCCGCACAAAGATTATATCCAAATCTAAAATTTAGATTTTCTTATAATGTTTCTCGCTCTATATTCGTACAAATATTAAGTGATAATGTTCGTGTTGATTCTACAATGGTTAAAAATTTAGGTGAAGAAATGCGCAAATTAATTGATGCCGATTTACCTTTTGAAAGAATTATTGTTAGTAATGAAGAAGCAATAGATATTTACCGTGAACGTGGCTTTGATGATAAAATTGCTTCATTAAAATATCGTCCAGAAAAAACGGTTCACTTCTATAAGTGCGATGACTATATGAACTATATGTATGGATACATGGTTCCATCAACTGGCTATTTAAGAAGATTTGCTTTACGTTTATATTCCCCTGGTATAATTATTCAATATCCGCGTAGCGAATGTAATGGAAATATTCCACCATTTGAAGATGCACCTACATTTGGTAAAACACTTAAAGAATCACATAAATGGGCTAAAGCAACTGGCATAGATTATGTTGCCGGTTTAAACAAAATGGTTGAAGAAGCTGGTGATGTCGAATTCATCAATCTTTGTGAAGCAAGACATAATCGTATGCTTTGTGAATTAGGTGATTTAATCGAAAAAGATATCGAAAATATTCGTTTAATTTGTATTGCTGGTCCATCAAGTTCTGGTAAAACAACATTTGCTAATCGCTTAAGAATTGAATTATTATCTCGTGGTATTAAGCCTATTCGTATTTCAATGGATGACTACTATTTACCACGTGATTTAGCACCAGTCGATGAAAATGGTGATGCAGATTTAGAAAGTATCAATGCTTTAGATATTCCATTATTCAACCAAAATATGCTTGATTTAGTTCAAGGCGAAGAAGTACAATTACCAAAATTTGATTTCAAATTAGGTAAGCGTGTTCCAGGTCGTGTTTTAAAGATTCCTGCTGATCAACCAATTATTATTGAAGGAATTCATGCTTTAAATGATCAAATGACATCTTTAATTCCAAAGCATCAAAAATTTAAAATTTATATTGCTCCACAAGCACAAATTAATCTTGATAACCATAACCCAATCTCTTTAACTGACTTAAGATTATTAAGAAGAATAGTTCGTGATAAACAATTTAGAAATGCTTCTGCTGAAAGCACCATTGATATGTGGCCAAGTGTTCGTAAAGGTGAATTTACTTGGATTTATAAAACCCAAGAAGGCGCTGATTATGTTTATAACTCATTCTTACCTTATGAATTATGTGTCATGCGTAAATATGCTTTACCAGTATTAAAGAAAATTGATGTTGATTCACCAAGTTTCCCAATCGCCGAACGTTTGATTAAATTCTTAAAATATTTCGTTGAAATGGATGACACTTGGGTTCCATGTAATTCCTTAATGCGTGAATTTATTGGCGGAAGTTGCTACCAAGATATTTAAACTATTACTAATGGCTAAGATTTTATTTAATCTTAGCTTTTTTTATGCTAAAATTTAAAAAATTGGAGATGATTTTATGAAAGAAAAGTTTAAGCGTTTTAAAGTAAATTTTGATTCTTTTTGTAACAAAGCATTTGATGGATTTAGCAAATGGTTTCGAAAATATTTATTATTAATTGTTTTTATTGTTCTAACTATTTTAGCGCTTATTGCTCGCACTTCTTTCATAAATTATGTAAGCGGCGATATGTATTGTCCTTTGATTCCTTGGTTTAATTACTTTAGAGAATCTGGACTTAAAGCACTAGGAACTTATCCTAATTGGAATATTGTTTTAGAAAATGGTACAAAAGTTCCTTGTGATTATCCCGTTAGTTATATGAATATCCTTGCATTTTTAAGTTTATTTTCTAATAACGCTATTAAGGCAATTAAGTGGTCATGTTTTATTGCAGATATTGCTTTAGCAATAGGCGTTGGTTTAGTCACTTATCATTTTAGTAAAAATAAATATACAAGTTTAATTGCATATGTTATTACATTATTTGCTCCAAGTGTATTTGCAAATTCCGCTATTTGGGGACAATGTGACCAATTATATGTGGCTATAATTGTATTTGCTTTCTTATTGATACTAAAAAAACACAATTGCTGGGCATCTTTTTTAATTGGAATTGCGATATCTTTAAAACTTCAAAGTGTATTTTTCTTACCTTTTATCGTGTATTTATGGCTTAATAAAAAATATCGTTTATGGAATATATTTATTATATTTGCTGGCATTTTCATTACATTTATTCCTTCTTATATCGCTGGTGCCCCATTTATGATGCCTTTAGAAGCTTACGCTAATCAAATGGGACTATATATGAACGCTAATTATGGCTCTGGATCAATATATGCTTTCTTAGAAATGACTAGTTTAAAAGACTTTTTTAATAATGGTTTTAATATCATATTTGCTTTTTCTGTAATTGCCTTTACTCTCTTTATTCTTTACTATAATAAAATCGAATGCAATGAAAAAAATATGACTTATATTGCTACGTTATTTGCTATTATTTGTCCATTTGTATTACCACATATGCATGAAAGATATTTCTTTATGGCTGATATATTTGTATTAATTTATGTTCTAGTTTTTAAAAGGAAATATCATTTAGCGGCTCTAATGATTTTTTCTTCATTCAATAATTACACACACTTTTTAACCGGTGAATATATCTTTAAATTTTTAGGTCAAGATTGTGTGCGTTTATCAGCGCTAATTAATTTGTTTATTATCATTAGTTTAATAAAAGATTTTAAAATTATTAAACAAAACCATGATGAAAATACTTTAATCGAACAAATCAGTTGATAAATATTTTGAACCATTGTCTGGTAAAATAACCACAATATTTTTATCTTTATTTTGAGGATTTTTAGCTAATTCAACTGCCGCACATAAACTTGCACCAGAAGAATACCCCACTAGTAAACCCTCTATTTTTGCTAGTATTTTTGCATACTTTTTAGCATCTTCATCACTAATATCAATAATTTTATCTATCACATCTAAATTAAGTGTTTTTGGCACAAAATTTGCGCCTATGCCTTGAATTTTGTGACTTCCTGCATGCCACTTAGTAAGTAAAGGCGAACTTAGCGGTTCAACGCCATAAACTCGAATATTTTCATTTTGCTTTTTTAAATATTTAGCAACCCCGCTAATGGTACCACCAGTTCCAATACCTGCAACAAAACAGTCAATTTTTCCATTAAGTTGTGAATAAATTTCTGGTCCTGTGTTATTAAAATGTGCTAAGACATTATAATGATTTTCAAATTGATTTAATGAAAAAGAATTGGGAATACTATTTAATAATTCTTTTGCTTTATTAACCGCCCCATCCATACCGAGATGTTTAGGAGTAATAATAACTTGCCCACCATATGCTTTAATAATTTTCCGGCGTTCTTTTGACATATTTTCTGGCATTATAATTATAACTCTCAAACCTTTTAAAGCGCCAATTGCACTTAGTGATATTCCAGTATTTCCTGAGGTAGCTTCTATTATTGTATCGCCTTTTTTTAAAGACATATTTTCTAAAATGCAAGAGACAATTCGATCTTTAACTGATCCAGTCAAATTAAATGATTCAAGTTTTGCATAAATATTACCAAAAAGATTTAATTCTTTTTTTAGTTTTTTCAGTTCAATCAAAGGTGTATCGTGAATTAACTCTAGTGCTGAAGAAAGCAGTTTCATTTTATCATCTCCAATAAAATATATGTCGTTGTCTTTTATTAATAGTATTAATAATTGCGACATTGCATAAACTCTTATTAATGCGGAAAACCTTTTATTCAATATGTTCAAATTCGAATATAAAATAGTTATAAGGCAATTCTATAACATTAGATACGCAAAAAACACTGACGATTTAGTCAAAAAGTACAAAAATAGTCAATTGCTTGTAATTATTATTACAATGTGCTAAACTCGTATCAATTCAATCTTTTTATCAAAATTATTAAGGAGGATTTTTCTATGAAAAAAAGTATTTTATTATTAACTTTATCTACCTTGATGTTTGCTGTAGCAGGTTGTAATGATTCTAGTGCTTCTAATGATAATAGCACTTCACCTTCTATATCAGCTTCAACATCTCTATCTCCATCCACTTCCACTTCTACATCAAATTCTGGATCATCCATTGGAACTGATGGCAAAATTGAATTTGGCGATATCGTCACTTTATTAACCAAATTATTCTCTTATGAAGCAAATAACGCTAGTGGAGCACAAATCACAAATACTCTTACTAACGGTACAAGCGTTACTACCACAGCAGAACATGTGGATGTTTATAATTCTTTAATTCCATCTTCCGCTTCTAAAGGAACTGTTGTTCGCACCACTAACGGAAAAGAGGATAAGAGCGACACTTTCGTTAAAAGAAATGCTGTTGTTAACGAAAAATATGCTGTAGAAGTTAATGGACTTGCTACTGTTCAAACTTATCCAATGTTTGCTCAAATCGTTGACTATGAAAATGAAAATATGGGTGGAACTGCTTATACCGATTCCGCTGATAAATATTTCGTAGTTGATAGTGACAAAGAGGCAACTGATGGAGGATTAGTCAAAGGACAATATGTCACTACAACTGATATGCTTGGTCTTGCTTCTCCAAGAGTTGCTTCAACATTGTATAGTTATTTATCAACTTATATCTTGAACAACGTTTATGCACAACAAGTAGGTGTGGATAGTTTTGAATATCGTGCACTTACAACGGGCAATATTGCTTATTCTTGTATCGTTGGGTACTCAATTGAAGGTGACTTAGATGACACTCAATTTCACTCTGTTAACATTCAATTTATTACTGATGCTGATCAAACAAAATTAGTAAGCGGCGAAATTAGTTACGTCCATGCTGATATGCGTGAAGGTGAAGATGATGATGCTTATGTTAATGAAATTCATTGGGCGGCTACTCTAGAATATGATACACGTAAAGATATTCCAAGTGACGCTATCGATGTTAGCAATTACTTCTTACAAGAAATAACTGATATAGAGTTATATACTCGTGAAAATAATAACGCTGCCGTTGATCCTAATAATATAATTTATAGCAACAATTATACTTATCTATTTGCCCGCGCAAAAAGTTATAAACCTGCTAAAGCCGTTGAAATTTCTATTACTGGCGCTGGATCTACTAATTCCGATGTAATTAATTTTACTGATGATGGATATTTTGAAATAGTCGGACCTGGCACAACTTCTTTATCATTTGTTTATTTTGGAAAAGATAGCGATGGAGTATATCGCGAAAAAACTTTCAATAAAACTGTTACAGTTGTTGCTCCAAATCCAGATAAGATTAGGTTTACAGCAATTAAACCAGAAATTGCTGATAATACACTGCAAGTTGGTCAAACATATACTTTCTCAGTTTATGTAACACCTATAAAAGCCACGCAAGATATTGTTATTGATAGCAACTCTAATCCTAACGTATTAAGTGCGAGCATAGATAAAGATAACAATGTAACAATTACCGCTCTTGCTAGTGGTCAATCAACTATTACTTTCAAAGTTAATGGTTATGAATCTGTAACTGCTTCTATGACATTTACTGTTGCCTCTGCCGATATTGATCTAGCAACACTAATTACACAAAAGACATATCTTTGCGATTTATCTAATTATGGATATACTTTCTCATTAAAATTTAAAGGTGATGGTACAGGAGAAAGAATTCAACACATAAATGATTCTGGTAAAGATTATACTGATACATTTACTTATACAATTTCTAATAATAAGATTACATTTTCTTCTTGGTCAGATGGTGCTCCAAAGCAATTTGAAATAGGACTTATAACTCAAGATGGTGACAAGATTACCTGCTCTTCTGAATCAGAAACAAAAGATTACATATTCATTTCTAATGATAATAAATAAGGTGATGTTTATGAAAAAAAAGACACTATTATTCTTTATACCTTTGCTATTATGTGGTTGTGATAATATTATAAAACCTAGTGACTCAGCTAGTGCTAGTAATTCTACAAGCCAAGAATTAAGTAAAGCTAAACAACTAGAGAAATTATATAATACTTTGCTAAATGCAGATGGCCATGTAAATTCCGCAACAACAAATACCACAAGTACTATCTATTATTTGACTGAAGGCGATCCACTTACTATACCTACAAAAGATAACTCCACACTAGAAAGATTTCTTAGTAATGATGGTCAAATTTTAGTTCAAAAAGGTTTTCAAAGTGTATCACAAAATTCAGCAGGAAATTTCACCAATTTCTTCCAATACGAAAAACAAACATTTTATGATGATAGCAAGTTTTACCGAATCGCTGATTTTGGTGATAATGGAAGTTATGAGGAAATTCAGTTTTCTAAAGACACTATTGATATAAACTTGAACATTGCTTTTTCAGGTACTGAACGGGCTAATATTCAAGCAATGATTCAAGCAATTGATGTCGCAGGATTTGGCGTTGAATTTAGTGGTATTGATGATTATACCGCTAACGGTGAATGGAAATACTCTTATACATATTTAGTCTACGAATCTAGCACTAGTAAAGTTAAATACCAAGAATACATTTATCAAAATACATTAACTATGGTAAATGGAATAATTAGTAAAGTAGTTCAACATTCCGAACAAAACATATATTCTGGTGGATATAAAGGAAATTGGAGGATAACTGATTCAACATTTACTTTTAATCAAGGTAATTATAACGTTTTTACTGGAACTAGATTCAACCCAAGTGATTATGTAAAATATAAGTCATAACGAATATGTAAATAAGACAATTACTAACTCAGCAGTTTCATAATTGCTGAGTTTTTTGTTCTAAAACTGCTTATCTTACATAAAATATATCATATTTTATTATGAAACCGGTTTTCATAGCCTGCTTTTTTTTACAATTTTATTGACATGCATTTTCATTAGTGCTATTATTTAGCCACAAAAAAGTTACTAGAACGATTGACTGTTCTAAAGAAAGGAATAATTTTTATGAAAAAAAGTAATCTTCTTTTTGTATTAAGTGCTTTTATGCTAGTCGGTGGAATTGCTGGCTGTTCAACTAATGAATCTAGTCCATCAACAAGCACATCAACAAGCACTGTAGCAACTAAACACGCGGTAGTAATTCCAACTTCTGTCGCTGGTGCTTATGTTACTGCTTCTCGTAGTGAAGCTGTTGCTGGTGATAGTGTTAAACTCACTGTTGCTTTAACTGATCCTACAAATTATGAATTAAAATCTGTAAAAGTTGGAGAACAATTATTGAAAGGAACCGCTGATGCTAATAATGCAAATGTCTTCCATTATTCATTTGTTATGGGTGATGCTGATGCTAATGTTTCAGTTGTTACTGAAAAAATCGTTGCACCGGTAGTCGAAAAACACGCCGTAGTTGTTCCAGATTCTGTCGCTGGTGCTTATGTTACTGCTTCTCGTAGTGAAGCAGCAGAAGGCGATGAAGTTGATATCACCGTTGCCTTAACTGATCCTACAAATTATGAATTAAAATCTGTAAAAGTTGGTGATAAAGTATTAGAAGGAAAAGTTGACGTCAATAACAAATATGTCTTCCACTATTCAGTAGTCATGGGAAAAGCTGACGTAAATGTTTCAGTCGTCACCGAACAAATCGTTGTTCCTACTAAAGATCATACAATCTCATTTGAAGGTAAAGATTTAGCTTTTGCGCTTGAAATGCCTCAAGACGCTAATGTTGGTGAACATGTTTCATTCAAAGTTGCTGCTAGATCTGGTTATGAAATTACAAGTGTTAAGGTAGTTAAAGTTAGCGCTGCTTCTGCTGCTGAGGAAGGTGCAGAACCAGTTGAAGAAGAAGTTACATTAACTGGTAATGCTGTATTAGGTTATTCATTTGATATGCCAGATGCTGATGTTGTTATTAAAGCTGAAGCATTAGGTGCATATTTCAAAGTAAATGCTGATAGTGAAAAAACTATCTTCCAAGCTAAAGGTAGTACTTCAAGCGATTCTAAATTAAGCGTTTCTAGTTTCATTTATTCTTTTATTGATAGTGGAAATGTAGAATCAACATTAAAGCCTAATTTCTTCCGTGCTGGTAGTGAAGTAACAGTTGTTGCAAAACATAATGCATTTGCTATTGCAAACAAATTCTTTGCTAATGGTGTAGAATTAGAAAAAATTGCTAGTGATACTGCTGTGATGTATAAATTCACTATGCCTGCCACTAGTGTAGAATTATCTGTTGAAGCAGTTGATAAAACAGTTGATATTGATATCACTGCTGCAGAACATACTACCACTTCTTTATATCGTATTAAGTCCGATAAATCACATGAAGAAACAACTTTTGGTTATCCTGGTGAAACTTTATATCTAGATTTAACAATTAATGATGCTGACAAAGATGATTATAATTTAACATCTTCTGCTATATCTGCTACTATGTTAAAGTATAGTAATGAAAAAGGATTAACTACTACTTCTACTAATATTACAGTTAATAAACAAAGTGGATCATCAGAATTAAAAGCAACCTACTCCTTTACAGTAAGTTCTTATTATGTAGCAGCTGGACCAATTAAAATTACTACAGCTGAAAAATACATGAAAAAATATTTAGGTAAACCTTTCATTGGAAAATGGCAAGGATTTGAAATCTATAGAAATGCTTTCCAAACAACACCAACAACTATGGAATTTAAAGCCGATGGTAGTGTAGGTGGAAATGCTTATAATGTTTCTGGATCAATTAAATCAGTAGATGAAGAAAAAGGCGTTATTACATTAGAAAATAAAAAAGTAATTAATTATGAGGGTAACGCAGCTTGGTGTTATTGGTCTTCTGCTATAAACGATATTTATGTATTTAGTAAAGATATTGTTGATAATACAAAATTAACAAAATATGTTCGTGTAGATGGAAATAATCTTATTGCATTAATCTATGAAACAGTTAGTGTTACAGAAAATGAACACACCGTTGAAAAGCAAGTTTTAAGATTAGGTGCATTAGTAACTAGTTCAACTGTAGTACTTAATATAGATGTTGAAATGATTAGCGGTACTAATATCCAAGAAAGCGGATCTAAATTCTTAGTCAAGAAAAATGACGCTACTATTCTTGCTGTAGGACTTGGTGATGAATACGGAACTTATAAAAACGGCGATAGCACATTAGTTCTTGATGGTGCTGGAAAAGCAACTCTAGATGGTGTTGAAGGAACATATATTGTTGACTCTTCTAATAAAAACAAAGTCACTGTTACAGTTAATGAAACTGAACATGTTTACACTATCGATAAGTCTGCTAAAACATTTACTGATTATGTTGAAGCATTAAAATCTTTATATTCATCATTTGTCAGTACTAAAAACAACAATACTTTAGTATTAAATGAAGATGGTTCTGGTAAGTATAATAGTGAAGATATTAGAAACTTTGAATATGATGAAGCTAGTAAAAATGTTTCATTTGAAACTAGCAGTTTCGTTTTTGATTTAACTTGGGATCCAGTCAATGGCACATTAAAAGGCACATTTGAAGATATTGATGGCAGCTATGATATTGAGTTCACTATCGTTGTTGAAGAAGGCCCATTCTATCTTGGTAAATTTAGTTTCTCATTGATGAATCCTAGTGGATATAAAACTGATGCTGTTCTTACAATTACTGAAAATAGCATTGACGTTACATTTACAAGTTTCTCTGGTGATGGTACTAAGACATCATATTCTGTTACTGAAGATGTAACATTCCAAGAAAAGAGAATTTTCGGTGAAAGTACTAAGTACATTGAAGTTACTATTAACCCAACAACTAAGACTGTTACTAAAGTTGAAATTTTTGCTAATGGTGAGGCTGATTCTGCACAATACGAATCAGACGGATCATTAACAAAACAAGCTTAATTATTTACACTTAAAACTACACCTTCCAATTTTGGAGGGTGTTTTTTTATTGCCCACACACTTATTAATAAATATTAATACATTATAATAGGTGATTTTTGTGAATACTAAAATTATTAATTTAATGAACAAATTAAAAGAATACTTCTTTTTTAACACTAATAAAAGATTATTAAAACAAATAAAAAAAGATTTAAATAAAATATTTAAGCAATTAAATATTAATCAATCTTTTGATATAAATAATATTTTTAGTTTAAAAGATATTTTAGAAAGTGACTTAAAAGCCGCTTATTTAGGAGATCCAGCATATAAAAGCAAAAAAGAAGTAATACTTTGTTATCCAGGTTTTAATGCCATTTTATATTATCGTTTTGCGCATTTATTAATAGAAAATAATATTCCACTTCTTCCTCGATTAATTAGTGAAACCGCCCATTCAATAACAGGAATTGATATAAACCCTTATGCGCGTATTGGAAAAGGGGTTTTTATTGATCATGGTACTGGTGTTGTAATCGGAGAAACATCTTTAATAGGAGAAAATGTTCGTATTTATCAAGGTGTCACATTAGGTGCTTATGCCCTAGATAAACCTCTTGATTTAGTCAATAAAAAAAGACATCCTACCATAAAAGATAATGTCATAATATATGCAAATGCAACGATATTAGGAGGAAATACAGTTATAGGTAATAATGTCGTTATAGGGGCTAATACTTTAATTACTCATTCAATAGATGATAATAAAGTAATTTATTTAAACAAGCAAAAACATAAAATTAAAGATAATTATTAATTATTTAAGCTCGACATATTCAACATCTTTATCAACAGCCAAATTAATTAAAACTTCTTTAACTTCTTTTGGTGCACTTTCTTTTACGAATATTTTTCTTATGATCGGAGCAAAGAAAGCATCATTAATTAAAGCATTTTCATCTAAAATAATTACGGATTCATTATTTTCACCAATCATCATAGTTTTAAGTACTTCTTTTGTATCTTTCGAAGAATAATCAATATGAAGTTCTTCTTCACTTAAGCAAGGATAATAATTTGCCACAACCGCGCGATATCCTTTTTCATCAATGCGTGTAAAGTCATATTCAATATAAAACATTGCTTCTTCCGCATTAATAATGCTAGTTAAAAATTTGACGTAACGGAAGTTACTTGCTAATTCATTTTTACTCTTTTTAAAAAGAATAACATTATCAAATAATGATTCTAAAAATTTAAAATGTTTTTTACCTTGTTCATCTATTGTAATATCCAAATTACCTGGTAAATATAATGGACGACAAATCCAATCTTTCTTTTCTAATATCGCTTGATAGACTATTTGGTCATCATCAGAAAATAATCTATTAAAATTATCTAAATACTTATTCATAACTACTACTCTCCTTAAGTCATAAGCATTATAGCACATTTTCTTACATTATTGCCCATTAATTATAATTTAACTCACGCTTATTAATTTATTAAATAAACTAATATTAGCAAGGAGATGTTTTATGAAAGAGTTATTAAAATTTGATAACGTTAGTAAGTCTTTTTTTACTAAGGATGGCAAAACCGATGTTTTATCATCAATAAGTTTTTCCTTGTGTGAAAATCAAATTATCGCTATTATTGGACCATCAGGATGTGGTAAATCCACTATATTAAATATTGCTTCTAAATTAGAAAATATTACTAGTGGGAATTTAACTATTAACGCTAAACTCGGTTATATGTTTCAACGCGATAATTTGTTTATGTGGCGTAATGTATTTGATAATATTAAGCTCGGTTTAGAAATAAATAAAAGCTTAACAAAAGAAAATATTACTTATATAGAAGATTTAATTAAAAAATATGGTTTAGAAGAATTTAAAAAGTATTATCCTAATGAATTATCGGGTGGTATGCGTCAACGTGTTGCTTTAATTAGAACACTCGCTCTTAAACCTGACGTTTTATTACTTGATGAACCTTTTTCGGCTTTAGATTATCAAACAAGGTTATATGTTCTTGATGATGTATATCGTATCATTAAAGACGAACAAAAATCCGCTTTAATTGTCACTCATGATATATCAGAAGCGATAAGTGTCGCCGATGCTGTAATCATATTATCTAATCGCCCTTGTATCATTAAAAAGATTGTCCCAATAAATATTGATATCAAAGACAAAACTCCTACTAAAACAAGAAAACACAAAGATTTTCAAAAATACTTTGATTTAATTTATAAGGAGTTAAATGATTATGAAAAAGATTAATTCTAGTGCACAATTTGTGGCTTATGAGCGTAAACATAGAATGTTAATACTTTTCTCACAAATTGCTTTAGCTCTTATTTTAATCGGTTTATGGGAAGTATTAGCAAGATTAGGAGTTATTAATGTATTCTTAGTTTCTAAGCCAAGTGATATATTTACTTTATTTATTAAATATGTAAAAAGTGGCGAACTATTCGGACACATTAAGATTAGTGTATTTGAAACTTTGCTCGGATTAGTATTTGGTACACTTTTAGGATTAATCATTGGTATTTTACTTTGGTGGAATGAATTAATAGCCAAAATATTAGATCCATTTTTAGTCGTATTAAATGCCTTACCAAAAACCGCTCTCGCGCCGATATTAATTATATGGGCAGGAACTGGTATTAAAGGTATCGTTTTAGTGGCCATATCATTATCAATTGTCGTAACTATTTTATCATCTTATAACTATTTTATAAGTGTTGATAAAGAACAAATCAAGATGATGAAAACTATGAATGCTAGCAAGTTTCAAATACTCACCAAATTAGTAATTCCTGCCAATATTGCTAATATTATTAACATTATCAAAATTAATATTGGTATGTCTTGGGTTGGAGTTATCGTTGGTGAATTCCTTGTTTCTCGAGAAGGTATTGGATACTTAGTTGTTTATGGCGGCCAAGTATTTAAACTTGACTTAGTAATGATGGGTGTCTTTATATTAGGAATAATTGCTTTATTAATGTATTTAGTGCTTAATTCCATCGAAAAATATTATCGTAATAAAAGATACGCTAGAAAGAAGAAAAACTAACCCATTTTCTTCTTTTTTCTTAGAATAAACGCATAAAATTGCAAGTAAACAAAAATGAAAGCAAGTTTATGCTTTTTAATTACCTTAGTACGCAAGAACAGTTTTAATATATGGTAGCAAACATTTAGATTAATTATTTAATTATAGGCATAATAATTTCTTTGATTTTCACTTAATGTAATTTCAATAAATAATTGAATGAATTTCGCTCTATTTTTGTGAGAAAATCCAACTAACTTTTTCTGTGGTCAATATTTTTGGTTTCCAATAATAATTCATCAAAATCAGAAATGTATTTTTGATCTTGTACAATTCGATATTTCTCATACTCATCTAATGCTAGTTTGTCTGCTATTTCTCTTTTAATTTTACCATTATCTTTTAAAATGTTGTATTCATTTAAATTCAAAAACATTTCCAATTTATTTTTCCATTCTCGCATAGAAATTATATGGCCTAATTTCACCTGTCTTTCAGCAAAATCCAAATACATTGATACCAAATTATTAAGTTCTTTTAATTCTTCCTGAGATAAATAGTTTTTAGCAATCACAACATCGGTCTCTAAAATTTTACCATCCGGAGCATTTTTCCAAGTCTGTAGTCCCATATGGTCCTTTTTAGAATCAACTCTACTATATATTATTTCTGGAGCTGTCATCCCTGTAATAGCGTAATGCAATTTATTTTGAACATTCTTATAAAATTCTTTTGTAATCTCACTATTCTTATCATAATCATAACTACATTCTTTATAAATATCTGTAATTTTTTGATAAAATCTTCTTTCGCTTGCTCTAATTTCCTTGATTTTAACTAATAACTCATCAAAGTAATCTTTACCAAATTTCGGACCATTCTTTAACAATTCAGTATTTAAAACATATCCTTTTTTTATATATTCTTTTAATGTATTCGTAGCCCATATTCTAAAACTAGTAGCTTCTTTAGAATTAACGCGATAGCCAACAGCAATAATTGCATCTAAACTATAAAAATTTGTATTGTATTTTTTTCCATCAGAGGCAGTTACTCTAATTTTTTGAGTAACTGAATTCTTATTTAGTTCCTCACTTTTAAATATATTCTGTAAATGATATGTAATATTGTTTTCTGCAACATTAAATAGTTCAGCCATTGTTTTTTGTGTTAACCAAAAATCCTCATTATCATATAAAACTTCTATTTGAACATTGCCATTTCCACTTTGATATAAGATTAAATCTTTTAGTTTATCTATATTCATTATATGTTCTTCCTCCCGTTGGTTTTGTTATTAAATATGCATTTTGATATTTGTTGATTAAGAAATTTTTCAAAGTTATCTAAAAGTTCATCATAAAGAACTATTTGTATTTGTATTCGTACTCATATACTACTGGTTTTTTGTACTGTATCCATTCAACATCTCCCTCATTAATAGCAATAATATTTACCTTAGTAATTTTTAGATTATTATAACATTTTTTCTAACACTTTAATATATAATTGCTATATTTTTTATCCTCTTCCATTGCTTTGAAAAGTTATAGTTTTCTAATGCAATTATATTAGAGTTATAATTGGGTAGTTCTTGTCTCTAGAGAAGGTATCGGTTACTTAGTTGTTTATGGTGGCCAAGTATTTAAACTGGACTTAGTAATGATTGGTGTCTTTATATTAGGAATAATTGCTTTATTAATGTATTTAGTGCTTAACTCAATAGAAAAATATTATCGTAATAAAAGATACGCTAGAAAGAAGAAAAACTAACCCATTTTCTTCTTTTTTCTTTTTATTAGTGGCATTTTTTAAAATCACTAATAAACTAAATTATGGAGATTAGATATGAAAAAAATTAAAACATTCTTATTAACTTTATTTATGGTACTTCCATTATTTTTTATAAGTGGATGTAACGATAATGGCTTAACTAATATCACGATTGCGGAAGTTACTCATTCTTTATTTTATGCCCCACAATATGTGGCAATAAATAATGGGTATTTTAAAGATGAAGGATTAAACATTAAAGTCATTACTACACCTGGCGCTGATAAGACTATGGCAGCTTTATTATCTAAAGAAGCACAAATTGCTCTTATGGGTCCAGAAGCCACGGTCTATGTTTATAACGGCGGAGAAAAAAACTACGCGATTAACTTTGCTCAATTAACTCAAAAAGATGGATCATTCTTATTAGGAAGAGAAAAAATTGATAACTTCTCTTATGATATGTTAAAAGGTAAAACACTAATTGGCGGAAGAAAAGGCGGAATGCCGGAAATGACTCTAGAATACGTCTTAAAAAATAAAGGATTAACAGTCACACGAAACGGGGAAGACACTTCCGCGGATGTTAATATTCGTACTGATGTTAATTTTGATGTCATGGCGGGTGTATTTACAGCCGGTCAATCTGATTATGTAACTTTATTTGAGCCTTCTGCTTCGCAAGTTGAACGAAATGGTATTGGTCATATCGTTGCTTCAATTGGTGAAGAAAGCGGAGTTGTGCCTTATACTTGTTATTCTTCACTTAAAAACTATTTTAGTGAAAATAAAGAAACTTTAGAAAAGTTTACCCGCGCAATTAAAAGAGGATTAGAGTTTGTTTATAATGCCTCAAGCGAAGAATTAATTAAATCTTTAGCGCCTTCTTTTATTTCTAGCGATGAAGTAGAAATAAAAAGTGTTATGAATAACTACTTAAAAATTAAAGCCTGGCCTAATTCCTTAGAATTAAATAAAGATAACTATAATCGTTTGATTGATATAGTTACCCTTGCTGGAGAATTAGATAAACCTGCACCATTTGAAAAGATTGTTGATAACTCACTTGTGTCTTAAGCACTACTTAGTAGTGCTTTTTCTTATCTTTTTATTACTATTTCGCAAGTATTAAAAATCTTTTTTCTTGGCTCTATAATTTCTATTTTTTGTTCTTTTTCTTTGATTTTTGCCTTTTTTTCTAATGATATATTAGCCAATAAAATTATTAAAGGTGCTCCTAAGCATCCCACTACAATAAATATAACTGGTAAAATACTTCCACAAGATAATAAGGACAAAGCACCAATAATTAAAGCGAAGATTATTGAATCATAAGAATATTTAAATACTTCTTTTAAAGTAAATTTTTTGCTATCTTTTGGAGTAACAATAAATGTTGCTTTTTTTCCAAATAATCCTAAGAAAATAGTTTTTAACATCATTGGTGATAAAGATGCATAAGTCATAATATTAATAATAAAATATGGAATTAATAAGAAAATATTTTTCGTTCTTTGATAAACAAACAAATCTGGAATCATTGGTGAGCATAAAAACAAAATCATAATTAAATATATAGTTAATGAATAACGAATAATTGGATAACCTAAAAAGCCTAACCCAATTGTACAAATTGTTAATAATAAACTTAATATTGGAACAATTGGTAAACTATAATGGGAAAGTTTAATATCCATTTTTTCAAACCATTTCATTTTTGAATGATTAATATCTTTATCATATTTGCGCATATATTCAAGATTTCCTTGTGTCCATTTACATTGACGTTTCTTTAATGATACATAATCAATTGGAAATTCTTCGTAACATTCAATATCTGGTGCGTAAATTATATTTAAGTTTACATTTTTAATTTCTACTGCGAATGAAATATCTTCGGCAACCACTAAAGGAAATCCTTTAGTCTTAATGTAACATTCTTTAGAAATAGTCATACCATGACCAATTAATGCATTAGCCCCATAGAAATTTTTTACTACTTGTACTGTTGTACCATTACTATTCACGCACATTCCCATTAAATCTTGGAATATATTTTTACCTTTTAAGGCTTTATGTTTAGCTTGTACTGCACCACAATTAGAATCGTAATTAAAATATTTTAAAACTTTTTTAATATAATCTTGAGGTATTACTTCATCACTATCCAATACCACAAAATAATCGTAGTCATCTCTTCCCATTAAATAATTATTTAAATTACCGGCTTTATAACCTTTATGATCTTTACGACGAATTACTTCGACATTAGAATGTTAAAATTTGTATTTATTAATGAGACTAATATATTCATTTTTAGTACTATCATCTAAAATAACAACTTTAAAATTACTATAATCTTGGCGGCTACTTTTAGAGAGAGCACTCGGATTAAAGTCATTGCAAGTACAATATAATAGTAATACACGTGGCTCATTTTCCTTAGATATTTCCACATCTTTTATTTTTTGATATTCTTTTTCTAATTTCTTATGTTTAAAAGCATAAGTTAAGGAAAATATAAAATCTTTAATACTTCCTAACCACAATATTCCTAATACTAATGTATTAATAACTAATAAAATAATAATTGAAATATATTTTATAACATTTGTTTCGTTAATACCTTTGATAATATTAAATAAAGCAAATCCTAAAACTGTTAACGCTCCTATCCATAAACCAATAATAATTAAATAAACTGTTCCTCTTTTTTTCATAATGTTTTGTCTCCCTCTATCAAATACTTTGACAATAAATAAAACATTATGAATTTTAAAAATGTCCACACTTTTTTAATAATTACTAGTTTTTTTTAACTTTACTTGGTTAATACTACATAGTATAATTCAATTAATTAAGAGGTGTAATGATGGATAAAGATCTAAATAAGATAATAGAATACGCCTTATCTCTCATTACTAATGGCGATGAAAAAGGCATTGACATAATTTATAAAACAATGGGAAAAGTCATGTTTGTTATCGCTAAAGGTATTACCAATGATAATTTCATTAGTGAAGATGTTATTCAAGATAGTTTATTAAAAATAGTACAAAGCGCCAATAGCTATAAAAAAGGTTCTAATGGCTATGCTTGGATTTGTAAAATAACTAAAAACACTGCCTTGAATACTATTAAAACTTTGAATAATAATCCCACTATCGACATTGATGAATTTGCTAATATTAGTGACGATAATGATTTAACTAATAAATCTCATACTCAATTACTAGTGGAACAATTAATGAATTCTTTAACTCCACCAATAGTAAAACAAATGATATATATGAAATATTTTTTAGATATGAGCGTAAGAGAAATAGCTAAAGAAATCAAAAAATCTAAATCATATGTAAGTAAAGAAATACAAAAAGCCGAAGAAAAAATGAAAAATTTAATTAAATAAGCGTGGACAAAATAAATAAAAAGATTGTTATATATAATGAAAGGACAAAATTATGAGAAGCGATATTAAAGACCAAGAATTAGAAGAACTGTTCTCTAAATATGTTGAAGAACGCGCTAGTACTCCTTCTAAAGACTTAACATTAAAAGCAAAAAAATATTTAAATGAACAAAAAGAATCTAAAGTTTTAGTAAATAATGCTACTTTAGCTACCAATAACGAAAATATAACATTAGATGCCAAAAGTGATAAACAAAAATATTATATTTGGAGCATTTTTATCGCTATTATCTTAATGATTACATCTTTTTTTATTATAAAAGGCATACGCAATAAAGAAAATGTCATGACTACATTTAGCACACTAAATGATTCTGATTTAAATGTGATAAGAAGTACATACAAGAATAAAAACTTTCTATCTTTTATAGATGAAAACCAAGTTTCTTTATATGAAGAATATGAATTAATTAATGCTACTAAAGATTATAAAGAAAACACAATTGTTGCTTATTATGTCGAATATAAAACTATTGAAAATATTGATAGCAAATTATATGTTGAACTTAATCATTTGGCGTTAGAAAAAACTTCTTCTTATAAAAATTATAATAAATACCTTACACTAAATAAAACACTCATCTATGGCGAAATAAATAATTCTAGTTCTTATTTCTATTTTATAAACAATAATTACAAATATAATTTAGAACTTGTAAGTAATGATACAAATACAATCAATACGATATTAAATAAAATAACTAGTAGTTTCTAAACTACTAGTTATTTTCTATTGTTTCCATTTCTTTAATAGCCTTTTTATAAACACTAATGAAATAAATAAGCTCAGCAATCCCAGTTATTAACCAAGAGAATATATATAATAAATATAAAGATGGTATGGTTTTAAAATGTGCAAATATTGTATAAATCCAAATAATTCTAAATACACATGAACCACTAATAACAATAATAGTTGGTACAATTGTTTTTCCTAAACCTCTTGAACCAGCAATCGAATTATCCATTAAAGCACAGAATCCATAAGAAAATCCCATAATCATTATTCTTTTCATACCTGCATCAATAACTTCACTAGAATTAGTAAACAAAGATAAAAATTGTCTTCCAAATGCTACCAGTAATAATCCTAAAATTAAGCCAGCACCAAATGAATAAGTTAAACTAACAAGATAACTTTTCATTACACGACTTTTATTTTTAGCCCCATAGTTTTGAGCCATAAATGTAGAACAACCAACATAAAACGCTGCCATAACATCATAAATTAAAGCATCTGCGTTAGCTGCTGCTGAGTTCCCATCAACCATAATCTTAGGTAAACTATTTACCCCTGATTGAATAAACAAGTTAGCAATCGCAAATATTGAGTTTTGAAATCCAGCTGGAATACCAAGTTTTAAAACTTGTAAGCCAATATTTTTATTTAATTTTAAATGCGCAAATGCTAATTTATATTCGCCTTTAAAACGCATTATCGAAATAACTATTAATAAGGCAGAGATATATTGAGAAATAATACTTGCTAGTGCTACTCCTATAACATCAAGTTTACACACAATTACAAAGAAAAGATTTAAAGCAACATTAATAATACCTGAGCAAAGTAAAAAGATTAAAGGACGTCTTGTATTCCCCATTGCGCTAAATACTGCATTACCATAATTAAATATTGCTAAAGCTGGCATGCCTAACATATATATTCTTAAATAGTTTGTCGCACCTTCAAAGAAAACATCTTGCGTTCCTAAAATACTTAAAAACCAAGGAATAGTAAGTTCGGCGATTAATGTTAATATTAATCCCATGATGATACTTAATACAAAAGATACGTGGATTGTGTCATGAATACTTTGTTGATTTTTTTGTCCAATAAATTTAGCAAGTAAGGCATTAACTCCATTACCTAAACCAATTAGAAAGCCAGTAAACAAGGTAACTAATGTTGTTGTAGATCCCACAGATCCTAAAGAATTTGGGCCGCCAAACTTACCAACAACAGCAATATCGGACATATTAAATAAAATTTGTAATACGTTCGTGGCCACTAGTGGTAAAGAAAATAATAATATTTGTTTCCATAAAGAACCTTTTTCAAAATTTTCACTACTGCTTGTCTTCATAACTAAATCCTTTCACACAAGCAATGTTTTATCACTTTTTGTTAGTAATTTCAACAATAAAACGCTTTAAATAATAAAAAAATGATGAGAACAATTACTCACCATTTATTATGTTTATTTTAATATTTAGCAAACAATTTCATCGAACCATTTTTTGCCTTCTTTATTTAATACTTGAATCATAATTAGAATGAACAAAATAATAAGAAGCAACGAAATAATAACTGCAATTACTAAACCCATTAAAAAATAAAATATGATAAATATGCCACATAATACTAAAGCAATAAGCATTTCGGAAAAAGTATAAATCATTATTGATGCAGAATTTTTTATTTCGTTAAAAGATGACCAATGCAATCGTGGGTGTTTTAAATTGATTACTAAACCAAATAATCCTAGTGCTAATATGTAGAGTTGCGGATAAATAATTAAATTGATAATATCTAATACATTCATTGGTATAACACAAATAATTATCAAACTACTAATAAGTGCGAATATGCCATTAAATATTTGATTTTCAATTAATTTGGCCATGTAATAATCTTTTTTTCTTATCGGTAAAGTTTTAATAAGCCAAAAACTATCTTTTTCTAAAGATATTGCCATTGTAGTAATTGCCATCATAGCACAAAAGAAACAAATTATTATTGGGGATGCACTCTTTATCATATCCACAATTAATGTTGCTTCTGGAGGAACTGTTATATTATTGAAGTTAATTACCACGAATGTAGTCATAATTACTCCAACAAGTCCACCAGAAAAAGAACTTAATAAAATCAAAGGTACAGAAAATAACAGTTTAAAATCTTTAGAAATTATTGAGGAAACAACTGATTTAGATTTAACTTCTTTACGATTATATTTACTTCTTGAAAAACTACGATTAAGCATTATATAAAACGCTTCATAAAATTTCGCATATAAGAAGATAACGATAAAAGCGCTAATAAACGAACTACCGACAAGCAATAAGAAATAAAGCCATTCATTATTAACAAAACCACGATATATCCAATCAAACAAGAAAAAGTCACGCATTTTTGCAATTGCTTTTAAAAAAACTGTTGGGTCCTCTTCACCTGTCCCATTTATATTTAATGTAAAAGATAATACAATAAGTCCGACAAATAATCCAATATACAAAATAGTAGAAATTATTTTAGCTATTTTAAAACGATTAACTAAAAATGAAATCAAAAATCCAATAACACTAGATACTAATACACCAATTAAAGGAATTATTAATAACAAAATCAAGCCAAAAAACAAAAATGCAATATGTGATAAGGCATATAAAACAATTGTTGGTAAAAATAAAATAATTGAGTATACCAATTCTTGCAAGTAAAATATTAACAATTTCGCACTTATAATCGTTTTCTTAGTTATTGGTAAAGGCGTTAATATATTATGGTCTTTATTAGAAAATAACACCATCTGCGCTCTAAAGATTGTTGTAAAGATAACAAATATTAAAGCAACACTAGCAAATAGTAATGGAAGATATTGTTCCCCGTTAACTTCCTTTAAAATAACATCCATACCTAAAGTATAAAATATTGATAATCCAAGGAATAATATTCCTAGAATTATTAAAGTTATATACGGCTTACGATTATTTTTCTTTGAAAAAGAAGAAAATAACTCACTAAACAAAGTCTTAAATACTACACTAAAATTATTCATGGTTAGTCAACTCCAAGAATAATTGTTCTAGTGATTCATCTTTATTCATTGATTCAAGATTTCCATCATAAACAATTTTACCATTATTAATAATAGCAACATGTTCACATAATTTTTCCACTACTTCTAAAACATGAGATGAGAAGAAAATAATATTTCCTTCACTAACAAATTCTTGCATAATAGTTTTTAAAGTATGGGAGGCAATTGGATCTAACCCCACAAATGGTTCATCCATTACTAATAAATGTGGATGATGGATTAAAGACGCTATGACCGCTAATTTTTGCTTCATACCATGAGAATAAGAAGAAATCAAATCATTAAGATTATCTTTAATACCAAATCTTGTCGCGTAACTTTCTATTTCTTCAACTCTTTTATTTTTATCAACACCAAAAACATCACAAATGAAATTTAAATATTTAATTCCCGATAAATGTTCATATAAATCTTGATTATCAGGAATATATGCTAAAGCTTTTTTAAATTCCATTTCATTATTTTTCATAGTCATATTATTAAAAGTAATTTCACCACTATCAAAATTATTTAAACCAACAATTGATTTAATTAAAGTTGATTTGCCAGCACCATTTGGCCCAATAAAGCCGAATATTTCGCCATCTTCAATAACTAAGTTAATATTATCATTCGCAACTTTGTTATTATATTTTTTTGTTACATTTTTTATTTCTAGCATTGTTTTCACCTCAAAGATTATTAAACACTTTTAATGTGGTTAAGTAAAGTAAAATTAAGTCGATTTATAAAAATAGAGATAATCTAATACGACTATCTCTATTTATAAATTTAGACTAATTGTTTAATATTTACTATTAACGCGCATTGCGTTTAATATTGCAAGTACTGCAACACCCACATCACCAAATACCGCAATCCACATATTAGTTATACCAAATGCTGATAGAATTAAAATAATGATTTTAACTCCTAAAGCAAAGATGATATTTTCATAAACAATACGCATTGTTTTTTTAGCAACTTTCTTAGCTTCAACAATGCCATTAAGATTATCATCCATTAGGACAATATCACTTGCTTCAATTGCGGCATCAGAACCAACGCCACCCATAGCGATACCAATATCAGCACGCATTAAAGATGGCGCATCGTTAATGCCATCACCAACGAAACAAAGAACTTCTTTTTCTTTTTTATCTTTCATAAGTCCTTCAATGGCTTCGACTTTATTTTGTGGTAATAAGTTTGCTTTGTAATTTGTTAATGATAATTTACTAGCAACATTTTTAGCAATATTTTCATTATCACCTGTTAACATAACAGTTTTAATTCCCATCTTATTTAACTCTGGTAATACCGCTATTGCATCTTCTTTGATTTCATCATTAATTAATATTGAACCAACAAATTCATTATTATGTGCTACATAAAGAATAGTGCCTACTTCATTTAATTCTTCATACTTAATATTAGCGTTCTTCATTAATTTATAATTACCAACTAATATAATGTCGTCTCCATTAACTGCTTTAATACCTTCACCAGCAACATTTGTTAAAACATATTTATTAGCAATTTCAGGAACTTTTACTAATTCTTTAATTGATAAAGCGATAGGGTGCGAAGAATCTTTTTCCGCAATTGCCGCTAAATTAAGTATTTCTTCTTTTTTATTATCAGGGAATACTTTACTAATTTTGAAATTACCTTTAGTCAATGTACCAGTTTTATCAAATACAAATATTGAAGCATTATTAAATTGCTCTAAGTAGTTTGATCCTTTAACAAGTACACCTTTTTTTGATGTGGCTCCTAATCCCGCAAAGAAAGATAATGGAATTGAAATAACTAAGGCACATGGACAAGATACAACTAAGAAACTAAGTCCACGATAAATCCAAGTTGACCATTCACCAGTAATAATACCAGGGATTACCATTAATAAAACCGCTAAACCAACAACGATTGGTGTATAATATTGCGCGAATTTAGTAATAAAGTTTTCAGTTTTAGACTTTTGACTTGAAGCATTTTCTACTAATTCAAGAATCTTACTTACTGTTGAATCATAGAATGCTTTTGTTACTTTGATTTCAATCGTGGAAGTTAAGTTAATAACACCGCTTATGATTTCTTCATTTTCTTCAACATCTCTTGGTAATGATTCACCTGTTAATGATTTAGTATCAAGAGAAGTTTTACCTTTAACGATAATTCCATCAAGTGGTACTTTTTCGCCTGGATTAACAACAATAATATCGCCAACTTTAACTTCTTCCGGTCCAACAGTAACTACTTCGTTACCTCTTTTCACATTAGCGTAATCAGGTCTAATATCCATTAAACTTGTAATGGATTTACGTGACTTATTAACCGCATAACTTTGGAAAAATTCACCAACTTGATAAAAGAGTAAAACAGCACATCCTTCATCAAATCCTTCAATTTCTTGACCAGTACAGCCACGATAAATTGCTAAACCAAATGCTCCAAATGTAGCCACAACCATCAAGAAGTTTTCATCAAGCATTTCGCCATGAATAATATTTCTAAATGCTTTAAATACAACATCATATCCAATAAGAATATAAATAGCTAAATAAAGCGCAAATGGAAATAACCAACTAAATGGTGCACTAAATATTGAAGATAATGTAAATATTTTATCTAAAGTAAAAACAACGATAAACAAAGATAAAGCAACGATAATACGTGTTAATGTTTTCTTTTGTTTTTTAGACATATTAACACCTACTTTTTAATTGAGCAATCAGGTTCAACTCTAGCAATTGTTTTAACTACTTTCTTCATAACTTCATCAAATTCACCATCATCAATATCGATAGTAAGTTTTTGCATCATGAAGCTAACATTAACATAGTTAACACCAGGAATACTAGCGATTTCCCTTTCAATTTTTGCTGCACAGTTTGCGCAATCCAAATCTTCTAATTCAAATACTTTTCTCATAATAGTTTCTCCATTCAACATTTGAACAAATTTTCAAATGACTTTGTTTTTAAAAACAGGTCTAGCCTGTTATTAATCTTCATTAATATGTGATAAACCACATTCGAATATCTTAGCAACATGATCATCATCTAATGAATACATGACTTCTTTTCCCATCTTAGTGGCTTTCACAAGTTTGGCAGTTCTTAAGACGCGTAATTGATGCGATACCGCGGACACTGTCATATTTAGAATTTCTGCAATATCACAAACACATAAATCACGAACTTCTAAACAGCTCATAATTCTTGCTCTTGTCGCATCACCAAACACTTTAAACAAATCAGATAATGCTTCTACTTGTTTATCCTCTGGCAAATGTTCACGAACATTATTAACAAGTTCTTCATGGTTCTTAAGCGCTTGCTTATTAGATTCATCGTTCATAATATCGCCTCCATTCATTTGAACAATCATTCAATCGTTCAACTAACTATATTATATTCACAATAAATTTTTTGTCAACTATTTATGAGAATATTTTTTTGTTATAGTAATAAAAAGACTATGAATCAAATCATAGCCTAATTAAATTTACTCTAATCCAACTCTTTTATAGATATACGGAACATTCTTTAAGAAATCTGTATTATTAAAGATGTTTTCAATATCTTCATTAGATAAATGCGATTTTATAAAATCATTTTTCTTTAACTCTTCTTTAAAATCTAAGGTAAAGTTAGAATTATATACTTTGTTTGCGCACACTTGAACATTATCATACGCTTCTTCTCTTGATACACCTGATTCAATTAATTTAGTTAATACTTTTTCGCTATATAATAATCCTTTAGTTTTATATATATTAGCGACAATATTATCTTCATTAATGACAAGGCCATTAATAATTCTTGTCATTCTTTTTAGCATATAAGAAATAAGTGTTAAGGCATCAAGAAAAATAATTCTTTCATTCGATGAATGGGATATATCACGTTCATGATACAAACAAATATTATCATAACTTGCAAAACTATAACCACGTACAAGTCTTGCTAGCCCTGAAATATTTTCTAAACCAATTGGATTATGTTTATGTGGCATTGCGCTACTACCCTTTTGGTCTTTAGAAAAATATTCATTTACTTCATTAATTTCCGTACGCGATAAATTTCTAAATTCGACTGCCACATTTTCTAAGTGCGTTGCTATTAAACTAATAATATTTAAATAATTAGTGTGCACATCACGAGCAATAACTTGGGTGGCAATACATGGTGTTAATAAATTAAATTTATGAGCCACATAGTTTTCAACTTCCGGATCAGTCATTAAGAAATTACCAACTGCCCCTTCTAATTTAATTACGCACAATTCTTTTTGGGCGTTTATTAAACGATCTTTATTGCGCTTTAATTCATCATAGAAGCGGGCAAATTTTAAACCAAAAGATGTAATTTCTCCATGGATACCATGAGTTCTCGCTACACATTTTAAGTTTTTATATTTTAATGCTTTTTCTTTATATGCTTCTAATAATTTATCAATAGTGGGATATAGTTTATTCGTGGCTTCATTATAAATAAGCGACATAGCACTATCAACAACATCGGTTGATGTTAAGCCATAATGGAACCATCTTTTTTCTTCGCCTAAGTTTTCACTTATTGAACGCGTAAAAGCAATTACATCATGTTTATAAATAGTTTCTAGGTAATTAATGCGATCTACATCAACTTTTGCTTTTTCTTTAATTAATTGATAATCGCTATTAGGGATTTTACCTAATTTAACATTAGCTTCAATAACCGCTAATTCGATATCAAGAAATTTGTTATAGCGGTTTTCTAAAGTAAATAAGTTAGAAATTTCTTTATCATCATAACGATCAATCATTATAAATCACCTAAAATCAAAGTATCTTTACGATCACTACCAACAGACAAAATAGATACTTTAACTCCTAAATAGTTTTCAATAAATCTAATATAATCTTGGGCCTCTTTTGGTAAGTCATTAAATGAATGAATATCATCTTTATTAAAGTCAAAGCCTTTCATATCAACATAAATAGGTTTAGCACGTAAATATGCGCTATTAGTGGCGGGAATTGTATCAATTTCTTTTCCATCTAATTCATATTTAACACAAATTTTTAAATCGCCAATGCCACATAATACATCAAATAATGTTAAAGCAATTGATGTCGCGCCAGTCATCATCACATTTCTTTTTAATAAAACTAAATCAAGGAAACCGACACGACGTGGACGGCGAGTAACAGTTCCATATTCATGACCTTTTTCTCTAATTAAATTGCCTAAATCATTATCTAATTCTGTTGGGAATGGTCCATTTCCCACTCTTGTTGTATATGCTTTAACAATACCAACAATGCGATCAATCTTTTTAGGAGAGATACCAGCACCTTGAGGGACATAATTACTTGATGGTGAACTACTTGTAACATAAGGATATGTACCGCGGTCAATATCAAGCATTAATCCTTGAGCACCTTCAAATAAAATTTTCTTTCCTTCATCATATGCTTTGTTAATTAAAACTGTAGTATCAACAATATGGTCTTTTAAAACTTCTCCTACCTCTAATAAGGAATTATATAATTCATCAACATCATATTCTTTTAAACCTAATGATCTTAATTCAAGATTTTTAACAACTAAAGCCGCAGTTAATCTTTCTTTTAAAAATTCTTTTTCTAATAAGTCGCCAGCACGAATTCCACGGCGAGCCATCTTATCCATATAGCAAGGTCCAATACCTTTTTTAGTTGTACCAATTTTAGCATCACTTAATAATCCTTCATAAGCACCATCTAAATCAAGGTGATAAGGCATAATTAAATGGCAGCGATCAGAAATAAATAAATTAAATTCTTCAATACCATTGTCTTTAATATATTTAATTTCATCCATTAACATAAATGGATTTAAAACCACGCCATCGGCAATAACATTAATAATATTTTTATTAATGATTCCGCTAGGTAAAGATCTTAAAGCAAATTTGTGTCCATCATGAACAATAGTGTGTCCAGCATTATTTCCGCCTTGATAACGGACAACAACATCACTTTTTGTTGCTAAATAATCAGTAATTTTACCTTTTCCTTCGTCTCCCCATTGAAGACCTTCAATAACTGTAGTAGCCATTATTTCTCATTCTCCTTTAAAATATTTCTTGCAATATATATGCCACATGCACTAGCTTGAGATAAGCCTCTAGTAATACCAGCGCCATCTCCCGCCACATAAAGATTTTTAATTTTCTTAACCATTAAGTCATTACTAACTTCTGGTCTAGCACTATAAAATTTTGCTTCCACACCATAAAGTAAGGTATCATCATTTGCAATACCTGGAGTAACTTTATCTAAAGCTTCAATCATTTCAATAATACTATTCATCGTTTTATAAGATAATACTAAAGCTAAATCTCCTGGAACTGCTTCTTTTAAAGTAGGAGTAACAAATCCTTCTTGAATGCGAGTAGGTGTACTTCTTCTTCCTTTTTTCAAGTCACCATATTTTTGAACAATAACGGAACCACAACTTAATTTATTAGCAAGTTTAGCAATTTGATAAGCGTAATCATTTGGTTCATTAAATGGTTCTTGGAATTTATGAGATACTAATAAAGCAAAGTTTGTATTACTACTTCCTAATTTTTTATCTTGATATGAATGACCATTAGCTAAAATTACATGATGATCATTTTCTAATACAACGTGTCCTGATGGATTAGAACAGAATGTACGAACTTTTAAATCAGTTGAAGTAGTAAAGATAAACTTACCTTCATAAAGATTTTCATTAATTTCATCCATGACAACATTGCTTGTTTCAACACGAACACCAATATCAACTTGGTTATTTAAAAGTGGAACTCCATATTTACTTAATAATTGGCCTAATGAGATTGAGCCATCTCTTCCAAAGCCTAAAACAATATTATCACCTATGAACTCTTCGCCTTTTTTAGTGATAACACCTTTACATACGCCATCTTCCACAATTAAATCCACTACTTCAGTAGACATCTTTATATCAATACGTTCATTTAAATAATTAAATATTCTTTTTAAGATTAATAAGTTTTGTTCGGTACCTAAGTGTCTTACACGAGCGCGTAATAATTTAAGTCCAGCACCAATTGCTTTTCTTTCAATTTCTCTAATTTTATCATTATATGGGTTAGTAATTTCTAAAGTTGCTCCAAATTGAAGATTAATCTCATCTGCGTAATTAATTAATTCAAGTAATAATTCATCAGATATGTAATCATTTAACCAACCACCAAATTCTGTTGTAATGTTATATTTACCATCACTATAAGCACCGGCACCACCAAAGCCACAAGTCATTGAGCAAGATGGGTGACAACCAATAACTCCTTCTTTATTCGAAGGACATCTTTCAATAAGATGGTTTAATACTGGACAGTATCTTGTATTAATATCCTTTCCTTTATCAAGTAATAAAACTTTTAAATTAGGGTTCTTTTTATTTAGCTCATATGCACACATATAGCCACTTGGACCCGCACCGACAATAATTACATCATACTTATTCATAACTTCATCCTTATAAGCAACTTGAGTACTTAGATTATTATATAATCTACGTTGCAACCATTAATATACTACACCATAAAAAGACTATTTGTAAACAAATTAATATGATAAGCGTTTACAAAATTTTCTCTTCAATTTTAGCATCCATTATTGATAATAAATACACGTGTATTGGTTGATCAAATCGTTGCTTAATATAATTAGCGTATGTTTTTAATTGTAAAACATATGCCTCATCATCAATATGCTTGGTTTTATAATCAATAATTTTAATTTCATCATCTTTAACAATTAATAAGTCAATAATACCTTGCACATTATTTACTTCGTCAAAGAATGGATATTCTTTTAGTATAGTAGCGTTATTTAAATCATCAAAAACTGATAATTGAAGTACTTTATCAATTAAATGTTTTTGATATTTATCTTCAATAAAACTTGTATCTTTACTAATAAAGTCCGTTAATTCTAATAATAAGTGCAATTGATTACCAAAATTAAGTAATTCTTCATTGATACTTTCATCTAATACTTTTGAGGCTTTTTGATGGGTAATTTCATCTTTAATAACAATATTATGAGTTTTTAAGGTTAATAAATCTTCTTTATATTCTTTAGTGTTTAAATCATTTAACTTAATATTTTCTATTTTTCCTTGTTTGGTCTCTATCGGTGTTAAGTTATTCTCATAGAAACTAACAAAATCCAAAAATGTTTTAGCTTGTCCTAAAGTGGCGATGTTTTTATATTTAGCTTCATCCACAATTAATATTGATTTTTCTTTTGTCCTTGTTAATGCAACGTAAAAGAGTCTCATTCTTTCTGAAATCGTTAAAGTTTTGTTAACTTCATCGTTAATAAAATTCAATATACTCGTGTAACTATCTTTATCATTATTAAGAATTGGTAAAATAAGCCCAAGTTGATTACTAGTCTTAAACGATGACATATTTCCGCCTGAGCGGAAGAAATCACTTGTTAAGCTTGGAAAATAAATTATAGAAAACTCTAAACCTTTAGATTTATGAATTGTCATTAATTTAACAACATCGGTCATATTATCATTAATTGGTGTCTCAATATCGATATCTTTATCTTTAATAATTAAAAGATATTCTAAAAAATCATCAAAAGAATAATTTAATGATTCCATTGTTTCCGATACATTAATAAGTCGATCCAAAATGATTTCGTTATCTTTCACATTTCCAATCAAAATCAATTTATTATAAACATCTAAAGTGTTAAAAAGTTTTATTACTAGTTCCGATAAGGATATTTTATCAATAAAATCAGCAATATTTTTCATATCCAAATAAGCTGAAGTATTTAATAAATTATTACTCATAACCAAATCATAAATATCGCTATCGCTAGTTTGATAAATGAATGAGCGTAATAATCCAACTAAATTATGTTTAAAACGAGTATCATATGTTTCTTTATTTATTGAAGAAATTACTGTTAAAGCATTAACAAATAAGTTACCAATTTTTGATGACATTACTGATCCATCTTTATATGATTTAAGTGGTATTTGATAGTTATCAAATACTTTTTTATATGTATCAAAGCATTTTCTTTTATCCGTTAATATAGCAAAATCACTAAATTGACATGGGCGTAGTTTTTTATCATTTTTATCATAAACCAAATATCCATTATTAATTTTAGAAATAATATCTTCCGCGACTAATTTTGCCTCTATTTCTTCTGATTTATCTTTTAATTCATCGCTGTTATAGATTATCTTTTCAATATTATTATTTTGAGCACTAGAGCCTAAAGTATCGTAATCTTTATTACCAGATATAGCAATATGATCTATTTTATAATCTACCGCACCATATTGTTTAGACATTATTTTCGAAAACATTATATTTAAATCATCGATAACTTCGTGTCTACTTCTAAAATTGTAACTTAAGTCAATTTTTTCTCCGCCATCATTATTTTTATAACTTTCATACTTTCCTTGAAAAATATCACAATTAGCGTTTCTAAAAGAATAAATAGATTGTTTAGTATCTCCAACCATGAAAACATTATTATTACCTAATGCTTGAATTAAACTTTCTTGAATATCTGAGGTATCTTGATATTCATCAACCATAATAAATCTAATATGGGATTTAAGTTCGGCATTAATTTCTTTATCCTTAACTAACTCTAAAGCCATTTTAGCAATATCAGCGAAGGTAAAAGAGCACTTTTCAAATTTAAATTTGCTAAGCATTTCATCTAATTCAATAGCAATATCAAATAATACATTATAAGCATTTTTATATTCTTCATTAGTTAAAAATTCTTTAATAGTTTTAGAATCACCCATTTTAACTATTTTTGTTTTTATTGGCTTAACTATATCATCCATGATTAAAGATTTTAGCGCTTTATCTTCTTCACTTAACCCACGAAATACTGGAAGTTTTAAATTGCTCAATTTCCAAAAGAAATCATCATAAGTTTCCGTTAACAAGATTTCCTTTAGTTTTTCATTTATCGCATCACTTACATCACTATTTTCAAATCCATTACATGCACTTAAACATTCTTCAAAAGTATTATTAGCAATCTTTCGTACTTTATTTAATAACATTTCAATATAATCATCTTTAAACACTTCTTGACATTTATTTTTTAAAAACGCTTCTTTATCAACTTTTAAATCACTCAAATCAAGGATTGATATTATATAATCCTTAATTGGCTGATCATTTTTAACCACAAAATCTTTTATAAGTCTAATAAAATTCAAATCATTTTCTTCATATTTGCGGTTAAATATTTTATCTAAATATTCATATTGTTTAATTTTAATTATATTTTCATCAATAATCGAGATATCTTTAGGCAAAGAAAAGAAATAACTATATTTTTTTACTAAAGACAATGCATAAGCATCAAATGTTGTTACATTACTTCCTTCGATTTGATCCGCTAAAGAGAAAAGATTATCTTTACGAAGTGCCGCAACAATTCGATCTTTCATTTCATGCGCCGCGGCATTAGTAAAAGTTAGTACTAATAATTCATCAACATTAGCTTCTTTATTTTTAATAATACGAAACATTCTTTCAGTTAATACTGCAGTCTTACCAGATCCCGCTCCGGCGGATACAATAGTATTTTTACCTCTAGTAGTAATTGCGTATTCTTGATCCCTAGTCCACGCCATTAGTCATCTTCTCCTTTCGTATTAATATAAATATAATCTTCTTTTTCAACACCACATATATCTTTAAATGGGCAAAACTTGCAAACGGAATCTTGTGAATTATTTATAATTTTTGGATTAATTATAAAATCTCCTTGTTTTATTTTTTCATCAGCATAAATAAAATTATCTTTTGTTAATGATATGACATTAGCAAAATCTTCTTTGCTAAATGTTTTGGCATGTTGTGTGAAAGATACTCCATCTTTTTTTAAGCCATAAGATTTAATATAGTTTGAAGAAGCATATGATGCATCAAATGTTTTTATTTTATCAATTTCATTAGTGGTTTCTCCCATAAGTTTATAATGATTCTGATAAAAACTTTCTACATTATCTAAAGGTACACCAATACTATCAATAGTAATCTTTTGGATATAAAAACCAATTAATTCCTTATTCTTAAAGATATCATTATCATCTAAAAGTAAAGCATAAGTTGGTAATTGCATGGAAAAGCCAAATTTTACTTCATCTTTTATAAAAGTTTCTGAACCTGTTTTATAATCAATTATTACGTAATAATCATGAATGAAATCTGTTGTAATCATTATTTTATCAATTTGTCCATAAATTGATACTTCATCATTTAAATTTTTATAAAAAGTCTGTTCATGTTTAATATCTTTTAAATTCATGAATTTTAATTGCTCTAATAATATTTGGCACAAAACTCTTAATTCTTCTTTTTTCTTATCAAGTATTACTTTTTCGCTATTCACAAATTTATAATCGCTTTGTTCTAATAATGCATTAAACGTATTATCAAAATCAAAATTCGTGTCATAAACATGGCGTAAAACATTATGAAATAATGTACCTAGTGCTTGAGCAAAAGTTACCTCATAATCATTAAGTTTTAAGACATTTGTTAAATAATATTGGAATTGGCATTGGAAGAAAGATTTGATTTTTGAATAAGAATAACGCCTTTTGGGCTCATATTGATAATTCTTTACTTTAGTAAAGGCATGGCTATAAGAAAAATAAGGAATATCCACTAAACGCATATAAGAATGACGTAAATCACTATCAAAATTATATTTGCGGTATAAATCGTTAAGTTTAGCAAGATTTCTTTTAGCTTCTTTTAAAGAATATACGCTTTCTTCTTGTGGAGCGCATATTTTAAGTCCAAGTTCTTTTATTAAACTCGATGGATAAAGAATCTCACTGTTATTATCATATGGAAATGTTATCAGTAAATGTTCAGTATTGGTTATAAAATCTATTACTTGATTTTTACTTACTTGATTATCATCAATACTTGTTGATAATCCTAGACGTTTCTTTAAATCATTAGATAAATAATCATCATCTTTTTTAACTTTTGGATACTCACCTTGATTAAATCCTAGTAAAAAGTAATATTTTTTATCATTACTAATTGGCAAAGATTCATTTATTTTGATAAATTGAGAACATTTATCAACAACACTTATATTTTTTAATATTGCTTTTAAAAAATCTAATTGGTTAGTTTTATTGAAAATAGTTTCAATTTTATAGTCATCAATAATTTGTATAATTTTTTTAACATCTTCATTATCATCAAACTCATGGTGCAATTTAAAATCATCAATACCCACTAAAGCAATTTCTTTTAACAATGAATTGACATTAGGAATATTGATATAAGAAGTTTTACCGCTAATTAAATGTGGCAAATCAAATTGTTCACACATTTTGTTCATTGCAACATAATACTTATCACTATTTATAATTAATTCAATATCTTCTTGTTTAATACCTGATTCTATTAATTTTGCAATTTCATTAAAAACAAAAAACAATTCATCATTAATATTATTAAATTCATTAATTATTGGTTTTTTTAATCCCATTTCATAATCAATATAATTAAGGCCTTTACCAAGTAATTTATTTAATTCTTTATCATTTTTACCATATCCGATGACATAAATATCTTTATTGGCAAATATATGTTTTGCATATGGAAAATAATTAACACATTCTTTTTCTTTTAAATGTTTTTTAAGTTCAAAAAGTTGATGAATTTTTTGAGATTCATCATCACTTAATAAATTTAAATTATCGATATATATTTTGGCATTATTATAGTTAGTATTTAAACTATTCATAGCTTCTATTATTGCTTGATAACTATATTCACCATCTAGCTGTTTAATTACTTCATCTTTAGTAAAGATTTTAATATTTGCCACTTTATTTTGACGTAAAATTTTAAGCAAATCAAAATGATAATGCCTTGGCGCAATTACGATGTAGTTTTTACTTTCTATATTAATGTTCATATCCGCTATCCTCAGTAAAATTATACTTTTTTAAGCATAAAAAAACAATAGTATGTACTACATACTATTGCTCGTGGTCTTATAAAAATTATGTTCTTCCTATATAATCAAACATAGGCATTTCAAACTAACTTAATGAAAATAAATTAATATTCTTATTAGTTATTTATATATCGTTTCTTGTGCGCTTTTTAAAATTATTATATTAGGATTATTTTTAATCAAATGTTTCACTCTTAAAGATTTTATAATTTGAAAATCATTAGGAACATATAATTTACTATCTTTAATAATTATAAAGCCAAAGCACGAATAAAATAAAAATAAAATTGATATTTGAAAAAATAAAATAAGAATAATGTCAAAGTCAAGAAGTCTAGGCTCTTGAATAATATGAATAATCAATAACAGAGGAAGCAAAAAAATTATTTTAAAAATAATAGACAATACTGAATCAGACACGAATATTTTCATTTAAATCTTCTACAATACCTAACTAATTTGATGGTTTATTTATAAATGCTTCTAACAAAATAAAATAGCATTTACAATATTTAATAAACTAATCAACGGAAAACTCTTGTTGCTTCAACAGCAATTTTCCATTTTTTATAACGTTCTTCTACTTCTTTATGGCTCATCGAAGGTTTAAATTCACGCTCAATATTACGTGATTTTTTAATTTCTTCTTGTGATTTATAAAATCCTGTATATAAACCAGCAAAGAATGCAGCCCCTAAAGCTGTAGTTTCTAAACAACTTGGAAGTTCAATTGGAAGTTCAATAATATCACTTTGGAATTGCATTAAATAATTATTTGCTGTAGCGCCACCATCAACATTTAATTGATTAATTTCAATATTACTATCTTTTTTGATTGTTTCCATTAAATCTTTTGATTGATACGCGATTGCTTCTAATGTAGCTCTTACAAAATGATATTTATTTGTAGCTCTAGTTAAACCAAATACTGCACCACGCACTTGATCATCCCAGTATGGTGTACCAAGTCCTACAAAAGCAGGAACAACATATACACCATTAGAATCATCTACTTTTTGCGCAGAAATTTCACTATCAGAAGCTTTAGAAATAAGTTTCATTTCATCACGTAGCCATTGAATAGCGGCTCCACCAATGAATACTGATCCTTCTAAGGCATAAGTAGTGGTACCATTAATTGACCAAGCTATGGTAGTGAGTAATCCGCTTTTAGATATTGTTGGATTTTCTCCGATATTCATAAGCATAAAGCAACCAGTTCCATAAGTGTTTTTAATATTACCTTTATCAAAACACGTTTGACCAAATAAAGATGCTTGTTGATCACCTGCAACACCGGTAATAGGAATTGTCGTTGAAGCAAACATCAAAGTAGCGTCACCATAATGATAAGAACATTCATGAACACTAGGTAACATACATTTGGGAATGTTAAATAGTTTTAATAAATCATCATCCCATTTTTTTTCAAAGATATTAAATAACATCGTACGCGATGCATTAGTAATATCAGTAGCGTGAACTTTGCCTAAAGTAAGCTTATAGATAAGCCAACTATCAATCGTTCCAAATAATAATTTTCCTTCTTCTGCTTCTTTTTGCAAATTATATTTATCTAAAATAAAACGAATTTTTGAAGCAGAAAAGTATGGATTAATTACTAATCCAGTTTTTTCTTTGATAAAATCTTTTTTATCTTCTAAAGCATCACATATTTCTTGTGATTGACGTGATTGCCATACAATAGCGTTACAAACAGGTAACCCAGTTTCTTTATTCCAAATAACTGTAGTTTCTCTTTGATTTGTTATACCAATCGAATCAATATTTTTTAATGTCAAATTAGATCTAATTAATAGTTCATTAATTACATCGATTACAGATGTATATACTTCAATAGCGTCTTCTTCTACCCATCCTGATTTCGGATATATGAGCGGAACTTCTCTTTGTGCTTTAAAACGTGGCATTCCAAACTTATCAAATAAGATTGCTCTAGTTGAAGTTGTGCCTTGATCAATTGCTAAAACAAATTTTTCCATTTTATCCTCCTAGTAACGGTTATTTTGACAACACATTTTATATAATTCTAAATATTTTTCTTTCTTTAAATCGCTTTTCTTAAATCTAAATGTCCAGTTACCATCTGCTTCACTTGGAATATTGATACGGACATTTCCATCCATTTCAAGTACATCTTGTGGCATAAAGATAGTAACATCAGCTTTTGACGCTAATAAGGACATTAAAGCTCCTTTAACCAGTTTAGTTTCATCATCAATTCTCAAATAATCCATGATTTGATGTTTAGTATTTTCATTAGTATTTAAGAAATTTTTAAATACATCATTATCATGGGTGCCTAAATACGCTACCGAATGTTCTTTATAATTATGTGGAAGATATTTATGATTCCAATTAGAAAAATCTGCAAATTGGAATATATTTAATCCTGGATATTTTGCATAATCCATTAAATCAAATACATCTTGAGTTAAGATACCTAAGTCTTCTGCAATAATACGATTTTCGGCAACTTTATTAAAAGCGTCAATAATTTTAGTTCTTGGTCCTTCTATCCATTTACCATTTAAAGCTGTACCATCCGCAGGATTAATAACATAATAAGAAGCAAAGCCACGGAAATGATCAATACGAATATAATCATATAATTTACTGGCATGTTTAATTCTTCTTACCCACCATCTAAAGTTTGTTTTTTCCATGCGTTGATAATTATAAATTGGATTGCCCCATAATTGACCAGTTTCCGAAAAATAATCTGGTGGTACACCCGCTACTAAAGTAGGATGTCCATCTTTATCTAATAAGAATTGTTTTTGATTAGCCCAAACATCGCATGAATCATAAGATACATAAATTGGTACATCACCAATAATTTTTATTCCCATCTTATTAGCGTATTTTTTAATTCTTTTATATTGGCTAAATGCAAAATATTGAATAGCTACAAAAGAATAAAATAATTCAAAATTTGATTCTTTTAACTCTTTTAAGGCATTTTTATTATGCTTTTTAAATTCACGTGGAAAATCAACCCAACAAACATTTTCATATAAATGTTTTAAAGTCATAAATAAAGCATAATCTTCAATCCAATAACGATTTTGTTTATAGAATCGATCGATTTTACTTTTATCTTTTCTTATTGCTCTTTTTGCCGCTAAATCGAGCAAGATAAAGCGATTATCATATAAATAGCCATAATCTATTCTATTAGTATTTTTCGCTTTAGTATGTTCCTTAATTTCTTCTTCGCTTAATAAATGATCTTTTTTTAATTGATCTAAGTCAATAAAATAAGGATTAATAGCAAAAGAAGCATAGCTTTGATATGGCGAATCTTTAAAACCGGTTGGATTCATAGGTAATATTTGCCAATATTTTTGTCCAGCATATTTTAATAATTTAACAAATTTCTTTGCTTCGTTAGAAAATCCACCAATACCATATTTGCCTGGTAAAGACGAAAAATGCAATAAAAGTCCGCTTCCTCTTTCCATAAATTTACCTTTTCATTAAGTTTTCAATATCTTTAACGGATTTAACGATTTCTTTTGATAAGCATTCAGAACCATCTTCTGTAACTAAGACATCATCTTCAATACGGACACCAATACCATATTCTTTAATGTATAAGCCTGGCTCAACAGTGATAACATTGCCTTTCTCAAGAGGTAATTCACGTAAAGAAATGTCATGTGTATCAAGTCCTAAGTGGTGTGATATATTGTGATAATAATATTTCATTAAATCTTCTTCTTTTTCCACTAAACCCATTTCTTTTAAACGAGCAAAGAAGAACTCACGAGTTTTCTTTTGTAAATCCGCAATAGTAAGTCCTGGTTTAATATAATCAATAATTAATTCATTACATTCTAATACTGTCTCATAAATTTTCTTTTGTAAATCATTATATTTTCCGTTAACTGGATAAGTACGAGAAATATCTGCTTTATAGAAATTATGATCTGAGCCCAAATCTAAAAGCAATAAATCGCCATCATGCATCATTCCCATTGGATTAGGATAGTGTAATATAATAGCGTTACTACCGCTCGCGGCAATCGTATTAAATGATAAAACAGCGTTATTATCTTTAGAAATAGTGTATTTAAATAAATTAGCCATTTCATATTCATATTTATTTGGCTCTAATTCATTTAACACAGCTTTTAAACCTTTATTAGTATTTGTAATAGCTTTACGAAGTTCAGAGATTTCGTAGTCTGACTTAACCATGCGCATACGTTTTAAAATTTCGCTCATATCGCAAACAGTAATGGTTTTATATTTTTCTAATTGTTTTTTATAATCCGCAATTGAAATGAATGTCTCAAAATCACCTAAATTTACTGCTGTTTCAAAATCTAAATATACATTAACATTTCCATTAATACTTAATTCTTCAATACGTTTTTCTAAAACTTTTTCAAAATGTTCTAAGAATAAAACATTTTCTAACGAAGCAATTTCACGAGCTTCTTGGGCTTTTAAACGTACTCCAGTCCAAACTTCTTTTAAAGCATCAAATTTTTGAATAAATAAATATTCATCACTCATGATACTATTTTTACTCATCAAAAGTATTGTACTTGCTTGTTTTATACCCGTTAGATAAAAGAAACTATAATCTGGTGTAAACTTAAATCCTTCATCAGCGCTTTGTCTAATTTCATTACCAGAAAAAGCAATAACAATGGAGTTATCTGGTAATTTTTCTAATAATTTTTTTCTTCTATTTAAATATTCTTCCATAATCAATCTCCCTAACTATAATGATTTAATTTTTTCAATAGCTTTGTCTAAATAATCAACATCTAAATCTTCAATTTCACCTTTATCAACCGCACTAGCAATCATTGGGCGTAAAGGCATCTTACCTAATACTTCTAAGTTGAATTGCTTAGCAATTTCATCGATATGTGATTTTCCATATACATAAATCTTTTCTTTACAATTCGGACACTCCACATAAGACATATTTTCCACTAATCCTAAAATAGGTACATTCATTGTATTAGCCATCTTAATTGCTTTTTTAACAATTGTAGATACTAAATCTTGTGGTGAAGTAACAATAATGATTCCATCAACTGGTAATGATTGGAAAGTAGTTAATGCTACATCTCCTGTTCCTGGTGGCATATCCACAACCATATAATCAACATTATGCCATAAAACATTGGAATAAAATTGTTTAACTAAATCCGCAATCATCGGGCCACGCCAAATAATTGGATCATCATCATTATCAAGTAGCATATTAGCGGACATAATTTGAATTCCTGTTTTAGAAATAGCAGGATAAATAACATTATTATCTCCTGTTGCTTTTTCTAAAATGCCAAATGTTTTAGGAATAGATGGTCCAGTGATATCGGCATCTAATATCCCAACGCGATAGCCAACTTGCTGGAGTTTACTTGCTAGCATCGAAGAAACTAAACTCTTTCCTACTCCGCCTTTTCCAGAAATGACACCAATAATTTTTTTAACTTTGGACATTTCATTTAATTTTGCTTTTTCAATACGGTGATCACAATTTTGTGAGCACGAACCGCATTCATGTGTACATTCTTCTGACATTTAAAAACCTTCTTTCATATATGAAATCTTTTTTGAAACATTTTTGACAATCACTTTTCCATAAAAGCGATTAGATAAGTCTTGCGTGTAATCATTTAAAGAAAATGTAGTTACATTAACATTTTCTAAAAATTCCGCACGTTCAATTTGAGCATTTTGGTTCTTTAAGTAACTACGCACATTATCATAATTGGGATAATCAATAGTGAATATTATTGAGTAACCTTCTACTATTTTTACTATCTCACTATTATCGATAGTTTTTAGTAAAGTATCCGCGTATGTTCTAAGTAAACGCCCTGACCCTAAAAGAATTCCACCAAAATACCTTATTACGACCACTAATACATTAGTTAGTTCTTTCTTTTCTAAGATATCTAGCATTGGTTTACCTGCTGTTCCTTGAGGCTCACCATCATCACTAAACTTCTTATTATTATCCGTAATCGCAGCATAACAATAATGTTTAGCTTTGGGGTATTCTTTTTTTAAATTAGTGATGATATCTTTTATTTCATCAATGCTATCAATATGAATAATAACGCCAATAAATCTTGAACGTTCCACTTCTAACTCATATATAGTTTTGTTAAGAATAGAATACAATTTTCATCACCAATTTATTTTAGCATTATAATTCATAAAGGTAAAACAAAACCCTTAAGAAAATCTTAAGGGTTGGTAAAATTATAATCCTTTTACTTGTAAAATAGCATCAAGCATTGCATGAACTGCATCTTTTACATTGGTAAAATCAAAGTTTGTATTACCAGCATCTTTATAATCATCTTGTAACATCAAACTATAATTATTTTCAAATTGTTGCTTGAGTGCATCTTTGCCATCGAAATAATTCAAGGAAGGAATAGGACTATTAGCAGATATATGGGCTAATTCGCAAATTCTAGGGTTGCTTACCATAAGCGAATTATAAATTGCTTTTTCATAAAGTGCTAACCCAATTACCGATTGATTACTATTTTCATCTTTCATTTTATCAAACATAGTATCCATTTTGTCTAGCATAGGTCTACTTAATGTTGATGTTTGTGTTGATGCATCAAATGTAATTTCATCAATTCCATTAATCACATCAATTATTGATTCAAGCGTATCAGCTTCTAACTTGTTAAATAATGGATATTGATAATCATTAGTTCCATCATAATACCAATCGTTGAACCATTCATCTTTAACATTACCTAATGTGTCATAATAATCATTGTCTAAATAATTAGAATTCACAATAGCGTTACTTAAGAATCCTGATACAATTTCACAAGATAGCAATGCTTTGTTTTCTACGCCTGCATATAAATAGCAAGCATCAAATACTTTTCTAACAGTTGTGTGTGGAATTGATTTTAATGTATTTGATCCACTATTAGAAGCATTAATAATATCTTCTAATTCTCCAACTATGCTATCTAAACAAGCACCTTCTCTATTTATTTGATTTTGGCCTTTGACTTCAATTAAATCAAATAAGTCATCAAATACTTTCCATTTAGAAGAATCTTTTTCTCTTATGTTCGAACTAAATCCCGCCGAGTCAATAGCGTTATAGAATACTTCTCCGCGACAGCCCTTAAATATTTTAGAATTTGCTAAGAAAGCAACGATATTAGTCAATGATTTTTGTTTAGCAAAATCAGTTACATTAAACGAACTATCAAACTTCATATATTGGTTACTTTCATGATTGTAAAGGGTATTAAGCATATTTTTTAAAACATCAAGCTCACTAGCAGAATAAAGGTTACGATAATCCCCACTATTTTTCATTAAATAATCTTCTTGATTATTCGAAAATTGTCCAATGTTAATTCCTATAAATGCCTCTTTGATATATTTTGGAACTGCATCATAACATAACTCACTATCATTAATAGTTTTTAATATTTCTATTACTTCATTTGGACTAATATTAGAAACATTCATATCATTTAATGTATTGAATGACTCTGGTAAAACATTAATTATATTAATTAGATTATCGATTTCTGAATTCCAGTTATCTATACCTTTTATCTTATTTTGAGCATTTTGTTTGATAGTTAATCCTTGGTAATCAAATAATGAGTCGTCATAAATAGCTTCATCTAGTTTTGACTTGGTAAACATTTCTTCAATTACTTGAATAAACACTGTGTCTTTTCCACTAACTGATGATGTAGAATTAAATACTTCAGAAGTAGATAATGCTTTTAATAGTTCTGATACATCACTAGTTTTCCCTTTAATTGTATTTAAATTAGAGGCAGAACCAACTAAATCTTTTATGATTGAATATTTGTTAAATATAGTCTTTAATGTATTAATTTCCGATTCATCATAACAATCATATTCGCCACTATATTTATTAAAAGTATAATCAGCTTTAAGTGCTTTTAAGTCAAATTCACTTGAGAATCCACTTGTATCAGTCTTTGAAGCAAATTGATTAATATAATATGGAAGAGCACGGAATAATAGTTTTGAATTATTCAAATCTTCAAGTAATGTATTTTTTGTTAAATCAATATTTGCTAAATCAATATTATTTAAATCTAATTCACTAATATCTCCAATAATTCTGATAATATTAGCAATTTCTCCATTTTCTCCAATCCATTTATCATCAACATCAATTTTGTCTACATAGTTATTAGGGATGTTTTGAATGATTTCGATTGCAGTATTATATTTTAAATCAATTGAGCCATTAATCTTTCCACAAATAGCATCATCATTAATATCCGCAACTGAAAGAAGAGTTTCTACTAGATTTTCAAATACTGTGACATGTCCTTCTTCAATTGGTTTATTAAACATCTTAGAATTATGAATATTTTCCATAATTACTTTTAATGTTTCACGCTTAGCCGAGTTGGTTTTAATATCATTAAATTGAATATCTTTTAAATCATTTACATTATCAATAATATTGCAAATAGTTTGAATTTCATCATTACGTTCATCATAATTATCCATATTCACTAAAGCATCTATATTAATGTTATTTTTGATATTTAATGTTGGTAGACTAGAAATATTAATTTTATTTGCGGCATCATAAATTCCATTAGCAATTGGCATACGGAACGCTTCTGATTTATTTATTACTTTAAACAAATCACTATGATTAGAAGGATTATTCATTAATTCTTGAATACCCGTGGACCCTGGTTGTTCATTACCTGCTCCGATAGTTTGCAATTTTTTGATAAACTCAAATAAGACATCTATTTCTGGTTGCCAATCATTAATACTATCAAATATTTCTTCGCTCTTAGTATAAGTAAGTTCGCCTGTTCCTGATTTATCAATATCATTCATTTTAATATCAGGAATACTTTTTAGTTTGTCAAATAGGAAATCCCCAAATCCTTTAGCGCCATTTTCAAATATATTGGAATTAGCTAAAGAAGACACTAATTTTTCAGTTAATAATTTTCCACTTTCTTCATCCATTTCTGTACTATTTAAAAAGTCAATCTTGTCAAGGCTTATTCCTTTACTATTGAATTTTTGTAAACTATCAATTACATTAGCAAAGTTTTCACCTTCACTAGCCCAATTATCGATATATTTAAATGATACTTTATCACCTGTAACACTTGATAAACTATCTAATAAAAGATTATCCAAAATAGTGCCTAATCCTTTAGATAAAAGTTTTGATTTATCCACTTCGCCAAATAATTCTTCAATAGACTCTGGTTTTAAAATAGTTGAATCTAAGTAAGCATCTTTATTATTTGATAAATCAAAGAAATTATTTTTCTTCAATATATCAAATATTTCACAAAATTGATTTATTTCCGAATTATTACCAGACCAATACTTATCTTCTTCTAATCCTTCGGTAATACGGCCGTCATCATATCCTAAATCACTAAATACTTTATCAATAATTTTAAAGAAGTTTCTAACCTCTCCTTCTTTATTTGGATTTAAGATATTTGATGAATACACAGTAGAAAGAATGTTATTTAAATCTGAGGTTTCAATATTTTTAAAATCAACTTTACCATCTTTACTAGTTTTAGCAATTCTATTAATTGCGGGAATTGCATCAAGCATTAAAGATAATTCTTCACCAATATCATCGACTTCGAAATTTAATGAATCGGTAGTTATCCCAAAGTTTTTAAGACTATCATTTAAACTACTTCCGTTTTGTTTAACAGTATATTCGATAACTGTAGGTATTGTAGCATTAAGAATATTTGATTTTGAAATTTTACTTACTGGTGTTTTTAATGCATCGCATACCTCATCAGTAAATTCAATTTTATCATTTCCGCCTTTAATAAGTGGTAAAAGATTTTCATCACTTACTACATCATTAACCACATCGAATAATGCCCCTAATTCTTTTTTGACTGATACAACACCTTTAATACTTGTAACTGCATTGGTTACTTTATTTTCTAAACTTGTTTTATCTTCTTCAGTATCAATTTTCAAGGCATCTGATAATGCATTTACAGCCATTTTACTAATTGTATTTAATATTTTGTTAATAGAGCGAGATAATAATCTACTATCTAACAAACAAGATTGTAATGCGTTACCTGCACTATCTTTTTCTAAAGTGAAGCCATTATCATCAACATTAATAGGTTCACCATCTTCTCTTTCTCCAACAAAGATAGGAATTATATCACCAATATGATCAACAATCGAGTTAATAAGTTTGGTAGATTTGTCATCTGTATTGTCTTCTTTTCTTACATTTCTAATTTTACTTGTTTCATTATTAGAATCTTTAGGAGATTTAATATAGTCAACAATGGCATTTTCTGTGACTTTATTAATACGATATGTTGCATCGTAAATATTAGCTAATTCACTACCCCATTTAATACCATCATAATCTTCACTATTTGTTGGTAAATAATCAGAAAGTGATTTTGATAATTCATCGCCTTTACTAACTAATGTATATAAATAACTCGGAAGTAATTGCTCTAGAGATGTTAACTTATCAAACGTTTTAAACGATTCGATTAATTGTCTATGCGTGTTTTCGTTATTTACATCATAAATTCTATCTATTAAAATGCTTGGATCATTAATTACATCCTCATCAATAATTCCCGCATTAGACATTCCTTTAAAAATTTCATTAATTGATTCTAAATCGTTTTTCCAGTCAATTTTGCTTAAATCATATTCTTTTGCATCAAAATAAACATTAATTTCATCCATATTAAAGGCAAATGTTGCCGCGATTGGAAGTAGTTGCGTACATAATGCCGAACTAGAAATTACTGATAAAAGTGTTGATGTAATTTTACTATCTAAAAATACCGCAGCATTAACACCGATAGAAACTGTTCCACCTTCACCACCGCTAACACTAACGGCATTTGTACCAATTAGAGTTGCAGCGACAGTTGTAATATTTGACATTTCTTCACTTAGTTTCATAGTAGAATCTTTGTCACTTGTAATTATGTCAAGCAAACGCATATCCATCGTTTTTCCGCCTAATTCTGTCCAGCCAAATAAGCCTTGGGCTAGCATAGAACCATCATATGCATCAATCCAACTTTTAAGTTGATTATATAATTCCGAATCTAACTTTACTTCATTATTTTCATCTGATGCATTTTTAAACGCTACTGATATACTATTTAATAAGCCGCTAAAAGGAACAATTAACATTGAAGCAACCATTGATGTTTTGACTAAACCAAAAGCAAAACCTACTAAACGTAATTTTACTTTTTTACGTAAATTCTTATTAATAAAATGTTTGAATAGCACATGGTATAAAATTGTGGCTAAAAGATTACCTACAACTATAACAATTATGGCTAAAATAATAAACGTTAATAAACGAACAATCATTAGAGCAAGTTCTGTAATTAATTTTACTGTGTTAGGATCATCAAGTATTTTTTGAACATCTCCGCCTTCACCAGCACCATAAGCTGCAAGTGCATTAACTAATGTTTCTTTAATCTTAGTCACTTCGACCACATTTTCACCTATAGTAAACGATGGAATATTAAAACTCGCCAAATTAATATTTGCCACAGCAGTCCCTAATGTTCCTGCTAAAATATATGATAATATGACTAATATGCCAACAAATATTAATCTAAATCCCGAACTCCAAACGCCACGAATAAGTCCAACAATACCTCCTAACACTATAATTGCCACTATCGCAAAAAAAGCAATATTTAAGCATTGTGTTATTTGGGTAGTATCAATATTCGGTAATGTTGCTAAAAAATTACAAATTCCCATAAATGTTAATCTCCTTTTTCGTTTAATTATATCATATATTTGTTAAAATATATGAAATTTTTTACTAGACTAGCAAATTTATTGAAAAACCTTTATCATAAGTATACTATAATTATTGTTTTAGGAGATGACTTTATACTATGAATGAAGAAAAAAAGATTAATATGCCCATAATTCATCATTTAGTTATTTATTTAATTAGTTTTTTTGGATTATCGGTGTTTTATACACTTAATTACACACTATTAAACCTCATCCCATCATTTAAAAATTTAAGCGAACCAACTTCAATGATGATTGAGTACTGTCTTGCTTATGGATTAACCGCTATTGCTTTAATTATTTATTTATGGAATTTGTGTATTAAAGATTTATTTGCACAATTCAAAGTTTTAAAAAATATTGGTATGGGTATTATATTTGGTATTGCTTTAATTATTATTACTGATATTTGGGGTGTGATCGCCAATATTATTTGTCAAAAAAACGGATTAGTATATCAACCAAATCATAACCAATTAACATTAAATCAAGGAATGAAAGAACAACCAATTCTCGCCTTAATTATGAGTGTCATATTTGCTCCTTTCACTGAAGAACTTGGTTATCGCTTAGGAATTTTTGGCGGTATTAAGAAATATTCTCGTGTTGCAGCATACATCGTTTGCGCTTTAATATTTGGATTAATTCATTTTGATTTTATGGCAAGTGGTGATGCTATGCTAATTGAATTAATTAATTTGCCTGCTTATGTTTCTGCGGGATTATTATTATGTTTCTATTATGACTACACCGGTTCTTTAGCTACTTCTATTACCGCTCATGCTTTCAATAACTTATTTGTATTTGTGGTTGGCTTATTATGAGAAATTATCGCATTTTAGATGGATTTTGGATAAGAATTATTGCCATAATTACTATGGTAATAGATCATCTTGCATTAGGTCTTGGGCTATTTTCTTTTCTTGATACATCATCTAACTTATATTGGATTTTACGTATTATTGGTCGCTTATCTTTTCCATTATTTGCCTTAGGAATTGTCGAAGGCATGATTCATACTAGTAATAAAGAAAAATATTTATTACGTTTATTAGGCATGCTTGTTTTAACTAGTGTCAGTATATATTTAATTACTGATGTCTTTAAAATTGTAAGTTATACAAGCGGTAATATATTTATTGATTTGTTTTTAGGAGCATTAATTATTTACTTTTTAACATTTAAAAACAAAACATCATTACTAAGTTTACTTGCTATAGGAATTGTGGCCCTTATTCAATTTCCTAATACCCCCAATTTTTTAAAACCTAGTTATAGTTTTTATGGGGTATCTTTAATTGTTTTATTGTATTTAGGATATTTATTTGCATGTTATAATGCAAAATTAAAAGCTAATAAATATATGATGGAATATGAAGACTATAAATTGACTACTTATTATCAAGGCGATATCAATCGTATGTATGCTTTAATGATTGTTTTAACAAATATTATATTCTTCATCATTTGTATGTATTTCCCATATTTTAATCAATTATTAGTAATGTCAGTGCAAGATTATAGCATTATATCAATAATTTTTGTTATACTATATAATGGTAAGCGAGGATATAGTTCTAAATGGTTTAAAATATTTAATTATTTATTTTATCCATTACACCTAATAATTATATTTGGCTTATTATATTTACTTTAAAAGGAGTGTATTTAAAATGATTAAACACATCGAATCAGAACGAGAATTTGAAGAATTTATTAAAGAAGGCAATGTAATCATTGATTTCTTTGCTACATGGTGCGGACCATGTCGTATGATGATGCCAGTACTTGAAGACATTGATACCGAATATGAAGGAAAACTAAATATCGGTAAAGTTGACGTTGATGCACTTGGAGAAATTGCCGCTCAATACATGGTAAGTTCAATTCCTACGCTTTTATTTATTAAAGATGGCGAGTTAAAGCATACTCAAGTTGGATTTATGCCCCAAAAATCATTAAAACATCTTATTGATAGTAATTTTTAATTAATAATATCTTCATAAAATAGCATTAGCTTTGCCGCTACTGCTATTTTTTATTTTATTTTAAAGTTAATATTTTGCTTAAAGAACCTCTAAAATCAATTTTTTCGGAAAATTTATTAGAAATATCTTGATTTTTCTTGCTAATGTGGTAATATTTACTAGCATAGCAATTGAGGCGCATGGACCAGTGGTGTAGCGGTTAACATGCTTCCCTGTCACGGAAGAGACCGCGGGTTCGATTCCCGTCTGGTCCGCCAGTTTCTATGCAGGCGTAGTTCAGTGGTAGAACATCAGCCTTCCAAGCTGATTATGCGGGTTCGATTCCCGTCGCCTGCTCCATTCAGTTGATTTAGTCCGATTCTATCGGACTTTTTTTTGTGATTTGTAATGGATTCAAGAAAAAAGCTCGAACGCACAATTTTAGCCATAGTTTTTTTTGAAGTTTTCTTTATCTACTTAACAAATATTATGTTATACTTTTTCTTGGTGATAATATGGATAAAAAGTATAATTTAGAATTGATAAAAAAACGCAATTGTGATTATTTAAAAACTAAAGTAAAAATTGAAAGTAATAAGTACTTTGAAAGGAAAAATAAAAATATGAAAAAAGAATTAAATCTCGTTATTAGTAGCAATAATCAACATAAGATTGAAGAATTCAAAGAAATATTTAAAGATTATCCTAATGTTACAATATATTCTTTAAAAGATTTAAATATTAATGTTGATCCAGAAGAAAATGGTGCTTCGTTTAAAGAAAATTCCTTAATCAAAGCAAGCGCTGTTGCTAAATTAACTAACTATGCTGTTATTGCCGATGATTCCGGCTTAGAAATAGATAGTCTTGATGGCTTTCCTGGTATTTATTCTTCGCGTTTTATGGAAGGCCACCCTTATAAAGAAAAATTTCTTGCTATATTTGATAAATTAAAAGATAAACCACGCGGCGCACAATTTCACTGTGTAATCACCTTAGTTAATTTAAAAGCTGAACCATTATTTTTCGAGGGGATTTGTCGAGGAAATATTGCTTTATATCCAAGTGGACAAGAAGGATTCGGTTATGATCCAATCTTTGTTCCTAATGGATATGATTCTTCATTTGCGGTATTAGGTGAAGAAATCAAAAACAAAATCTCCCATCGCGGATTAGCAAGTGTCGCACTAATAAATTACTTAAAAGAAAATAATTATATTTAAACAAACAAAAACAGTTCAAATCGAACTGTTTTTTCGTTACTTATTATTGATTTTTAATTTATATAGACTTATAGCGCATATTGTTTTAGCATCAACAATTATGCCTTCTTTTATCATATTCTCTACTTCCTCTAAAGTATGATAAGATATTTCAATAAACTCATTTTCATCCCAATGCTTTTTAGTTTTCACTAAATCAGTAGCGGAATACAAATAAATTATTTCATCACAATATCCACAAGTTGGATAAATTTTACCTAATAACTCAATATGATTTGGTTTAAAGCCCGTTTCTTCTTCTAATTCTCTTTTAGCAATAGTTAAAGGCTCTTCACCTATTTCTTGTTTACCCGCTGGAATTTCATATAGTACTTCTTCAAAAGCATAGCGAAATTGTCTTTCTAAAATAATTTTATTATCACTAGTAAATGCAAGTATTGCTGCACCGGGAGTATGACGCACTATTTCGCGCGGTGCTAAATTGCCATTAGGACATTTAACTTGGGCTTCTTCAACGCTTAAAACTGTGCCAATATACTCTTTTTTAGCAGAGATCTTTTCTTCTTTAAGCTTCATATTATAATTCACCCAATTCTTCTAACCAAACATTACTAGATGCATCACTTGGCATACGTAAATCACCACGTGGTGATAAAGATACTGAACCAACTTTAACTCCATCTGGTAAACAACTACGCTTAAATTGTTGTGAGAAAAATCTACGAATAAAATTATTAAGCCATTTCTTTATTGTTTTTTCATCATAATAGCCATTGAATGCTAATTTTGCTAAGAAATAAATCTTTTTAACGGAATAATGATTTCTTAATAAATGATATAAGAAAAAATCATGTAATTCATAAGGGCCAATAATTTCTTCGGTTTTTTGAGCAATTTCGCCTTCTTTTAATGGTAATAATTCAGGAGATACTGGTGTATCTAATATATCAAGTAAAGTAGCTTCTACTTTTTTATGATGTTTAGCATAATGATAAACAATATGTTTTACTAATGTTTTAGGAATTGAACAGTTAACACCATAATTAGACATATGATCCCCGTTATAAGTCGCCCATCCTAAAGCAAGTTCGCTTAAGTCACCTGTTCCAATAACTAATCCTCCTGTTTTATTAGCGTAGTCCATTAGCACTTGTGTACGTTCACGAGCTTGAGCGTTTTCATAAGTAACACTATGATCATTTTCATCTTGACCGATGTCTTTTAAATGTTGCTTAGTTGCCGCACTAATATTGATTTCTAATAATGTTACGCCTAATTCGTTAGCTAAATTATAGGCATTATTTTTAGTACGTTTACTAGTCCCAAAACAAGGCATTGTAATCGCATGAATATCTTTTAAATCGCGTTTACATTCTTTCATGGCTTCTACACTCACTAATAAGGCGAGAGTGGAATCTAAGCCGCCTGATAAGCCAATAACTAAAGTTTTAGCATGAGTATGTTCAACTCTTTTTACTAAACCCATTACTTGTAATTTTAATATCCACATAGCCCTTTGATATCGTTCTTGTTCATCACTAGGAATAAATGGTGTCGGAGAAAACTCACGAGTAATTGTCGGAGTAATTAAAGGTAAATCAAAAGAAATAAGTTTATATCCTTCTTTGTTTCCTTTCGGATAAGAAGTCATTTTTTGTCTTTCGTTTGCTAATTTTTCTAAATCAATTTCGGTAATAATTGTTTCATTGGTAAATAATTCCGACTTTTTAATAATAGAACCATTCTCGCTAATGATATTTGCTCCAGAAAATACTAAATCTGTTGTCGATTCTCCGTTACCACTTGAACAATATAAATATGCACATACAAGTCGAGCAGATGTTGAAGACACTAACATTTCACGATATTCTTTTTTACCAACAATTTCATTTGAAGCACTTAAATTACAAATGACAGTTGCTCCTGCAATTGCGTGATTAGTTGATGGCGTATTAGGAATCCATAAATCTTCGCAAATCTCAACTCCCATAACCCATTTTGTATAGTTAGAGTTTCTAAATAACAACTTATTTCCAAATGGAACATATTGATCAGCATAACTTATCATATAATTTTTGTTTGGTGCTGGGGCAAAGTGACGTAATTCATAAAATTCATTATAATTTGGCAAAGCTGTTTTAGGAACAATTCCTAAAATTTTTCCTTTTAATGCCACAATTGCGGCATTATAGCATTTGTTTTCCACTAATACCGGCGCGCCAAAAATAATAACCATATCAATATCTTTAGTAGCATTTAAAATGTTTTTAACACAATCAACAACACTATTTAATAAAGTGTTTTGTAAAAATAAATCTTGGCAAGTATATCCCGTTAATGTTAATTCCGAAAAGACAAGTAATTTTACATCTTTTTCCGCACATTCTTTAACTTTTTCAATAATAGCTTCACTATTTTTAGAAGCATCCGCAACAACAGTATTGATTGTAGCACAAGCCACTTTTACAAATCCCATATTTTCTGATTGTTTACTAGCTTGAATAAAGCTTTCTTCTTTAAAACTATTAAAAACCTCATCACAAGTTATTGAATCATAATATTCTTGTGACATAACTACTAAATCGCTATAGCCATTTTTAGTAATAAATATTGGTCTATTATCCAAGTGCGCTTGATCAGATATTTCATTTGTTTTTCTTAAATCAGTAATTGGTCTAATATTTTTCATAATAACTCCTTTGTACATAATTAAGTCGTAATCTTGTACGCTATTAGTGTAACATAAAAGCTTAGAAATTACGATAATTTCTAAGCGCTTTACTTAATTATTTTCCAATAATGCTTTTAATCAAACTCTTTTTTTCAATGGTTCTATTATTTCCTTCGTAGAACACCGCTAGAGTGCCTGGACCAACATGGGCGCCAGTGACAATATCATAATAATATATTTCAATATCATTAATACCATTGTTTCTTAATAAGTTCGCTAATTTATTGGCATCATCAAGAGAATTACAATGTGCGATAAATACTTTGCTATTTTTATCCGCTATATAATCAACAACTTGTTGAGCCAAAGTTTTAATAGCGTTATTTCTTCCATGGACTTTCGAAGACACTTCAATTTTAGCTTCATTTGATCCATATAACAACGGCTTAATTGACAAAATACCTGCAATTGTAGCCACAATACTTGATACACGACCGGAATTAGATAAATATTTAATGTTATCCACTGTAAACTCAGAACGAACTCTTTTAACATATTCTTCGGTCAAAGAAACTACTTCTTCAAATGTTTTTCCTTCTTTAGCAAGTTTATAAGCATACATTGCTACCATACCTTCGCCAAAACTTGCTGTTTTAGCATCAATTACTTTTACTAATTCTTTTCCATGTTCTTCATTTATTTGACTAGCAATTAATGAAGAACTTTGATAATTACCAGAAATGCCACTTGCTATGCAAACGAAAATAACTTGATTTCCTTTTTCTACTTCATCAGTAAATGCCTTTTCAAATTGACCAGGACTAGTTAAAGATGTTTTAGCTTTTTCTCCTTTTGATAATTTTTCATAAAGTGTCTTAGAGAATTTTTCAACATCAATATTTTCTTCATAGCACAAATGACTTTCTTCACCAATTTGTAAAGTCATAGGTAGAACATTAATATCCAATTCTTTTTCTTTTAAAATATAACTAAATAAATTTGAAGCTGCATCGGTAAATATTTTTATACTCATTTTAATCATCCTTTCTAATATATAATATATCCACTTAAACAAAGATTATATTCAATCCCGAAAACATATATTAACCCTTTTTAAAAGATAATGCAATTAATATGTTGGTTTATATACAAAAAGCACGATTTTGATGCTAAAATCGTGCTTTTTTTAAGTTGATTAAATATATAATTATTTTATAAAATTTGTGTGTTCTGGTTTTTCTACTTCAGGAAGGCCAAATTCTTGAATGCCTAGTGAAATGGACTTCATTAAAAATATCATATTTTTAGCCAAAGTGCGCATTGTTTGAAGCCCTTCTAAATCTTGAGCCGCTTCTCCTACTTTTCTTCCGTGTACGCTATTCCAATATTGACTAGTAGCAATTGGCATACCAGATATAGAGAAATATTTATTAAGTTCATCAAACGTTGAAGAACATCCTCCGCGTCTTGCTACAACCACACTAGCGCCAACTTTAGTTCTTTTATCAAAGTGGCCGGAATAAAATAATCGGTCCAAACAAGAAATTAGTGTTCCATTTGCGGAAGCATAATATACTGGACTCGCTACCACTAGCGCATCTGCAGTTTTAAATTTTTCACTAATTTCATTTACGATATCATTAATACCGCATTTATCATTTTTATAACAATAATTACAAGCGATACATCCACGAATTGCTAAATTACCAACCTGAATAATTTCAACTTCTATTTTTTCTTTTAAAAACTCTTTTTCCATTTCTTTTAATGCAATGGTGGTATTTCCATCAATACGTGGAGATCCATTTAACATTAATACTTTCATTGTTTTTATTTCCTTTCTTTATTACGCTCTATAGTTTCTTTTTCACGTTTATTTCTTATTTTTATCGCTAAATCCTTAAGAAAACAAAGATCATTACTAGATAACTCTCTTACTGGTAAAGCATATGTTTTAGTGTTTCTAGTTTTCACCTTTATTATATGCTTTTTAATTTCAATAAGATCAATGATTCCTTCTTCCATAAAATCTTGGCTTTTTCTATTGCCTTTAATAACATAATAATATTCATCATTTTCAATATGAAAATCAATAACAATACGCCCTTTTAAACCATAATTAAATTTATGAAACAAACTATAAATAGGTGTAATAAGAATTCCTAATATGCCTATTATTATTAATACTGTCCCGACAGCCATTTCCCAATTTCTAACATAATAAAATCGAAAAAAACAAATATATAATCCAGAAAACAAAATAATAAAAAACACTAATAAGCCATTTAAAAGCGTGGATACTTTTTCTTTTATTTGGTCAGTAAATCGTCCTTTATATTCATTATCAAAACTAATCGTGTAATCATTCATATTTCTCAAGTCCTTTTAAAGCATAATAAATGCCATCTTCATCATTGCTAAGTGTATGATTAGGGAAAACATTTTTTAACTCATCAGGAGCGTTTCCCATCAAGAATCCATTATTAACAAACCTAAGCATCTCTAAATCATTATAGTTATCTCCAAAAGCAATAGTGTTAGAATAAGATACATTTAACTTATCGCATAATATTTTTATTGCCTCGGCCTTATTTATACCTTTTTCCATTATTTCTAATAAAATAGGTGATGATTTAACTATCGAAAAATCAGGAAATCTATTTTTAAGTGCATCTTCAATACTTAAAATCTTATCCGGATTACAAATACATAAAATCTTATTTACAATGTTATTTGTAACAAATGATAAATCTCCTTCTTTTGATTTGGCTTTAACAATTGTTTCTTCTCTTATTATTCTAGGATCTAATTTACTTTTAACAATCCAATCATCCATGGAATAAACACACCAGGATAAATCGAACTTATTATGTTCAATAAAATCAAGTATGACTTGAGCATTTTCCTTTGTCATGCCTTTGCTAAAAATAACTTCTCTATTTTCATCAAGAATAAGAGCACCACTATAAGAGATTACAAAACATTTCAAATTGTAAGTATCTATTATTGGGTATATGCCAGAAGGACTTCTTGCCGAAACAATAGCAAAATAAGTTCCACTAGCAATCTTTTCTTTTAAAATATTCAATGTCTTGGGGGTAATTTCATGTTTTGAATTTAACAAAGTACCATCAACATCACTAAAAATAATATTTTTCAAATAAATCACCAAAAGTAGTATAACATATTCATTGATTTTTCGTCATGATTAGTTTAATTCTTTATTTATCCAAACATTAAGGTTTTTGAAGATAAGGGAATTAGAACTGAATGGAATGCTGAAAAAGAAGATTGGTATTTTTCTATAGTCGATGTAATTGAAGCGTTGACAGTTAGCGTTGATGCAGCAGCATATTGGAGAAAATTAAAACAAAGATTAAAAAAGAAGGCAATGAAACCATGACAAATTGTCACGCTTTGAAAATGATTGCCAAAGACGGAAAGCCAAGATTAACCAATGTTGTTAAAACAAAAGATTTATTTCGCTTAATTCAATCTATTCCAAGCAAAAAAGCCGAACCATTTTTAGTAAGCGTCAAAGATAGACCGAATGAATCTTATTTTGATAAAGGGAATCGATTTTTAAAATTCCAAGGCAA